>Ga0310786_10006848_pt1 | contig 15026 bp, 12 predicted proteins | sample AusTroGonzalo_MG_FD_203881 | JGI IMG/M metagenome (GOLD analysis project Ga0310786, IMG submission 203881) | Bovine rumen microbial communities from tropical cattle in Woodstock, Queensland, Australia - Gonzalo_03 (v2) (version 2) | ecosystem: Host-associated > Mammals > Digestive system >... | reverse complement strand
TCCTTACATCGTTGTATACATGAACAAGTGCGACCAGGTTGACGACGAAGAGCTCCTCGAGCTCGTTGAGATGGACATCCGTGACCTCCTCAACCAGTATGACTTCCCTGGTGATGACACACCTATCGTTCGTGGTTCTGCTCTTGCAGCTCTCGAGTCTACATCCACAGATCCTAACGATGACGTTTACAAGTCAATCAAGGAGCTCATGGAAGCTGTTGACAGCTACATCGCTACACCTGAGCGTCCTATCGACAAGCCTTTCCTTATGCCTGTTGAGGACGTATTCACAATCTCCGGTCGTGGTACAGTTGCTACTGGCCGTCTTGAGAGAGGTACAGTTAAGGTTGGTGATCCTGCAGAGATCGTTGGTCTCCAGGATGAGCCTAAGTCCACAACAATCACCGGCGTAGAAATGTTCCGTAAGTCAATGGATCAGGCTGAGGCTGGTGACAACATCGGCTGCCTCCTCAGAGGTATCGATCGTAAGGAAGTTGAGAGAGGCCAGGTTATCGCTAAGCCCGGTACAACAACTCCTCACACAAAGTTCACAGGTCAGGTTTACGTTCTTACTAAGGAAGAGGGTGGCCGTCATAAGGCATTCTTCCCTGGATATCGTCCTCAGTTCTACTTCAGAACAACAGACGTTACTGGCGTAATCCAGCTCCCTGAGGGTGTTGACATGTGCATGCCTGGTGACCACGTTACAATTACTGCTGACCTCATCACTCCTATCGCTATGGAGCAGGGTCTTAAGTTCGCTATCCGTGAGGGTGGCCACACAGTAGGCGCTGGTACAGTTGCTACAATCATCGAGTAATCGATAATCGGTTAACAAACTGACTAATAAAGGGCTTCGGATTTCCGAAGCCCTTTTACTTTGCCCGGAATCAGCAGGGCAGGGGAGTAAAGTGCAAATAAAAAGGGCTCCTGTGAAGGAGCCCTTGATCATTGTTTTGTTATAGGATTACTCAGCCTTCTTGAGACCTTCCTGCTGCTGAGCTGCAGCGAGTGCAGGTGCTACGTGAGCTTCAGCTGCGGGAGCAGCGGGTGTTGCGGCAGCGGCAGCGGGTGCAGCTGCGGGAGTAACTTCTGAAGTCTTAGCTTCAACGGGCTTTTCAGCGCCGGCTTCCTTAGCCTTTGCTTCAGCAGACTGCTTGAGAGCTGCCTCGAGCTTAGCCTTTTCTTCAGCCTTCTGAGCTGCGAGTCTTGCGCCTTCCTCAGCCTGCTGGGCAGCGAGACGAGCTTCTTCTTCAGCCTTTCTGGCTGCGAGCATTGCTTCTTCAGCTCTCTTGGCAGCGAGGCGTGCCTTCTCAAGAGCTTCTTCAGCAGCCTTACGTGCATCTTCCTCAGCCTTGATAGCTGCGAGACGCTCGTCTTCTTCTGTCTTCTTCTTAGCTGCTTCAGCTGCTTCTTCTTCAGCCTTGCGGGCGATCTCTGCAGCTTCCTTAGCCTTCTGCTCAGCCTTTGTGGATTCTATCTTAGCTGTGTAAACAGCAGCCTTTGCTTCTTCAACAGCAGCCTGAGCTGCGATGCGGGCCTTTTCTTCAGCCTGCCTTGCAGCAACCTTGGCATCTTCTTCAGTCTTCTTGAGCTGTGCGAACTTAGCTGCTTCCTGTGCCTTCTGGTTAGCGAGAAGAGCAGCTTCCTCAGCCTTCTTAGCGAGAGCTTTAGCTTCTTCAGCCTGAGCCTGAGCAGCCTTTGTCTCTTCAGCAGCCTTAAGTGCGGCAGCCTTGGATTCTTCTTCGGACTTCAGAGCTGCAGCCTGGATCTCTTCTGCCTTGACAACGGCAGCCTTGGAATCTTCAAGCTTCTTTGCAGCAGTCTTTGCGGCGAGAGCTGTGCGCTCTTCTTCAGCCTTTGCCTTCTTAGCCATCTGCTCAGCGCGCTCAGCGATAGCAGCAACGGAATTAAGAGGTACTGCAGGTGCAGCGGGCTTCTTTGCTTCTTCTTCCTGCTTCATGGCAGCCATAGCCTGTGCATGGTTGACGGAAGCGGAGATAGGACGCTTGATCGGGGGTTTGAGAGTACTTCTGAGAGTACCGGTGTTATACGGATCGTCAGACTTGCTGCCCCTGTCGGTGCTCTTTCTTTCAGCTTCCATAGCCCTGCGTGCAGCGATCTGTGCTTTAGCAGCTGCTGCTCTTTCACGGGCAAGCTGCTGAGCGGGAGACTGGTAAGGCTCGGAATTTGAAGCAGTGGGTGCTGCAGGCTTGCTGCCTGTCATGCTGCCCGGCCTTCCGGCGCTTTCGCGTACCGGAGTAACGCTTGCAGAAGCGATATTCGCAGGTGCAGGACGCATAGACTGGTTATTGTCACGTGATGCACCAGCGGATGCTCCGCTCAATGCGAGTCCGTCGTTTCTATCCTTGAAATGACCTAAAATCCCACTCATTTTCAACACTCCCTTAAATGCAAAAATGTAAATTATGTGTTAAGAAGTTCTTACAATTTAATTATACAAATGAAGTAAAGAAATTCAAGACAAAAACACCCGTTTTTTGACATGTTTGCACAAAAAATGTTTAGGAATACTTTACAGCGAGTTTAGCGAGATGTAAAATCATTGGGTCATTTGAATTTAGTAATATTAAACTTTTAGTTTAGAACGGAGACACCGGTGAACATCGGGGAAAAGATCAAGAATCTTAGATTAAAGAACGGGCTGACCCAGGAGGAACTCGCTGACAGATGCGAGCTTTCCAAAGGTTTTATCTCGCTCGTCGAACATAATCAGACCTCGCCGTCGATCACGACTTTGGGAGACATCCTTGATGCTCTCGGGACTGACTTCGCAAAGTTTTTCAAAGAAGATATTCCGGAGCGAGTCGTTTTCGGAAAAAAGGACTTTTCAGTAAAGACCGATGAGGAACTCAAGAATGAGATCTGCTGGCTGATCCCGACCGCACAGAAGTTTGAGATGGAGCCCATCATGGTCACCATCGAGCCGGGCGGATCGACATATCCCGACAATCCGCATGAAGGTGAGGAGTTCGGATACGTTTTAGAGGGAACGGTAACCGTAGTCATCGGGGATGAGGAATATCTGGCAAAGAAGGGCGAAAGCTTCTACTTTATAGCGAACAAGCCGCATATGCTCGAAAACCGCGGCACGAAAGAGGCAAAAGCAATCTGGATCTCAGCGCCGCCGAGTTTTTGAGAATACATAAGAGGGGAATGGAAATGGCATACAATCAGATACTTGAGGATGATACCGGCCGCGAGCACATCATTGAGATTAAGAATCTTAATAAGAGCTTCGACGGAACAAAGGTCTTAAAGGATATCACTTTCTATATAAGAAATAACGAGTTCATCACGCTCCTCGGTCCTTCGGGCTGCGGAAAGTCAACGACACTGCGTATCATCGCAGGTTTTGAGACCGCTGATTCGGGCGTGGTCAATTTTGAGGGCAAGGATCTTTTGAAGATCCCCGCAAACAAGAGAAACATCAATACTGTTTTCCAGAGATACGCACTTTTCCCGCATCTCAACGTTTTCGATAACGTTGCGTTCGGTCTCAAGATCAAGAAGGTAGCAAAGCCCGAGATCAAGGAGCGCGTAAACAAGGCTCTCGCAACAGTCGGACTTGCCGATTACGGAGAGAGATACATCGACCAGCTTTCAGGCGGCCAGATGCAGAGAGTCGCCATCGCAAGGGCTATCGTAAACCGTCCCCGCATCCTTCTTTTGGACGAGCCTTTGGGAGCATTGGATCTCAAGATGAGAAAAGAGATGCAGCTCGAGCTCAAGAGCATGCAGAGGGAGCTCGGCATCACGTTCGTTTACGTAACACACGATCAGGAAGAGGCGCTTACGATGTCCGACACGATCATCGTAATGAAGGACGGCATCATCCAGCAGATCGGAACGCCCATCGATATCTACAACGAACCCAAGAACGCTTATGTCGCTGACTTCATCGGCGAGTCCAACATCGTTGCGGGAACCATGAAGAAGGACTATGAGGTCACCCTTTCGGGCGGAATCACCTTCAAGTGCGTTGACCCCATGTTCAAGGAGTTCACCGAGGGCGTTCAGAACCTCGTCGACGTCGTTATCAGACCTGAGGACTTCTATGTTGAAGAAGAGAAGGAAGGCAGGATCAACGGAACCGTTGAGTCCATCGTATTCAAGGGCGTCCACTACGAGATGCTCGTAAAGTCTGACGACGGCATCGTCTGGATGGTCCAGAACGTTGACCCCTGCAAGATCGGCCAGAGAGTCGGCCTTTACGTCGATCCGGATGATATCCAGATCATGAGAAGATCAGAGCTTTCACCGGATTTCGGTTCATACGGGATCAAGAAGCCCGCTGAAGCAGGTACAGATACGGCAGCTCCCGCAGCGGAAGCTCCCAAGGCAGGAGAGTAAAAGTGGTAGCAGAACTTAAATCAAAGATTAAGGTCATGCCTCTGCATGCGTTCGTGATGATATTCGCGGCGCTGTTCTCGTTTGCCTCGATCTTCATCCCGATGTTTCAGCTTTTCGTGCAGTATGTTCCGGTCAGGAATTACTCACTTTTCACGCTGATCCTTTCACCTTATTACCAGTCAAAGATCAGGAGCGGCACGGTCGACCTTAATTTCCAGTCCTTTGCGGCAGGGACGTTTGTCGTAACCATCGTACTTGCTGTCGCGGCACTCACCCTTTCGGTCTCATTTCCTTTCTATGCGGATTCAAAGGGAAAGAAGAAAGTCGGTTATTTCTCGGTGCTCGCTCTTTTCGTAGCACGTATAGTAGTTCATGCTGCTACTCTCTCCGGAATGGTTTCCGAGCAGATGATCAACAGCAACAACCTGACGCCCGAGCGTCTTTATGTCGTACAGGGCTTTGCGGGCAACCTGCTAACGATCGTCGTGTTCATCGGCGCGGTCGCAGCGCTCTATGGCGGCCTGGGACTCCGCATGAACTACAAGCTCTTTGCTTATCCTTACATCGTTTGGATCGTTCTTTTCACGATCCTGCCTTTGATCCTTATCTTCTTCCGCGCTTTCTTCAAGCAGGCTGCGGGCGGCGGATATGAGTTCACGACGGCGGGATTTAAGATCCTTTTCGCAAACAAGACCGTAACCACGACTTTCTACGGATTCAAGGTCACGCTTCAGGAGTATTTCTCCATCTTCCTGAGGAGTTTTGACTACGCAGTCTGGACGACGATCGGATGCCTGGTACTCGGTTACCCGGTCGCATATATCCTTGCTTCGCGCGCAAAGAAGGCACATTCCAGCGGATCACGCCTGCTCCTTCTTTTCGTTCTTCCGATGTGGATGAACACGATGCTCAGGACTTATGCGTGGAGAGCTTTCTTCAGCGAGACGGGCGTTCTTAACACAATGCTCACTTCGATGAACCTCGTTGACGCGCCGATCCTGTTCCTCAAGAACGAGATCCTTGCGGACATCGTAACCAAGCTCGTTATGACAAACGACTTCCTGCCGTTCATGATCCTTCCGATCTATTCGGTCCTCGTAAAGATCGACGGATCGCTGTCGGAGGCTTCGCTTGACCTTGGCGCAAACCGCATTCAGACATTCACGAAGGTAATCTTCCCGCTGTCTTTCCCGGGCGTTATCTCAGGAATCCAGATGGTATTCATGCCTTCGCTCACTTACTACATGATCCCCGACATCCTCAATGAGGGTTCCAAGACGACCATCGGAAACACGGTGCAGAACTTCATCCTCAATGAGAGCTCTACATACAACCAGGCGGGCAACGTTTTGTCATTGCTGCTCCTGATATTCGTACTCATTACGATGGGAATACTTCGCGGCCAGGATAAGGACGCGGGAAGCGGAGGTATGGCATTATGAGATTCCTTAAAAGACTCGTGCCTGATATCTATCTCGCGCTCATACTGATATTCATTTATCTGCCCATCGTCGTATTGATCGTATTCTCGTTCAATGCGCTTCCGAAGTCGTTCATCTGGGGCGGTTTCACGCTCAAGAACTACGTCAGCCTTTTCTCCGGCTCGGACGGTACGGGCATCCTCGATTCGCTCCTTGAGACACTCAAGGTAGCTGCGATCGCATCCGTCGTATCTACTCTGATCGGCGTCATGAGCTCACTCGGAATCGCTTATCTCAACAAGAAGATGCAGGGCCTCGTAATGACGATGACCTACGTTCCGAACGTAATGCCTGACCTCGTTACGGGTATCTCGTTCATGCTCTTGTTCTCGTTCCTCGGAGTCCAGAAGAGCGAGTTCACATTGATCATGTCGCACATCGCTTTGTGCGTGCCTTTCGCGATCCTTTCGATCAGCCCGAAGATCAAGCAGATGGACAAGAGCCTTACGGAAGCTGCAATGGACCTGGGCGCAACCGGATTCCAGACATTAAGGCTCGTAATAATCCCGGAGATCATGCCCGGAATACTGTCATCCCTGATGCTGACATTCACGCTCTCAGTAGATGACTACCTCATCAGTAACTTCAACGTTGACAGCTCTATCCAGACCCTGCCGATGATGATATACTCAATGGCCAAGCTCGGCGTCAATCCGAAGATGAATGCGCTTACGACCCTGATCTTCCTGGTGGTATTCATCCTGATGGTCCTGTCGAACATGTCGTCTTTCAAGAAAACTAACAACAATAAGGTTAAAAGATAAAAGGAGTGTATGAAGAAATGAACATTAAACTCAAGAAGATCCTGTCCACAGTAACATTGGCAGGTCTTATGGCTGCGACGGTACTGTCCTTCGGAGCATGCTCTTCAAAGTCAAAGCTCATCATCTACAACTGGGGCGACTATATCGCTGAGGATACCCTCACCAAGTTCAAGGCGAAGTTCCCTCAGTATGAAGTCGTTTACAGGACTTTCGAGACAAACGAGACGATGTATCCTAACCTCGCTAACGGTTATGACGTCATCATCCCTTCAGACTACATGGTCTGCCGTCTCATCGAGGAAGACAGGATCCAGCAGATCGATTGGAGCAAGCTTCCCAACGTCGAAAAGAACATGGACCCCATGTTCAAAAAGGTTAAGTACTGCGAGGATCAGAAGGTTTCCGATTCCGTTCTTCAGTATGCTGTTCCTTACTTAAGCTGCACAGTAGGTCTCGTTTACGATGCAAAAAAGATCTCTCTTCCCGAGGGAACAACAGATCCCAAGGTGATCTGGCAGCCTCTTTTCGATGAGGCAAACGCAAACAAGGTCGGCATGTACGATTCAATGCGTGAGTCGATTGGTGTTGCCCTCAACTACCTCGGATATTCCATCAACTCCATGGACGAGGCTCAGCTTAATGAAGCTAAGGACCTCCTCATCAAGCAGAAGGCTAACCTGCATCCTGCATACGGTATCGACAACCTCAAGGACAAGATCGCTTCCGGCGAGCTTTCCTGCGCAGTGGCATGGTCCGGCGACCACATCTCCATACTCGACAGGATCGAAGAGCTCGGCAAGAGCAACGACATCGACCTCCAGTTCGCGCTCCCTAAGGGTTCCAACTGGTCAGTCGATATGATGTGCGTTCCCACAAACTGCAAGAACTATCAGGGCGCAATGGACTTCATCAACTTTATGTATGAGCCTGAGGTTGCCCTCGAAAACTGCAAGTACGTCGGTTACTCAACACCTAACGTTGCAGCAAGGGCAATGCTCGATCCTGAAGTTGCTAACAACAAGTACTACTATCCTGATGCTGATACTTTCTCTACACTTGAGTTCTACTACACATCAGACAAGATCGAAGAGAAGTACACAGAGCTCTGGAATACTGTCAAGGCAAGCGCGTAATCGGGTGCATATACCGATGACATACACAAAGAGGGCTGTCCCGTTCGGGGCAGTCCTTTTTATTTGTTTTTCTCCGGTGATGCCCCCGTTTTTCTTTAAAACAGAGGAGGTTACAGGGGATTTAGCGGAACGAAAGAAAAGTATTCACTTGAAAATTGATATTACTAATAGTAATATATCCATTAGTAATAAGGAGGTCTGTCATGGAAAACATTATCCTCAGCATGCTCATCTTCAGGGCAATGACGATCTATGAGATCAGGACCTATATACAAAGGAATCTTACAACGGTCTGCAGCGACAGTTTGGGCAGCATCCAGACTGCCATCAAGAACCTCATAAAGAAGGGCTTTATCGAGGTCAGGGAATATTCCGAAAACGGAAAGAACAAGAAGCAGTACAGCATAACCGCAGCGGGCGTTGATTCTTATAAAGTCTGGGTCGGCACGCCGGTCAACCTTTCGAAGATGACCAACATGGAGGAGGGAAAGCTCTTTTTCCTGGGCGTCGCACCTAAGGAAAAGCGCATAGCGTTCCTGAAGGATTACATCAGCAGTCTTGAAGAGGAACTTGAAAGTTTCAAGGCCATCAAAGGCTTTGCAGAGCAGGCAAGGGAAGCGGTAATCGAAGAGAATGCCAAGCGCATGAAAAAGGATGCTGCTACCGAAAAGAACCTGCTTATGGTCTCAAAGGAAAAGGACGTCAGAACGGTTCTGGAGAATACCTACGAATATCAGATGCACTTACTGGATTACGGAATTTCGCGCGCGGGATCTGATATCGGATTCTACAAGGAACTGCTGAAGAAGGAAACATCTAAGTAAACGGAGAATAATATGCAAATCTATATTGGAGCAGTCTTGCTGGTTGCAGTAATAATCATGAGCATACTTCTGATCTTGGGGCTCCCGCTCGGAGAGTTCACCATGGGCGGAAGGTACAAGGTCTGGCCGAAAGAGATGAGACTGATAGCAGTAAGTCAGCTGCTTACGCAGATCTTCGCGCTTTACGTGCTCCTGGCTTCAGGCGGGAAATGTCCGAGGTTCATACCTTTTAACGCATTGAAGATAATCTGCATCGTCTTTGCGGTTTTCTTTGTGGGGAACACGGTGATGAACCTGTTTTCGAAAAGCAAAAAAGAGAAGTTCGTAATGACACCGATGTCGGCAATAGCCGCGGTGTGCTTTGCGGTCACTGCGTTTACGATGTCGTAGATCAGGAGAACTTGTTGTAGTTGTAGACGATGTCGGAGACTGTGCCGTTCGTGAAGAAGAAGGTCAGATCAGTCGTTCCGGATGAATATGTGATCGAATTGCCGTTGTCAGTATACTGCGCGCCGTAGGTCTTGAGGACGTCCTCGGCATTCGAACCGATGCCGATTCCTTCGGGAGTTACGGAATTGCGGTTCGAAAGGATGATCCTTGAGATGATGTATCTGCCGTCGGCATCAAGTCTTGCGTAGATGACGAAGTTGCTGAAAGTATAGCTTCTGGTAGTAACTTCGATTCCCTTCTTATTGGTTTCCACAGAGTCGGCGATCTCAGGGTCTTCGGTGATGGAACCGAGAGTTGCAGTAGCATCCGTACCCGGCAAGATGAGGACATTCTGATATCTGAATGAATAAGAAGTACCGGATTTGGGAACAGTGGGTGCCGCAATGACGTCGTCGCCGGTGGAAGCTGTGCCTGAAACGGATTCGGAAGGCGGAGCGGGAGTGGTGGATTCATTAGGATCCATGGTGACAATAATGCCCGCAGTCTCACCGTTTGAAAGCGTTACGGAAGTACCCCTGGGAGCTGCATTTGAAGCGCATGCGCCAATGACAAAAGACAGCGATAATAAAGCGCCGGTAAGGGATATATTTACTGCAAAGCGCTTAAGAGCGCTGCGGTCAGAACTATTCATGTTATAAGTCTATTACTGGGCTGTGAAGAAGGTTCCGACGTCTTCCTGGTCGAGGATCCTCTCCAAGGTCTGAGAGCCGGATCCGTCGGCAATGACGCCGCAGATACCGTTCTCCGTTACTTTCTGCATAGCGGTGATCTTGGTCATCATGCCGCCTGTGCCGAGCCATGAGCCCTTGCCGGTAGTAAGATCCAGCATTTCAGGAGTAACCTTTTCGACAAAGGAGATACGCTGGGCATCGGGATTTTCGCGCGGATTGGAATCGTAAAGACCGTCAACGTCTGAAAGGATAACGAGCAGATCGGCATTTGCAAGGCAGGCAACGTCAGCTGAAAGTGTGTCGTTGTCGCCGAAAGTACCGTTGTGCATGATCTCTGTAGTGGAAACGGAGTCGTTCTCGTTGATGACGGGTACGATGCCCATTTCGAGCAATGTTTCAATGGTGTTGGTTACGTTTGCACGTGTAAGCTTGTCGGTGATGCCGTCCTTTGTGAGGAGGATCTGTCCGCAGCGGTAGGAATATTCGGCAAAGCTTCTGGAATAAGCGTTCATCAGCTCGCACTGACCAACGGAAGCGATTGCCTGTTTCTCTCTTGTTGATTCGGGGCGCTTTGTGAGTCCAAGGTATCCGATTCCGACGCCGATGGCACCGGAGCTGACCAGAAGGACCTCTTTTCCGCGGTTCATAAGATCAGCAATTGACCTGCAGAGCTTATCAATGCTTCCGAGGTTCATCTTGCCGTTATCATAAGTAAGGGAGGATGTACCGACCTTAACTACAATTCTCTTCGCAAAATTGACTGCGACACGATCTCCGCCGTTAGTACTCAAAACCGCTTTCTCCTTGGTAATTTGCTCCCCTCTGAAAAGGGCGCATTAAGAATATACAATAATTAATAAAAAAGCAAGGTTGATCAGCCGGTATTAGGATCTTCCGGTGCTGGAGTAACCGGCTTGATGGGCTTGCCTGTAGGAGTAGGGGTAGGACCGGTATGGACCTTGCACTCTTCCTTCGGATACAGGAAGCTTCCCTTTACGAAATAATCAGACTTAACGGTCTTGGCATCCTTACACTGATCGTTCGGAGCCATGCCGGACTTGGAGCAGTAGCTTGCCTTTACAACGGTTGAAGGCTTCTTGAAGCTTGTTGCAGGATAATTCTTGTGAATATTCTGCATGATGTTCTCCCAGATCCTGCCGGCATTGTAATAGTCGACCTTCGGGATCTTTGTCTGCTTGAGACGGTTGTCGTAACCGTACCAGACGGCAGCAGCATAGTAGGATGTGAATCCGCAGAACCACTTATCGTTGTTGTCTGATGTCGTGCCTGTCTTGCCGGCTGCATCGATCTGCTTGCCCTTGGAATTCTTGATCTGTCCGCCGTATTTACGGACCCATCCAGAAGTTACGACATCCTTGAGGATATCGGTAAGCAGGAAGCATGTCTCAGTAGAATATACGCGGTACTTGATAGGCTTTGCTTCGATGACGACCTTGCCGTCAGAGTCGAGGACCTTGGTGTAACCGTAAGGTGCGACATAAGTTCCGCCTGCAGGGAAAGTAGCGTAAGCGGCTGCCATTTCGAGCGTTGTCATACCCTTGGAGAAACCGCCGACAGCCTGTGAAGGATAAGCGCCTTCATTCGTACGGTCGATACCGACCTGCTTGAGATACCACAGAGCCGTCTCGCCGCCGACCTTTGTCCAGACTTCAGCCGCGATGGTGTTACGCGACTTGGAAAGAGCCTGACGGATGGTCATGGCACCGGCGTAGTTACGCTCGTAGTTAACAGGCCAAGCCCTTTTGGGATTATTAGGGTCAAGATATACCTTGCGGTCGTTGACCATTGTACCCGGAGCGATGAGTCCGAGTTCCAAAGCAGGACCGTATGCGATAAGGGGCTTGATCGAAGAACCCGGATTTCTGTATGTGGATACGGCACGGTTGAGCGTGAGGTTCATAGTCTTTTCGCCATAGCCGCCGGCCATAGCCGCAATGGAACCGGTCTTAACGTTGATGACTACGCAGGAGCCGTTCGGTTTTTCCGGGTAGGCGGCAAGCTGTGAAGGTTTTTTCTGGAACAGGCTTTGCTTCTTGAATGCCGCGTCTACGACGTTCTGGACGGGCTTTTCCATCGTTGAATAGATGTGATAGCCGCGGTTATAAACGAGTGAAGATGCCAGATGCTTGGAGATTCCGCGAGCCTTTGCCAGGTCGGAAATAACCTCGGAAATAACGTACTCGGTGAAATAAGAGTTGATCTTGACCGACTTGGTGTCGCGTGACTTGAAGACGATCTCGGTATTGAGAGCTTTCTGATATTCTTCTTCGGTGATCTTGTTCTGTTCGCGCATCATGCCGAGGATGATCCTCATACGTCTCAGGGCGTTTCTGCGGCCGGTCTCACGGAGAGGATTGTAGTAGGAAGGGCTCTTAGGGAGACCTGCGAGGAGAGCGCACTCCGGAAGGGTAAGATCTCTTGCGTCCTTGCCGAAATAGTTCTGTGCAGCCGCCTGGATTCCTACATAGTTGTTGCCCATCGGGGCGAGGTTGATATAGAGTTCGAGGATCTCATCCTTTGTGAGATCACGCTCGAGGGACATGGCGGAGAACCACTCCTGAACCTTACGGGAGGTGGAGTGCTCGTCCTGTCCGCTTATGAGCTTGACTGTCTGCTGTGTGATGGTGGAACCGCCGTATGTTGCCTTACCGCCGTGGGCGAGGGCTGAAAGAACGGCACTTCCGATACGCTTGAGGTCGATACCGGAGTGTGAGTAGAAACGTTCGTCCTCAACGGCAATGATAGCCTCGTCGATATATGTATGTCTTACATCACTGTATGAAACGAAGATACGGTCGACGTTCTCGCTTCCCGTAAGCTTCGCCATGACGTTGCCTTCGCTGTCATATACAAAGGAAGTCTGGGATTCTTCTGCTGAAGTTAAGTCTCCAATCGAAAGAGGCTTGGTGGTGGAAGCGTAACCGAGGAGCATTCCGGCGCCGAAACCGCCGAAGATGAAACAGACACAGAGGACGAATACGATGACTATCCTCATGATGTCCCAAATGAAAGCGCCTGCTTCGCGGATCCAGCTGCGGCTGAAACCTGCCGCGGTGGGTTTACCCTTCAGACGATGCCTTAATTCATCAGCCAGCGCACTGTTCTCAGGCTTGACCGGCCTGGTTGACCGTTGTTTCTTCTCGTTCCCTGCTGCCATGCAGTCCTCCTTCAAATTCTCCATATTTTACCACGAGTTCGATATAATTTAATTATTAAAATGGGGCAAAAAGGAGAACAGGGTTTGGCAGAGCCGTTTGAAGCAGTAATTACGGGTATTGACGAGGCAGGACGCGGCATAGGAAAGGAACCTTCCGGCAAGACTTTTTTCTGCGAAGGCGTATTCCCGGGCGAAAAGTGCGTTGTCCGTGAGATCTCATCCTCAGCAAGGTTTTCTGTTTGCGAAGCCATATCAGTATTAGAGGCTTCGCCTTCAAGAACTATGCCTTTCGACAGCGAAAAGCTTCTTTGCGGCGGACTTCCCCTGGCAGCACTCAGTTATCCTGACCAGCTTAAATTCAAGGCATCCAGGGTAAGTGAATGCCTCGAAAGGATCGGCCGTATCGACAGCGGATTACTTGATTCCGTCATGGCCCCCATAGTGGCCTGCGATCCGCCGGCACGTTACAGAAACCACATGCAGTACGCCGTTTCGGGAGGAAAAGTCGGTCTTCTGGCTTCAGGTTCACACGAGCTTGCCGAATACGACGGCGTACTTATCGAATATGAGATATTTACGCTGCTGCGCGAAGCTCTCGAAAAGAGCTTTGAGAGGGCGCCGACTAATCTTTTCGAGGGTCTGGTATTAAGGGCATCGAAGAGGACCAACGAGGTCCTGGCGGAGTTCGTCAGCGGAAGCACTGCGCCTCACGAGATAGTTATTAGAGACTGTTCTTCATATATCGATGCGACAGGAATCGGCAAGAAGTTTGAAGAGATCTGCGCTGACAACGGATCAAAGCTCAACGGACTCCTGCTCAGGATCAGCCCGGACAAGGCTTCAAGGCGCACCAGAGGCGGCACGAGAGTAGTGCTTTCAGGAGTTGACTATTACGATGAGATATTCTGCGGAAGAAGAATGCGCGTAAAGGCGGGCTCGTTCTTCCAGGTAAATACGGAGCAGGCTGAAAAGCTTGCACAGCTTGCATCGGAGGGATGCAGTGATGCTGCAGTCATATACGACCTTTATTGCGGATGCGGAACGCTCGGCATCGGCATAAAGAAGCCGGGACAGAAGATATTCGGAATAGAGACCGTGCCCGAGGCAATAGAGTCTGCCAAGATAAACCGCTCATTGGCTTTCCCTGACGGCGGCGCTGAAGAATGCTCTTACATATGCAAAGATGTTCTGAAGGCAGACATGACATCGCTTATTAAGAGCGGAAAACTCGAAAATCCTGATACAATAATCGTGGACCCGCCGAGAAAAGGAATGGATCCGGGAGTGATAAACAGGATAACCGAAATCGCTCCAAAGTCCGTGGTATACGTATCTTGTGACCCTGCGACGCTTGCGAGGGACCTCAAGATGTTTGTACGCAAATACAAGATAGAGAAAGTAACGCCTGTGGATCTTTTCCCGCACACGCCGCACATAGAATCAGTCGTTTTAATGAGCCGTAACCTTTAAGCCTTCGCAGGGGGAGAACGATGGATAACAAAGAAAAGTTTCTGACACACCGCGACAGCAACGCATGGTGCCGCACAACATAAAAATCCGGCTGAAAAAAGTTTTGTCTTAAGCCCTTGACTCTGCCCTTAGGGCACCCGTTAGGATGGGCTCATCAGACAAAAGGAGGTCATTAAAATGGATGACAAAATGACATCGGGCGAGATCGCCAAGAAGGCCGGAGTATCTCAGAAAGCAGTCCGTTTATACGATGAAAAAGGTCTTCTTAAGCCTACCGGATATTCTGAAGGAAATTACCGTCTTTACGACAAGGAAGCACTTCAGATCTTAGAGAAGATCGTTGCTCTCAAGCAGATAGGTTTCTCTTTGGAAGAGATACGCGACAACCTTACCTCAGGTGACGCGAAGGATATCGAAGAAGCGCTTAAGATGCAGCTTTCGATCATGGAAGAGAAGCGTTATAAGATCGAAATGGTGATAGATGCGATCAACAGGACGCTTGCACGCAAGGAAGAAAAGCTTGATTGGGATGACGTCGCAAACATCGTCCAGAGTGTAACTTTAGACCAGGCTGCAGACCTCGGACACTGGAAAGCACTTCAGCACACCGTAAGCGAAGACTGGTATGTCCAGATCTTCAGATCGATGAAGTTTGAAGCAAACAAGAAGGTATTGGATCTC
>Ga0310786_10006847_pt1 | contig 15028 bp, 14 predicted proteins | sample AusTroGonzalo_MG_FD_203881 | JGI IMG/M metagenome (GOLD analysis project Ga0310786, IMG submission 203881) | Bovine rumen microbial communities from tropical cattle in Woodstock, Queensland, Australia - Gonzalo_03 (v2) (version 2) | ecosystem: Host-associated > Mammals > Digestive system >... | reverse complement strand
GCCCGTTTATGACGCCTTCAAGTTCCATCCTGTTGTTGGTGGTATTGGCCTCACCGCCGGAAAGCTCCTTTTTATAGTTTCCGGCAATAAGTATCGCTGCCCAGCCTCCCGGACCGGGATTCCCTGAACATGCGCCGTCAGTGTAAATGGTTACGTCCGTCAATGCTCCCATCTATGGTTATTTCCTGCCCTGCATAATGAGTGTCTTATCGTAAGCTGCAGTAACAGACTTGATTACCGCATTACGGAAGCCGTTCTCCTCAAGTGCCATGACACCTGCGATAGTGGTTCCTCCGGGTGAGCAGACCATATCCTTAAGGACAGCGGGATTAGTGCCTGTATCAAGGCAGAGCTTGCCTGAACCCATAACCGTTCCTGCAGCTATCTTAAGAGCATCGTCACGTTTGATCCCGAGGCTTACGGCTGCATCAGCCATGGCTTCGATGAAGAGCATTACGTATGCCGGACCGGTTCCGGAAACACATCCGATCGCATCAAGCGTCTTCTCATCGCAAAGGATTGAAGTGCCGCATGTATCAAGAAGCTGCTTTACGAACTTGGTCTCATCTTCGGAAAGACCTACGGGACAAACCGCAGATACACCGCAGCCGACCTGTGCGGGAGTGTTGGGCATGATCCTGACGAACTTCCTTCCGGAACCTAAGATGCCTGCGATCCTGTCACATGTAACGGCAGCTGCTATTGAAAGAACGATAGCTCCGTCCTTTAAGCACTCGCTTACATCAGTAAGAGCGGGATCAAAATGCTGGGGCTTTACAGCCATAAGTACATAATCCGCATCCTTTACGCAAGTCTGAACGCTTCCTGCAGTGTTGCATCCGAGTTCAGCAGCAACTGCATCCATCGCCTCAAGCCTTACGTCAAAGCAGTAAGCTTCCGAAGCTTTGATTGCTCCGCCTCTGATGAAGCCGCCAAGAAGAGCCTTGCCCATGTTGCCAGTACCGATAACAGCAAGTTTCATATCGATCCGCTCCTTTTATTATTTATAATTACGAATGGACAAATGATACCATTGACCTTGACATAGTGCAAACCAACGATTAAACTATCATACGTTTTACAGGGGTATAGTTTAGTGGTAAAACGAGGGTCTCCAAAACCTTTGATGTGGGTCCGATTCCTACTACCCCTGCCAAATACAAGGGCTGTCTCATTTCGAGGCAGCCCTTTTTGTTTGCTTGATTGATATCTGATCGTAATCAGGAAGCTGACGTGGCAGCTGTTGTCTCTGAAGAAGCTGCAGTCTCAGAAGGAGCTGTTGTTTCTACCGGGATCGTATTCTTGATACGATCTGCAGCAACAGCTTTTGCAGGAAGTACTTCAAGCTTGATATATGTCTGCTGTCCGCTGATGTTATCATAGGAAAGCTTGAAAGCGATGTCGCCCCTGATGGTATAAAGACCTGTCTTGTTTTCTTCCATAGCAGTCTTCATGAGCATTGTAGCTGCATCACTGAAAGGCGTGTCAGTAAATGCAGCCATAACTGCACCGAAATGAGTCAGCATCATGGATACATGTTCATTATCGAAAGTGCAGTAAATGCACATTCTGGTCAGCTGGCCGTCATTAACACGTGTATTGGCCTCAACAAGGATATGCTCAAGCTCTTCAGTAGCAGCATAGGTCTTTACAAAAGGCTTGAATCTTGCTTCGAGCTTTTTCTGTTCCTCAGCACCGATCTCACCCTTGATGCTCCAGATCTCCTTGATGGAATTCTTGTCTACGAGTTTGAATTGAGGCGTAAGCGTCGTGTACTGTGCATTCATACGCTTGGAAACATCAGTATTCTCAAGCTTTACATTAAATTCATCGAGAGTATATCCGAAAGACGGAACCATAACTGTCGGAATGACATAGAAAAGAACTGCTGCAATTATGATCGCGTAGATAAGTACGATCATGATAGCCGGAATCGGATCTTTCTTAGCCTTAGGCTTAGACTCCTCCTCTTCCTCTTCGTCTTCCTCAGTTTCTTCATCAGACTCTTTGTCTTCAGAAACCTCAGCCTCTTCGTTCTCTTTATCTTCTTCAGAAAGCTCGGACTCTTCTTCCCCGGAGATCAAAGCCTTTTCAGCCTCTTCCTCCTTAACGGATCCTTCAGCGTCCTTGATTGCTTTCTTCTTATTCTCATCAATTGCCATGGTGTATCCTCCATTTCAAACGTTGCTATTATAAAGTAAAGCAACAACTTGTGAAAGAGTTATAATAAAACAAATCAGATTCAGGGGTGACTTATATGCCGCATGTGCTTATTTCAGGAGGATCCAGAGGGATCGGCAGGGCTGCCGTACGTCTTTTCGCAGAAAAAGGATGGTCAGTCACATGCCTTTATAATTCAACGATCCCTGACGCAAGCGATGACATCTGCAAGATAAAGTGCGATGTCTCTGATCCTGAAAGCGCAGCTGCTGCAGTACGTGAAGCTGAAGAACGCTTCGGTCCCGTAGATTGTCTTATCTCCAATGCAGGCATCTCCGTCAAAGGTCTCGCACAGGACTTCGGCGCCAGCGATTACAGACTAGTAATGGATACGAATTTCGGCGGACTGTTCAACCTAGCAAACGCAGTAATCCCTGGCATGGTATCAAGAAAGAGCGGCGTCATTACGGCTGTTTCATCCATGTGGGGACAGACCGGTGCTTCGTGCGAAGCCCTTTATTCCGCAAGCAAAGGCGCGGTCGATGCATACGTTAAATCACTCGCCAAAGAGCTCGGTCCGTCAGGCATCAGAGTAAATGCCGTTTCACCGGGAGTTATCGAAACTGACATGCTCAAGGACTTTTCGTCTGAAGATCTTGAAGAACTCAAAGACGAGACTCCGCTCGGAAGGCTCGGCTCTCCTGACGATGTCGCAAAAGCCTTGTATTTCTTATCTTCCGAGGCTGCCTCTTTCATCACGGGACAGATCATCGGAGTCAACGGCGGCTTCCTCATTTGATAATATCAATTGAAAACACCCCCGAAATCTTTTAAAATATCTTGGATATTCACAATTTTTGCAAGCTTTCTGACAACAGACGCTAATCAAGGAGAACTGTCATGCCTACGAACAACAGCTACTCGAAAATCACGCCCGAGATCGAAAAACTGGCAAAAATATGCGCTGCTAACGAGATCTCTCCTGATCTCTATTCTCAGTACGATGTAAAAAGAGGCCTTCGCGACCTTAACGGAAAAGGCGTTCTTACAGGTCTTACCCGTATCTCTGAGATCAATGCCACGAAAACGGTCGACGGCAAGACAATGCCCGCTGAAGGAGAACTCTTCTACCGCGGCATAAACGTAAAGGACCTCATCGCAGGCCAGCACGAAAACATGCATTTCGGTTTTGAAGAAGCCTCTTATCTGCTTCTTTTCGGAAAACTTCCGACAAAAGAGCAGCTCGATGATTTCTGCAATCTTCTTGCCGATTCAAGATCCAGAATGCCTAAGAACTTCTTCCGTGATGTAATCATGCAGAAGCCTTCTTCAGATCTCATGAACAATATCGCACGTGCGGTATTGAATCTTTATGCTTACGATTATCAGCCGATGGACGTTTCCATCCCGAATGTATTGAGACAGTCTCTCGAACTGATCTCGATCTTCCCCCAGATCGCGGTACACAGCTACGATGCAATGAAGTATTACCTTGACAGGGATTCTCTCATCGTTCACCGTCCTAAGCCGGGTCTCTCCACAGCCGAGAACATCCTTTACATGCTCAGGTCCGACAACAAGTTCACACCGCTCGAGGCTAAGATCCTTGACGTTTCGCTTATCCTGCATGCTGAGCACGGCGGCGGTAACAACTCCACGTTCACTACACATGTAGTAACGAGTTCCGGTACCGACACATATTCTTCCGTCGCAGCTTCCCTTTGCTCACTCAAAGGACCAAAGCACGGCGGTGCAAACATCCAGGTCGTTAAGATGTTCAAAGAGATCAAGAGAAATGTCAATGACTGGGATGACGATGATGAGATCCTCAAGTATCTCGAAAGGATCCTCCATAAGGATGCATTCGACCGCAGCGGCGTGATCTACGGAATGGGCCACGCTGTATACTCCATCTCCGATCCTAGAGCACAGATCTTCAAGAACTATGTCCGCGAGCTTTCCGCAGAAAAGGGACGCAGCGCGGAATTCAGGTTCTACGAAAAGGTCGAGCGACTCGCAGCCGAGCTTATCGCTGCCGAGCGCCACATCTATAAGGGTGTTTCAGCCAACATCGACTTCTACAGCGGTTTCGTTTATTCGATGCTGGGTCTGCCCACGGAGCTCTACACTCCCCTGTTCGCGATCGCAAGGATCTCAGGCTGGTCTGCCCACAGACTTGAAGAACTTAACGGACACGGCAAGATCATACGTCCCGCATACCGCTGCGTTCAGGACAGAGAAGATTACACGCCTCTGGAAGATAGAGTATAAAACATCCAAGCAAAGTTAAGACCCCGCGGTACTGACAACCGCGGGGTCTTTTTCTGGCTTTTCTAATTTAGAATGAAAAGGCTTAAGGATTAATCCTCCGCGTCTTCTCAGTTGTCGTCTTCGATCTTTCCGAAAAGGTTAAGTCTGAAAAGCATAGCCTCGTCATCAGGGTCAGAGCATGCGATCTTAGCCTTGCATACAACACCACCCTCGATAAGCTTCATGATACCAGTCATCTGGCTGAGCTTGCTCTTAAGGTTGAAGCGGTCGCCTTCATCCGTAAGAAGGATTACGCTGCCCTTGCATTCGTCGAGTGCCTTCATAAGAGTTGCAACATCAATGTTATCCAAATAAAAAGCTTTCATAAGTAATACCTCCTTTTAGGTATATCATTTCTGTCCTCAGTCCTTGGTCATCCTTCGGACAATCTTATGTTACTTTTCCTCCGGTAAATTCTCAATTCGCTCTGTGTATAAATTGCACAACCTAAACTCTTTGTTTTTGTGCATATTGTCAATGCGGAATTATCAGACGATTATGGTATTAAAAGTGCCCGAAGCTAATAAAATCAATACTTGATAGCCTCGATAAGCTCTTCGTTCTCGTCGTAGATATAATAGACGCCGTGCTTGTCATCGTCACAGTCAGGAACCTTCTCTACACTTCCGACTTTCTTTCCCTTGTACATGTCACCTTCCTTGGGAATGCCGTCAGCATTTGCAGAAACCTGGTCATTGCTCTTTGACTCTGCAGTAGTAGCTTCTGTTGCCTGGCCCTGTGTTTCAGCTGCCATAGTTGCGCCGGCTGTAGTTGCAGCAGGTTTGTTCTTGTCTCCGCCGCATGCACCAAGGCAGATTGCTGATGCGATTGCTGCTGTGAGCATCAATACTGAAAGTTTCTTATTCATTATAATTATCCTCCATCAAACATTAGATTTACGGCCCAAAAGGCCGGTTTGAACCTGAGTTTTCATATTCCCTGAAAAACTCGTAGGAAAGGGTAACATTCTTAACTATTCAAATCAACATGCGAATCGAGGCATTATCGAATGAGGCTTTACTGACCTGCAGCCTGTGAAGATGCTTTCGCATCGTCAATGGCCTGCTCCAGATAGACCGCCCTGACATAATCAACTACCCTGTTGACCCATACGCCATAGCCCTGGATGTTCAGATGAACATAGCCGTCGCTGCAATAAGAGCTGTTCAGATTTCCTTCTCCATCCTTAAGCGGAGTGCTTATATCAATATAGAAGATATTACTTTTTGAATTTGCATACTCCATCATAAGATTGTTGAGTTCATTGATCTTGTCATTCGAAAGACTTTCAATGTTCTTCGTTCCGCGTCTCGGAATGGTCGATTGGATGTAAATGACGACACCCGGGTTTTCCTGCTGGATTCCCTCGATGTATTTCTTGTATTTTTCTGCTACAGCTGATGCATCAGCACCCATGAGATCGTTGGTTCCCATCATGATAAGCGCACGCTTGGAACCAGCTTTCTTTACAAGCTCTTTTGCCTGCAGCTGCTCATCCTTGTATTTGAGCATATATCCGTCAAGCTTGGACTTATCCGAGTTGAACGTATAACTTACCTTTGCAGCTACCAGCGGTCCTCCGAGATAATCCTTACCCTTGGCATTGAAATACATCGTAAGGCCTTCTGAAGTGGAATTACCGATGAATACCGATTTGGAAAAGAAATCGTTGACATCGATGTCAGCCAGCTGGCCGTCCATTGAAGGATCGAAGAAATAAACCACTCCGTTGATCCTTATATAGCCGGTCTTCTTCTCTCCTGTTGAAGGATCGTGGCAATATACGGCTTTGTTTTCATATCTCATAGGGTAAGATGCGCCGACTTCAGCCTTATATTCAGCGGAAACCGCATTACCTTGAGCAGCGTTACCTGCTGAGCTTGCCGCAGTCTCCTGATCACCGCCGGCCGGCGTACTTGCCGCAGGAGCTTCTGTCTCACTGCTCTGCGTTGTCTCGGAAACCGTAGTGATCAAAGCCGACGATCCGGTAACAGCCGTTTCTCTTTTTGCACCTGCGCAGGCACTAAGGGTAATAGCTGACGAGAGCAATGCTATAACCAATACCATACGTTCCTTATGCATTTAAGGAATCCTCCGTCATTTTCAAGTTTTTCAGGAAGCTATGCAGCTTCAGTCGCCGCAGTCTGAGTCTTTGCAGCTTCAGAAGCTTTCTTGGCCTCAGCTGTGGCATGGTTTAAATATTGTTTTCTAACATATTCAACTACCGTATTGACCCAGGTCTTGTAACCCTTCATGTTAAGGTGAACATAGCCGTCACTGCAGTAGCTCTTTTTCATATTTCCGTCGCTATCCTTAAGCGGAGTACTGATATCAATATAGTAGACACCGCTCTTAGAATCAGCATAAGACTTCATAAGCTTGTTAAGCTCATTAATCTTGTCGTTATTCAGGTTCTTTATGTTTTTGGTACCGCGTCTCGGAGTTGTCGACTGAATGTAGATAACGACTCCAGGATTCTCCTTCTGTATACCCTCGATATATGATTTATATTTCTTCGCGACAGAAGAAGCACTCGTACCGACGAGATCATTGGTACCCATCATGATTAGCGCGTATTTTGAACCGGCCTTCTTTACCAGGGTCTTTGCCTGCATCTGGGTGCCATTATACTTAAGCATATATCCGTTGAGCTTCGCCTTATCCGAATTAAACGTGTAGCTGACCTTAGCTGCTACCAAAGGCCCTCCAAGGTACTTCTTCCCCTTGGAATTGAAATATGTCGTGAGACCTTCGGATGTCGAGTTGCCTATAAATACTGCCTTTGAAAAGAAATCTTCAACCTTGAAATCGGTAAGTTTACCATTCTTGGCAGGATCGAAATAATAGCGCAATCCATTGATCTTTATCCAACCTGTCTTATTCTCGCCTGTTTTTGCATCGTAGTAATATACCGCATTGTCCTCATACCTAAGCGCACTAAAAGCTCCGGATGAAGATTTAGTTTCGGTTGCGGCATCAGCCTCTTTGATCATTACAGATTTTTCCTGCTGGCTTACTATTCCAGATACATTTCCGGGAAGTCCGGAATCCTTTTCGACGAGAATGATCTGGATTGCTTCAACCTTTTTGGAAAACCCGACCGTACCGCTGGTCTCGCCGTTTTTTGCCCAATTAAGCCAGCCATAAGATGCTGTCTTTGTTCTGTAGCAAACATCATAATGTTTTGCTACCTCTCCTGTCAGTTCGATCTTAATCGCTTCCAGGCGCTTGGATGCTGTGCCTGCCTGCTTGCCGTCAGAGGTCCAAGACTTCCACTTGCTGCTTCCCTGACATAAGACCCGATACCTGATCCCGCCATCATATTCCTTACCTGTAAGCTTGATCTTGATCGTCTCGATCTTCTTACCGCTTACAGGCGATATCATCTGACCCTTGCTCTTCCAGCCGTTCTTGTTCCCGTATGTCTTCCCGCCAACCTCAAAAGATACATGAGTGCTTTCGGAAGATGCATCGCGTCTGTCGATCTGAACGAGGCCGCGGACGCCGACAGTATCAGCGAGGACACGGTTACGTGCAGGAACAGCCGTAAAAGAAACCAGAATGGCGCACGCCATTGCGGCAGCAGAGACTAATATATGTGTGCGTTTCATTGAAAAACCTTCTTAATTGACTATACGCACATTCTATCACTCTTTTAAGTTAGCAATAGGTTCACCGCAGAATTGCCACAGTACCGTAATTCAAGCATAAAAAAGAGCAGCTATGTGCTGCTCAGAACAATTAATGCCTCTACCCGGATCAACCGCTCTTTCTGGAATAATCCGTACCGTTAAACGACTCGTAAAGGCTGATAATCTCAGGCTTCAGCGAAATGAATATCTTGGAAAGATGCGGATCGAAATGTGATCCTCTCTCATCGTGGATGATCTTGAAAGCATCGTCGTAAGACATAGGCTCTTTGTAGTATCTCTGGCTGACGAGGGCATCAAATACATCGCACAGAGCCATGATCCTGGCTTCAAACGGGATCTGCTCGCCCCTTAAGTGATCGGGATATCCGCTTCCGTCGTACTTCTCATGGTGATAATGAGCTACGTTGGTAGCGACTCTGACGAATTCCTTATCGTCAACGTCAACAAGGACCTTCTTCACGATCTCTGCGCCTTTTGCGGCATGAGTCTTCATCTCATCATATTCCCAAGGCTTGAGACCGGATGTCTTCTTGAGGATAGAGTCGGAAACGCCGATCTTTCCGAGGTCATGGAGTGGAGAGGAATTGACTACTGCATCCCAATAGTTTTCAGACTGGTTGTAATCGTGAAGCGTTCTCAGATGCTCGACGAACAATGCGCAGCAAGCTGTCGTTCTGTTGATGTGACCGCCCGTGGAGTTGTCTCTAGATTCGATCATGGCGGCCATTCCGAGGATAGTCGAACTCTGCAATGACTTAAGTTTCTTGGCGGCCTTAGTAGCTTCTCTCTGAAGTCTCTCTCCCTTGAAGCTCAGCTGCTCGATCCTTGCCTGCTGGTCAGTATCGTCAACGAGTTCTACAAGGTATCCCTCGATCCTGCGCTGCGAGCCGTAATGGATAAGGCTCATTTCGCAGCTTAAGTGCTTACGCTCCTCAGGATTGCGGTCGTTGATCACAACGTCGTTCTTAACGTATTTGGCTGTTAAGTCTTCCTTGTCAGCATACATGCTGGTGTCATGCACCCACTTGAGCAATGCCTTGAGAGCATAGTTTTCAGCCTCGATCCTTGAATCGATCGTGGCAGCCTCAAGTTCCGGGAAGAACTTATATGCCATGTTATTGCAGCCCATGAAGTTATAGTTCCTGTCCAGAGCGATATAGGCATAATTGTTTACCTCATCGATCTTCTCCTGGACACTCAGGGTAACGTCATAAAGCGCCATTCTCTTGGAAGAATAGTTGAGCATGATCCCGCATGCGAGATAGAAGACAGGAAGAAGCTCATATCTGAGGTCAACAATGATCTCAGCAATGTATACAACAAATACGAGGAACATCATTCCTACGAAGAACACCATCGTTCTGAACGAAGCTTTCCTCTTTCCCGTGTAGGTCAAAACGGTAAAGAAGATAGACAGGGCCATCTCAACTCCGAGGATAATGAACCTGATATAGTAAAAAGGACCCGGCGTGGTGATAAGTGAAGCCGGCGGACCCGGATCAAAAACAACGTCTTCATAATAGAACGTGTACTTCTCGCTCAACATTACCGTTATGTAGAGCAAGATGTTGAAGAATGCCATTACTAAAGTAAACCAGTCGGGGATCTTCGACTTGGAAAACTCCACGAGTTTGAGCATTACGATAAATGGAAGGAATATTCCTCCGATATATGCCAGGGAATTGGCGATAAACGCTGTATCAACTGTCCGTGCCGTCGAAAGGAAATAATAACCGACATTGCTTACAAACAAAGCAACGGAAAGAAGAATCTCCAAAAGATTGTTGCCGCGCCTGGAATAATATATCAGCACTACAAGGCTGAGCAAGCTCAGCAATACGATAAAACCAAGTATGTTGGTATAAATCCCCGCCATAACAACCCCAACGATAGTTTTCTATCATTGTCAATTTTACCTCATTTTTTATAATTAATGTTAAGAAAATTGTGCTATTGTTAAAAACATCATTCACATTTTTATTAACAAGAGGTTTCAAACCGTGCCGTCAGTAAAAGACAGGTTCCTTTCTATGCTGATAAACAGCAGTGACTATATATCCGGCGAGGCTGCCAGCAAAGCCCTCGGCGTCTCACGCGCCGCCGTAAACTCAGCAGTCATGAACCTGAGGAACGACGGTTACGAGATCGAGTCTTCCACCAACCGGGGATATCTGCTTACTTCGCGCCCAGACAGGCTTGACTCCGGCAGCATCGGAGCATTCCTGGCAGGCGAACGCATGAATGATGTAACCGTCCTCCCTGTCGTTGATTCGACTAACACTTACTGCAAGGATCTTGCACGAAAAGGCGCACCTCAGGGAACTGTCGTCATATCAGACTGCCAGACCGGCGGAAAGGGCCGGCGCGGAAGGAGTTTTCTCTCGCCTTCAGGCGTAGGGCTTTATCTTTCTTACCTTATGAGGCCGGAATCCGGGATCGACAAGATAAGCGAGATCACCTGCTGGACAGCCGTTGCTGTCTGTGAAGCGATCAGGGACTGCTACGGCCTCGATTCACAGATCAAATGGGTCAATGACGTGCTGATGAACAGAAAGAAGATCTGCGGGATCCTGACCGAGGCATCTTTTGAAGCTGAAAGCGGAACGATCAACAGCCTGATCATAGGCATCGGCATAAACATCAACGAGAAAAGATCCGATTTTCCTGACGAACTTGAACAGGTCGCGACTTCCATTTCGATCGAAAACGGCGGCAAGACCTTTATGCGTTCAGAACTTGCTTCAGCGCTCATCAAAAGGCTTGACCGTCTGGCTTCAGGCTGGCCTTCTGACCACGAAGAATATCTTGAAGCATACCGCAGCCATTGCATCACGACGGGCAACAGGATCGCTGCCTATACGACTATCGCAGGTGAATCTGAACCCAGGACCGGCGAAGCGGTTTCCATAGCTGACGACTTTTCACTCGAAGTCAGGTTCGATGACTCTGACAGCGTAACAGGTCTTAAGAGCGGCGAAGTAAGCGTACGCGGTCTTTACGGCTACACCTGATCAGACGGTTATAAAAGCCTTTACCCTCTCATACTTCGCATCTCCTATCCCAGAGACTTTCTTCAGGTCCTCAGGCTTTTTAAACGGAGTCTTGTTCCTGTATTCGATTATCGTCCTGGCAGTTGCTTCCCCTATCCCGGGCAGAGTCTGAAGAGCCGCCAGATCAGCCTTGTTGATATTTACTTTTCCTGAAGTCTTTGACTGCGGTGTATCTCCATCAGAACCCCAGATAAAGCTGTCCTTCCCGCGTATCACTCCGTCATCCTGAGCATTCCCTCCCGAAACCTCTTTGAACGTCGGTATGTAAAACGACATGTTGGAATTTATCTCATAGACCAGGTTCATACTCGTGACCGCAGCGTCTTTTGTAAACCCGCCTGCCTTCTCTACCGCATCATTGAGTATCGTTCCCTTTAAGACGCAGTACACACCCGGATTGTTGACCGCTCCGCATATATAGACCTGAACGGTCGACGCAGCATCAGATGATGAAGCTGCTGCAGTTGCCGTTGAACCCGAAGTATCAGCCGAAGACGTGCCTGCTGCCTCACCTGTCGTTACCGCGATCGTCTTCCCGCTTCTGTAAGTACTGAGAAAATAGTCAGCATTCCCTTTAAGAACGGTCTTGTACACAAACGCAAAGCCCGCTATCAGCACGAATGCCGCGGGATAGAAAAAAGGCTTGAGTTTTTTGATATTCTGCATCATGTAAAAAGCATAGCACGGGAAAGTGCCTGTTTTTACCGACAAATACCGACAAATACCGACAAAGCGGATACCATCAATAGATCGTGGGGATCTTGACCTCTTCGCCGATTCCGTACTTTTTGCGGAACTCTGCTATGTCGCCGGGAACGCGGATCAGCATTATGTCTTCAAACATGCCGCTCTGGCGGTTCTTAAATCCTGCCACCTTTTCGCCCGTGCAAATAGAAGACCTGATAACAGGCTCCCATTCGTCCAGAGAATAAGTTGGAGTCTTTCTGCCAAACATAGGCAAGAATCTTATTCGGCTTTACCCTTCTTTTCCCAAAGGGTTGAGATATCGTAATTAGCGCGCTCCTCAGGATGGAAGATGTGTACTACGACATCCTTGAGGTCAATGAGGATCCAGCGGTCACCTGACCTGCCTTCGATGTGATCAGCGAAGATTCCGCAATCGTTCTTGAGCACGTATTCGACTTCGTCTGCGAGAGCCTTGATCTGTGTCGTGGAGTTACCGCTGCAGATAACGAAATAATCCGCAAGTGTCGTTTTACCGGTAACATCAATAGTCTCGATGTCGATACCCTTCTTTGAATCCAGAATCTCTACGATCTTTTCGGCAAGTTCTTTGCTTTCCATCTGTATCTCCTTATAAAGTGATCGGTTTCCCGTCTTTGATATTATTAAAGCCCTAAATCGCGAAGCATGTCAACATTGGACGGATGAATGACCTTGCCGTTAGATTCGGTCTTGGCCTTTATCGCGAGCGCAGTCATGCGGCATGCCTCGTCCAGATCCGTTTTGACCATTTCCCTGATAGGTGCAAGATCCATGTAATTTCTTGCAGGTTCTATCTTATCGGCAAGATAGACAATCTTTTCCAGAGTGGACATATTGCCTCTTCCCGTCGTGTGATAGCAGATCGCATCTAAGATCTCCTTATCCTTCTCGCCAAACCCGTCACGCGCAAAAACTGCTCCCGCGGGAGAATGCAGAAGCTTCTTGTCGGTGAAAAGATCACCGCAGTACTCCGATGCCATCTCGCGCTGGCTGTCTATATCGAGTTCCTTTGCGCAGTCGTGCAGAGCGCCTGCGATAAGCGCCTTGTCGGGATCTGCTCCAAACCTGACCGCGAGCTCTGCAGAAAGATATCCGACGTTTAGCGTATGAAGAAGCCTCTTCTCGCCGAGATAGGGATACATCCATACCGCACACTCAAAGAACCTTTCTTTCGCAGCATCTGAAACACCCTTAAGTTTAGTTCTTTCAGAGTAAAGTTCGTGCGTCTTTATGAATCCACGTGCAGCTTCAGGAACCGCTGAAAAGTCGCCTGTCTTCAATATTTCAGAAGATGCGCATTCAACTCCGTTGAGCCTGAAAGTCTCTACCTTTCCTCCGAGGTTCTCCCTTACGGAATCAGCGGCCTTCTCAACGTCAACTCCGTCACCGGGCCTGTCGGCAGCAAGCAGAGACGCATGCCTTAATATCTCTTCGGGTTTATACCAGGTCTCAAACGTATTAAGCGTATCCGAACCCATTATCCAGAAGTATTCATGAGGCCCTTGAGCCTTTTTCTTCTTTACTCCCTGCTCTATCAGGAATTCGGTCATAAAATCAGGCTCGGTCATTACCTCGAGCGTCATGAAAGTATAGCTGACACCCTTGATGCCGAACTCGGCGTCACAGACATAGATATTGTCGAGCTTGCCTGATTCCCTGAGGTCATCTACCACTGCTTTGGTCATGTAATAGCGGTATGGCGCAGGAAGCGTCATCGTATAGAGCTTGAAGTTGTTTCTTACCGTCGGCACGAAGATCGCGCAGTCGATAAAGCCCGAAGCCAGTGCATCCCTGACAAGCGCTATGTGACCGTTATGAACCGGATCGAAAGATCCGCCGTAAATGCCTATCTTCATTTATTGTTAAGAGTACGTCCGATGTCGTGTCTGAAATGCATGTCCTGGAAGGAGATCTTTGCTACGCCCTCGTAAGCTGAATCGATAGCCTCGTCAGGTGTTTTGCCTTCGCCGTAAACGCAGAGAACGCGTCCGCCGCTGGTAACGAGCTTGCCGTCATCAGTAAGCTTTGTGCCCGCCTGGAATACGATATGTCCGCACTCCTTTATGCCGGTGATCTCATAACCCTTCTTGTAGCTTAAAGGATATCCGCCGGAAGCCATGACTACTACGCATGAGCAGCAGTCCTTCCACTTGATGTTGATCTTATCAAGATGTCCGTCGATGCAGGCATCGATGATGTCCATGAAATCGGTCTCGAGTCTCGGCAGGATAGCCTGTGCCTCGGGATCGCCGAATCTGCAGTTATATTCAACTACCTTGGGACCTTCAGGTGTAAGCATGAGTCCGAAATAGACGACGCCCTTGAAAGGTCTGCCTTCAGCGATGAGAGCCTTCATCGTAGGTTCTACGATCTCGTCGTAGATCCTCTTGTTGTCAGCTTCGGTAAGGTCAGCACCGGGTGTAACAGCACCCATACCGCCCGTATTGAGGCCTTCATCGTGGTCGTTTGCTCTCTTGTGATCGCGTGAAGAGATCATGGGAACACATGTCTTGCCGTCAGCAAATGCAAGGAGAGTCATCTCAGGACCGGTCATGAATTCTTCGATAACTACCGTATTGCCTGCGGAACCGAACTTATGGTCAGACATCATCTCGTGAACTGCAACCTTAGCTTCATCAATGGTCTGAGCAATGATAACACCCTTACCAAGCGCAAGTCCGTCAGCCTTGATGACGATCGGAGCCTTCTGTGAATCAAGATATTCGATTGCCTTAGCTTCGTCATCGAAAAGCTCATATTTTGCTGTAGGAATGTTGTACTTCTTCATGAGGCCCTTGGAAAATGCCTTGGAGCCTTCGATTATCGCCGCATTCTTGTTGGGACCGAATGCGCGGAGGCCCGCCTTCTGCATCTCATCGACCATGCCGAGTACGAGCGGATCGTCAGGTGCAACGAAAACGAGATCAAATTTCTCTTCCTTGGCATATTCGACCATGGCATCAACGTCAGTCGCGCCGATATTCTTGCAAGTAGCGATCTCTGCGATTCCGCCGTTACCGGGAGCACAGTAAAGCTCCGTAACCTTGGGACTCTTCTTAAGAGCAGTGCAGATCGCATGTTCTCTTCCGCCGCCGCCGACAACCAATACCTTCATAACAGATCCTCCGA
>Ga0310786_10006846_pt1 | contig 15030 bp, 13 predicted proteins | sample AusTroGonzalo_MG_FD_203881 | JGI IMG/M metagenome (GOLD analysis project Ga0310786, IMG submission 203881) | Bovine rumen microbial communities from tropical cattle in Woodstock, Queensland, Australia - Gonzalo_03 (v2) (version 2) | ecosystem: Host-associated > Mammals > Digestive system >... | reverse complement strand
TGAAGATTTGCAAAACCTCCTGCGCGACAACCAGCAGTATTACGAGAACTATCAGGAAGTCCTCGGTTCGCTTGAGGATGACGACTACGTGGCCCGCGGCAACGGCTTCTGCGACCGCAAATACAGCGACGACTTCATCGAGGGACAGTTGGAGAAGTATGCGCAGCGGGTGAAGGAGATCCAGAAATGGATTGACGAATGGAAATAATCCTTTATGAACTTGCCGCTATCGGCAAAAACTAGCCTTTTTTACTGCATTTTATGGGTTTTCTTGCCGATAACGGCAAAAATTGCTATCTTTGCGGCGGAATTGATAGAAAAACTTGCCGATAGATGGAATACATTTCAGTCAGTCAGTTTGCCGAAAAATACGGCATCAGTGAGCGCACCGCCCGTAACTATTGCGCTACGGGAAAGATTGAGGGGGCCTTCCTCACGGGTAAGACATGGAATATTCCCGCCGATGCCGGCTTACCCCGACGAAGCAAAAAGAAGGTGTCGCCCTTGCTTGCCGCTTTGCGCGAACAGAAAGAAGCCAAGATGAAAGGCGGCATTTATCATCGCGTACAAATCGATTTGACCTACAATTCCAACCATATCGAAGGCAGCCGCCTGACCAAGGAGCAGACGCGCTACATCTTCGAGACCAATACCTTGGGCATTACCACGGAGAATACGCGCATTGACGACATCATGGAGACTGTCAACCACTTCCGTTGCATCGATTATGTCATCGAACATGCCATGGACAAGATTACCGAGACCCATATCAAGCAGCTGCATTTGTTGTTGAAGTCAAACACATCGGACAGCCGCAAGTCATGGTTTGCCGTGGGCGATTACAAACGTCTCGCCAACGCCATGGGTGAAGAGGAAACCGCACAACCCGAAGAAATTCACAAGCAGATGAAAACCTTGCTGAACGACTATTATTCCCTCAACCGTCCTGACTTTGATGACATCTTGGATTTCCATGTACGGTTTGAGCGCATCCATCCTTTCCAGGACGGCAACGGACGTGTCGGGAGGCTGTTGCTGTTTTGGCAATGCCTGCAAGCGAGCATGGTGCCGTTCATCATCACGGATGATTTGCGTCTGTTCTATTACCGCGGCATCCAAAACTGGGGGAAAAACAATGGGTACCTGCGCGATACTTGCCTCACGGCGCAGGATAATTTCAAGGCGTTGTTGGGGTATTTCAGAATCCGGTATTAGCGACCATCTCCTTCGCCACCCGAGCCGCCAAGCGAGCATTGTTCAACACCAACTGGATATTGGAGGCAAGACTATCCCCACCCGTGAGGTCTTTGATGCGCGCCAACAGATAGGGCGTCGTCTCTTTGCCGTGAATCCCTAACCTCTTGGCATCTGCCACAGCCTCGTCGATGGCGGCGTTGATGCGTTCGACGTCCATGGAGTATTCTTCTGGGATGGGGTTGGTGACCAACATGCCACCGCCGAGTCCCATCTCCTGCTTGGCGACAAAGGCCTTGGCGACTTCTTTTGGGGTGTCGAGGCAGTAATCCACCTTGAAGCCGCTCTTGCGGGTGTAGAAGGCGGGCAACTCCTCAGTGCCATAGCCAATCACCGGCACGCCCTTGGTCTCAAGATACTCGAGGGTGAGCCCCAAGTCGAGAATTGACTTGGCGCCGGCACAGATGACCATGACGGGCGTGCGGGCCAGCTCCTCCAGGTCGGCGGAGATGTCCATAGTGGTCTCCGCGCCACGGTGCACGCCACCCACTCCACCCGTGGCAAACACACGGATGCCTGCCAAGGCCGCGATGATCATCGTCGTGGCCACCGTCGTGGCGCCGTCTTGTCCGCGTGACACGAGTACAGGCAGGTCGCGGCGCGATGCCTTGGCTACTGCCGTGCCTTTCTTACCTAAATACTCAATCTCCGAAGGCGTCAAGCCAGCCTTCAGGCGACCTTTGATGACGGCGATGGTGGCGGGAATAGCGCCTTCGTCGCGGATGGTTTGCTCCACCCGCAACGCCGTCTCCACATTCTGAGGATAAGGCATTCCATGGGATATGATGGTTGATTCGAGAGCCACGACGGGCTTCCCTTTTTGCAGTGCTTCAGCCACTTCGGGCGAGAGGTCAAGGTATTTATTCATGGTTGTTGTTGATTTACGGTATCAGGACTTTCAATGTTATGTTTTGCACAGAGCAGGCCGAGGTGCGCGACTTCTTCGATAGTAGCTTGGGGACCAGCGTGGATGATGCCAGCCATGAGCGCGTCACCAGCTCCTGTGGCGTTCACCACATGACAAGGTAGGGCAGGAAAATGGTGCTTGATGTCGCCTTCAACGACCTCCAACCCATCCGCTCCGAGGCTGACAAACCGTCTGTCGACACCTTGCAAGTCAGAGAGAACTGTGCTTTCGATTTTGTTGCATTTCAGTGTGAAGAAGTGCTTTTTGACGGACATCGCCATGGCCTCTTTGATTTTGGCAGCCTTGGCGCCCGAGACGGCATCCACATAGAGCGGCTTGTCGGCATGGTCGATAAGATAAGCCAAGGTCTCGACAGGGATGTTGGCGTCGGCCACATAGGCATCGACATCGCCCAACTTCTCCATCTTTGAGGCCAGCCATTCAGGCGTGATGCCATCGGCGGCAGCCATATCCGCCACGCCACCGACCATCTCGCCATCACAGTCGTTGATGCTCAAGAAGCAGGAGCGTGTACCCGAAGCGGCAACGTCACATAAGCTGATGTCGATGTGAGCTTTGCGGCAGCTCTCGGCAGTGAACCGACCGAAGTCGTCGCCGCCGAACAAGGTCATGAAGACGACCTCGTCGCCCTGCAGGGCAAGGTTATGGGCGATGTTACGTCCTACCCCACCAGCCGTCAGGCACACCGTGCCAGGGTTGGAGTCGGCAGGCACAAACCTGCTGAAGCTCGTGGCGATGATGTCTGCATTCGCTCCGCCGATTACACAAATTCTCATGGTCAAATGCTTTGTTTGGTGCAAAAATACGAAAAAGTGTAGATTCCACAACTATCTGGAATGACCAACACACAGATAATGCGTGTTTATAGTGGTAGTCGCAAGTTTTGCGCATACCACTATAAGCAATGTGCAAATTGTGCATATTACTATTTGCCGATGAAAATAACGTGAGTATTTTGCACGTTAATAGATAAAGCTGAACCTCATGTCTCGAAACAACGAATTCTTTCATGCCTGCGAGGTCGATAATTGGTACATCTTTGAGCATACCGAATACGAATGGGACGACATCGTGAACGCCTTCATTGCGGGAGGATTGTATGCCGACAGAAACCCCAGAATCCAATGGGTGAAACTCACCGATGAATCAGTCAAAGAATTGTTTGACTATGCCAGATACTTGGTCTACCGTGCGGATTACGATGAGTACTATGTCCTTGACGGAACGACCATTAAGGAAACCCTCAACGAAGGGAAATACACTCACGCCAAGATGATTGAAGGGCCAGGGATGGTTTGAGGTTTGTTTTTATTTTGAAGTTTTTATTGCTTGTGCTGCGATTTGGCACAGGCTTTTATTTTCTTTGCAGTGGGAAACAACACAAGCGGTCTGAAAATATGTCAAATATCAGTTTGTTTAATAGAAATGATTATTTTTGCAGCAAATTCGCAACGGCATTATGCCTATGCGAGTATGACATATAGCACACTTGCTGACCATTCGGCTCGGTTAAATCTGGTAAATTCAACCCTTGAAGCACGAATAAGTCATAGCAGGTTTGTAGCCTTTTCGGAGGGCACAGACCGCTTTGCTTGTTTCGCTTCAAGGCCCACCAGAGCCGAACCGAGGAAACGACAAAGGGATTCCGTGTTCTCCCTTTTTATTGTAGAACACGGCGGAAATGCAGAAACCCGTTAGTGGAAGCCCTTGAACAATAAGTTGCGCCCGACACAAATTAGGGTAAAAAGGAATGATTGCAGACATTGTTTACAAAAACAAAATGTACTATGTTCTAAATGAACAAGGAAAAGAAATTTCCCGCAACTGGGAAAGCACTTTAGGTGAACTGATGGGTTTCAGCGGAACTTTTATCGTGTTCAGAAGAAACAAAATGTTCTACACGATGGACGACAAGCTAAAAGAGATTGCCCGCAATTGGGAATCAACGCTCGGCGAATTCCGGAATATTGCAGGAAACTCCGTCAATTTCCGCCGAAACAAGATGATTTACACCTACGACAGCCGTTTAAAAGAAATAAGCCGTCGTTGGGAATAGGAGGACAATAAAATGGAAAGGCAAAAAGAAAACAAACTGACACCTGTTTTGTATTTCATAGGCATTTTTCTACTCATTGCCTTTATTCTATTGGCATGGATGTCGCATTCATGGCAAGAGTCGGAAATTGCGTCTCAACTGTTTGCTGCGCTGGCGGGTGCAGTTATCGCGGCTTTCATAACATCAATCCTTCTTAGGCTGCAAACTCAAAGCCAAGCGAAACTCATAGAGGGGCAGGCTGCCATTGAGCAAGAAAAGGAAAAAGAGGCCAAAGTTTATGAAGAGAAACTACGAATATATCAGGAATTCCTCCACAAGTTAAACGACATCATCCGCGACAACAAAATTGACAAGGAAGAGGTGATAGACCTTCAATTTCAAGTTTCTTTCATCGACATGCACACATCCTCTGAGCATATCAAAGAAATCAGTATGCATGTCGCGAACATTGTCAGAAACATCAACCAACCAAGCGAAGACTTCAACCTATTGGAAGAAATGTTTGCCATTAATGAAACCTTTAGGGAAGAACTTTACAAGAAAAAAGAGACGGAAGTTGCTGACGACAATAAACAAAATAGAACAGATGCCGTTGACAACTTCAAATCCATTACAATTTATGAAAAAGGCAATAGCGCGGAAAACATTAACACTTATGAGTGGATTAAGAAACTTAAGCAAAGCATCAAAGCCCCTGGTTTTCGCCAATGGATCTATGGAAAACGCACATTGGTTCACGAGCTGTACCTGAACTATGACGGCGAAACCTTTAGGAAAGACCCCGCAGAGAACTCACTTTGCTGCGATTCAGTGTTTAGCTATAACGGGTCCATTAGCGTTTTGTTGTTTTTAAGAAAAAACACCAAGGAGGCAACGGAAAGATTAATCAGCGACGATATTTGGAAAGATTATCAAGGTCTTTCTATAACCGAGGACGGTAGATGTAAAATTAGGGAATTCGGCAAAAGTGATTCTGAGAAAGACATCAAGGAATTCTTTGAAAAAGAACTTTTTCCGAAGATGAATAATTGGAGAGAAAGGCACAAAGACGAATACAAGATTAGCAAAAACAACTAACTATGGAATCAAGAACAACCGTTAAAGACTTATTGGCTGGCAACCGAATCATTGTCCCAGATTACCAAAGGGCTTACTCTTGGGTTACGACTGAAAAAAACGACAACGGGCATGTGAACACATTCCTTAACGACTTAGTAGATTACATCAATTCGGGTAGCCATGCCCCTTATTACTTCGGGCATTTCCTTTTTGAGCAAAGGAAAGAGCACGATTTTGCGGTTATTGACGGGCAACAACGCCTCACAACCATTAGCATCTTTCTTTCAGCCTCTTTCCGTTTGATGAAAGAATGCGGAAAATGGGGTGAGGCCGAACAAGAGATGTATGAAGACATGGTGAAGCGCAACAGCACCTACCGTTTCTCCACAGTGGCATACGACAATATGCTCATGCGTGATTATGTGATTGACCAAACCAAGCATGACTTGTATGGCATCAAGACCACGTCGGGGAAACGAATTACAAGGTCCTACGACTATTTGTATTCTCAACTTAAGCAATACGGCGTTGACATAACTGAAAAATTGGTGAATGCTGTCGCGAAAGCAGCTTGCACCACTCATATCGTTACTTCCGAATCGGAAGGCATTCAAATGTTCATTTTCCAGAATAACAGGGGAAAGAAGCCGTCTAATCTCGAAATAATAAAGGCCCAGTTCATGTACAATCTGCACCTTTATGGAGGCGAAGAAGCTGAAAGCATGATTTGCGAAGTAAAAGAAAGGTTCGAGAACATCTACTTGAACATATCCAAGATAGAAGATTTTGTTGATGAGGATGATGTTCTTTCGCGTACAATGCAAGTGTATTTCAACTCCCTTTGGCGCGACAATGCCATTGATGAAGTGAGCAAAGCCCTTAAACAGGCGGATTGCGTAGATTTTATCATGCAATTCACACACGCTTTGGCCGACACATTCGCCAATTTGGAGCAATTGCTTGAAGACAGCCGAAAAGATGCCAACATTGAGAGTGCATTGCTATGTGGGCGCTACTACATTGTTCTACCTTTCTTCATCAAAGCATATTCAAACGGCACCAGTATCCATGACATTGGTAGAATGGGAAAAGCATTGGGAGATTTGGTTTTACGAGATGCTATAGTTGGAACACGCGCAGACCTGCGTTCCAGATTAAATGATGTTTTCGAGAAATTCAAATCCTCTCCTGACGAAATCATCGGGCGAATCAACTGGATGAAGACAAACGAGCATTGGTGGTGGCACCATTGGAATGATGAAGAACTCCGCAATGGAGCATCGGGCAATTGGAATTCGAACTGGCATGGGATAGCAAAAGTTATTTTGTGGAGGTACGAGAATTACCTAATAAACCTCTCCGGGAAAGGCTACTCACCCATCCTATTCAACAGCATAGAAAAGCCACATCTGGAACACATAGCCCCTCAAACTGAAAATGGAGAGAAAGAGGCTGCTGGTTATGACACATACGATCAAGACTTCAAAGACAACTATCTATATCGTTTAGGCAATTTCCTGTTGCTTTCCGCTCCGCACAACGAATCTATTGGCAACAGGCCATTTGAGTTGAAAAGAGGCACATACGAACATCTTTACCAACAGCGTGAGATTGTGGCTTTGACTGACACCGACCATAAATGGGACAAACCTAAAATCGCGAAACGAACCGAGAAGTTAGTGGACTTCCTACTGAAAGAGTGCTGAAGCACTTAATGCCCCCCTAATTATCTAGATTTTATAAGGTTGTGCCACAAAACGACACAATCTTTTTGTTATCTTTGCCGCATAAAACCATCCCTCATGGAAAACCAAATTGTCATCTACCAAACCGACAACGGCCAGACTGCCATTGATGTCAGGCTGGAGAATGAAACTGTATGGCTGACTCAGGCTCAAATGGCAGAACTATTTCAGTCCGATAGAACTACAATTGTCCGCCACATCAATAACATTTACAAGGATGAAGAGTTAGAGCGCGAGGCAACCTGTGCAAAAATTGCACAAGTTCAAACAGAAGGGAAAAGACAGGTTACTAGAACCATTCCATACTACAATTTGGATTTGATCATTTCTGTTGGATATAGGGTTAACTCAAAAAGAGGTATAAAATTCCGACAATGGGCCAATAAAGTACTGAAAGACTATCTGTTGAAAGGCTATGCCGTGAACGAGAAGATTCGCCGAAACCAAATTGGGGAACTACGACAATTGGTGCAAATGGTGGGTCGGACGCTGCAAAACCAATCGCTGCTGAATAACGACGAGAACCAAGCCTTGTTTGACATTGTCGTGGATTACACCTACGCCCTCGACACGCTTGACGATTACGATTATCAACGCTTGGGCATGAAAGAAACCACCCAAGAGGAAAAGTTTCAAGCGACTTACGACAACGCCATGCAAGCCATCGCAGCCCTTCGGGAGAAGTTTGGCGGCAGCACGCTTTTCGGCAATGAGAAAGACGATTCCTTCAAGAGCAGCATAGGACAGATCTACCAGACTTTCGGCGGCGACGACTTATATCCCAGTGTGGAGGAAAAAGCGGCCATGCTGTTGTATTTGGTCACCAAAAATCACTCGTTCAGCGACGGCAACAAACGCATTGCCGCCACTTTGTTCCTTTGGTTCCTCAACAACAACGGCATCCTCTACCGCGAAGACGGCAGCAAACGCATAGCCGACAACACCTTGGTAGCACTGACCTTGATGATTGCCGAGAGCAAGCCCGAGGAGAAGGATGTGATGGTGAAAGTGGTGGTAAACCTTATCAATCAGAAAAACTAAAACCATGTCTAAAAACCAAATCAACAAATACGTCTGGCTTGTAGAGACACTGTACAAAGCCAAGAAAATAACGCTTAAGGAAATCAACCGCAAATGGTTGGAAACCGATTTGAGCGAAGGCTTGGAGATTCCTCGCCGCACCTTCGACAACTGGAAGAAAGCTGTAGAGGATATGTTTGGTCTTGTCATTATGTGTGATAAGCGCGATGGTGACCGCTATTACATCGAGAACCGTGAAGTGCTTGATGATGACGGCCTTCAACGCTGGCTGCTCAACACGTTGTCGGTAAACAACACGCTATTGGAAAACAAAACACTTAGTGACCGCATCATGCTTGAAAACATCCCTTCAGGTCAAGATTTCCTTGCAACCGTGCTGCAAGCCATGAAGAAAAGCAAGATTTTGCAAGTGACCTATAAGGGATATTGGAGCGAACATGAGCACACTTTCCCAGTGGCTCCATATTGCGTGAAGCTCTTCCACCAAAGATGGTACATGGTGGGTAACAGCATTCGTGAGAATAAGATCAGGGTCTACTCTTTGGACCGTGTTTTGGAAATCCAACCAACTGAAAAAGCTTTCAAGTATCCAGCTGATTTTAGCCCCGAGATTTACTTTGAAGGCTATTTCGGTGTGATACATGATGAGGACTACGCATTGGAAAACGTGAAGCTGAAAGTGCGTGCTGACCAAGCCAACTACCTTCGTTCTTTGCCGATGCATCATTCTCAAACCGAAACCGAACGCAATAATGATTTCAGCATTTTCACGCTTCAAATCCGTCCAACATACGACTTCCAACAGGAACTTCTTCGCATTGGCGATACCCTTGAAGTATTGGAACCTTTATGGCTCCGCAATGAAATTGCCGAGATGATAAAACGTATGTGGAACACCTATAAAATCGGCAAGAAATGAAGGATTTTGCCGCTATTGACTTTGAGACCGCCAACTATCAACGCACCAGCGTGTGCAGCGTTGGCCTAGTGATTGTCAGGGATGGGGAGATTGTGGACTCGTTCTACTCGCTAATTCAGCCTGAACCAAATTATTATATCCCTTCATTCACCGACATACACGGCCTCACTCGTGAGGACACCGAGGATGCACCGGTGTTTCCTTACGTTTGGCGACAGATTGAGCCACTGATTGAAGGTTTGCCCTTGGTGGCCCACAATAGTCCTTTCGACGAAGGTTGTCTAAAAGCCGTGATGCGCTGCTATCAGATGGATTACCCCGACTATCAGTTCTACTGCACCTGTCGCGCCTCTCGCAAACACTTTGGGAAGCAGTTGCCCAACCACCAGCTACATACCGTGGCAGAGGCCTGCGGCTATCATCTCCTCAACCACCACCATGCCCTAGCCGATGCCGAGGCTTGTGCATGGATTGCGCGGGAGATTTTATGAAAATGGAAAAATTTTCAGAAAAACCACATGAAAATGGAAAATTTTTCGACAAAACACCATTACTTTTGGAAAAAAATCCGTAAATTTGCCGCAAAATGGTTTGAAAATGGAAAAATTTCCAAAAAACGAAGGCGCTTTACCAGAAGTCTTATTTGCCAATGGCGATAAGAGTTATTCCTATTATTTGTCCGATTTAGCGAAAAACGGACAAATCAGGCGTGTGGCTCCTAAGGTTTATACCTCCAATTTAGACGCATCGGATGAAGACATCGTAAGGAGGAACCTGTTTCTTATTATCGGGAAACTGTTCCCTGGCGCAGTGGTTGGCTACCGTTCCGCTTTTGAGATGAAGCCCACCTCGTCGGGCGATTTTTTTCTGACCTATAAATATACTAAAAAGGTCAAATTGCCTGGTTTAGTGGTTCATTTGTTGGAAGGTTTTGGCGGACAAGTGGAAGACACACCCTTTGTCAATGGTTTGTTCATCGCATGTCCCGAAAGGGCTTTTTTGGAAAACATGAAAGCCTCGTATCGAAAAGGTGACAACACGAAATGCCTACCAGTTACCGAAATTGAGGAGCGTCTGGAAAAAGTCATCAGGGTCAACGGTGAGACCGCCATCAATGCTTTGCGCGACAAGGCCAGAATGCTGTCGGAACGTTTGAACATGGAAGCGGAATTTGCCAAATTAGACAATATCATCGGCGCCTTGCTTTCGACCCGCGACTCAAAAATCCTCACTTCTCCTTTGGCGACGGCAAGGGTATTTGGTGAGCCATACGATCCGCATCGTTACGAGTTGTTCCAAGTGCTGTTCACCGCATTGAACTCCGATGTGTTTCCCTCCTATCCTGAAACGAGCCTGACCATTGAAGCCTACCGTAATTTCGCGTTCTTTGAAAGTTATTTCTCTAACTATATTGAAGGAACTGAGTTCACCATCGAAGACGCACGAAAAATCATCGAAACGAACATGCCTTTGCCTGCACGAAACGAGGATTCGCATGATATGTTAGGCACTTTTGCCATAGTTTCCAATCGGAGAGAGATGTCAATTATCCCGAATACCGCTGATGAACTCATCGATTTGCTTCAAGCACGACATCGGATGTTGCTTTCGGCACGTCCAGAAAAGCATCCTGGCTTGTTCAAAATGCAAAACAACCGCGCTGGTAACAGTTATTTTGTTGATTATGAACTTGTCAAAGGGACTTTGAAAAAAGGATTCGATTTTTATATAGCACTACGTTCCCCTTTCGCGAAGGCAGTTTATATGTTGTTCATGATCAGTGAAGTACATCCCTTCGATGATGGAAATGGGCGTGTTTCGCGCATCATGATGAATGCTGAACTGACTCATGCTAACGAATGTAAAATCCTCATCCCGACCGTTTTTCGGACAGACTATCTGGATGCCTTGCGCAAACTGACCCGACAATCTGACCCATCAGCATTAATACGAGCCTTAAGCCGAGTCCAAAAGTTCAGTTCACAACTCCTAACAGACGATTTTGAGACATTGAAACTTCAACTTGAACGCGCCAATGCCTTCTCGGATTCGGAGGAGGATATTCTCAGATTCTAAGCCAACAACTATGAAAAAAACCGACTATTCTTACGCCCTCCAATCCCTCAAAGCAGGCAACCAACGCTTCGTCACGGGGATCCTTTCGCTCAAAGACACCTACGTTGAAGACCGCAAGGCCTTGTGCGAAGGCCAGCATCCCTTCGCCGTGGTGCTGTGCTGTTCCGACAGCCGCGTGGCACCTGAAATCATCTTTGACCAGAAACTTGGCGACCTCTTCGTCATCCGCAACGCAGGAAACGTCATCGACAAGCATGTTCTCGGTTCCATCGAGTATGCCGTTGAGCATTTAGGGACTTCTTTGGTCGTCGTCATGGGCCATTCTAGTTGCGGCGCCGTCACCGCCACCCGCATAGGCGAGGCATTGCCCGACAACATCATGGCCATCGCCAGACGCATCAGGCCTTCCATCAACACTGCTGCTGGCATTGACGACAACGCCCGCCGCCACGCACAACGCATGGCCAAATTCATCCAGAAAGACCCCATCGTCAAACACGTGGACGCCCAAGTGGTGTCGGCGTTCTATGACCTACAAACTGGAATAGTGGAATGGCTGTAAAAACCCGAACAAAATGAAAACACCTGTAAAACATATATTTACCCTAGCGATCTTCGCTTCAATCATGACCTTTATGAACTCTTGCAATCCCAAAACACCCGTCGACCTCATTGTCCATAATGCCAATATCTATACCGTCGACAATGACTTTTCGAAAGCCCAAGCCTTTGCCGTGAAAGACGGCAAGTTTGTCGCCGTCGGCGATAACGACATAATCTTAAACCAATACGAGGCAAAGGAAACCATCGATGCCCAAGGCGATGCCGTGTATCCGGGTTTCATGGACGGGCACTGCCACTTTACAGGCTACGGCGAGAACCTCGTGCGCTGGGCCGACTTGAAAGGTTGCCGCTCCTTCGACGAGGTCATCGAGCGTCTCAAGGTTCACGACAGCCTCTACCCTGCCGAGTGGCTTTTGGGCCGCGGCTGGGACCAAAACCTTTGGGAGGTGGCTGAGTTTCCGACTAACGAAAGACTTGCAGAGGTCTTCCCCAACAGGAACGTCCTGCTGACCCGTGTGGACGGTCACGCCGTGTTGGTCTCGAAAGAGGTTCTTGAACTGGCAGGCATCAATGAGACTACAAAGATGGACGGCGGCATGGCCATCGTCAAGGACGGACATTGCACCGGCGTGCTGTTGGATAACCTAGCCGATGCCGCCAAAGCGTTAGTACCCAAGATGGAAACCGAGCAACGCATCCAAGCTTTCCTAAAAGCGCAAGAGAACTGCATGGCCGTCGGCCTGACCAGCGTCACAGATGCGGGATTGGACATCGCCACCATCGAACTCATCGACAGCCTGCAACAAGCGGGACAACTCAAGATGCACGTCAACGCCATGGTGAACCCTGATGATGAGACGATGGACCATTTTATGCAGCGAGGCATCATCGACAAGGAAAGACTTACCGTCCGCAGCGTGAAAATTTATGCTGATGGAGCCTTGGGCTCACGAGGTGCAAAACTGCTTGAGCCCTATTCCGACGACACATTGAATACAGGCCTGATTGTGGAAAGCGACGACTTCTATCGTCATGTCTGCCAAAAGGCCCACGATGCTGGTTATCAAGTGTGCTGCCATGCCATCGGCGATGGCGGTGTGCACCACATCCTCGACATCTACGCCGAGTTCCTGAAAGGCAAGAACGACCTCCGCTGGCGCATCGAGCACTCGCAGGTCGTCGACGAGGCCGACTTCCAACGCTATGGCGACTTCTCAGTCAACCCTTCCATCCAGACCACACATTGCACCTCCGACATGGATTGGGCCGACGAGCGTCTTGGTGAGCGTATCAAGAACGCCTACGCCTACCAACGCCTGCTGCAACAGAACGGCTGGTTGGTGAACGGCACCGACTTCCCCATCGAGGACATCAGTCCCCTCTACACCTTCTATGCCGCCGTCGCACGCAAACATTTGGACGGCACACCCGCTGAAGGCTTCCAAATGGAGAACGCCCTCACCCGTGAACAAGCCTTGCGTTCCATCACGATTTGGGTGGCCAAAGGCTGCTTCCTCGAAGACCGCAAGGGCAGCATCGAAGTAGGGAAAGACGCTGATTTCGTCATCCTTGACCGAGACCTTATGACGGTGGCAGAAGACCAAATCCCAACAGCTACAATCAAGATGTGCCATATTCATTGATTCGGATTATCATGGATAGCCAATTCGACTATATCCTCATCAAAGACGCGACAGAGAACAACCTGAAGCACGTCACCGTCAAGATTCCGAAACGGCAGATTACCGTGGTGACAGGCGTGTCGGGCTCGGGTAAGTCATCGTTGGTGCTCGATACCATTGCCGCCAAGTCGCGGCGGGAATTAAACGACACCTTTCCTTCCTTCACGCAACAATACCTCCCCAAATATGGCCGTCCCCATGTCGGTGACATCGAGAATTTGCCCATCGCTATCGTCATCGAGCAGCGTAAGCCAACTTCAAACTCCCGTTCAACGGTGGGCACATACACTGACATCTACGCCTTACTGCGTCTGCTGTTCTCTCGCATCGGTCAACCTTTCGTAGGCTATTCCGACGCCTTCTCGTTCAACCATCCTTCGGGCAGCTGTCCGCGTTGCGCAGGCTTGGGCGAAATCCGCGAATTGGACATCCACAAGCTCGTCGACTTCGACAAGTCGCTCAACGACGAGGACACAATCCATTACATCGCCTTTGGCAAGGGCGGCTGGCGGTGGATACGTTACGCCCACAGCGGCCTTTTTGACTTGGACAAAAAGATCAAAGACTACTCGCCCGAGGAACTCGATTTATTCCTCAACTCACCGCAAATCAAACTGAAGAACCCGCCTTCCAACTGGCCGAAGAGTGCCAAATACGAAGGTCTCATCCCGCGCATGTACCGCAGCATCATCAACTCGGAGGAAGGTCTGCTCCACGCCGCCGTGCTCAACCCCATGCTGACGATGGGCACCTGTCCCGACTGCGGCGGTACCCGCCTCAACGAGAAGATACGCTCCTGCAAGATCAAGGGCGTGAACATTGCCGAGGTGACCGCCATGAGCATCGCCGACTGTCGCAAGTGGATGGAAGACATCGACAACCCTCTGGCTGCCGACATCCGTCATGCCATCATCGAGCGTTTGGCTGCCTTGGAGGAAATCGGTTTAGGTTACCTCACCCTCGACCGTGCCATCGGCACGCTCTCGGGCGGCGAGGCGCAACGCTGCAAGATCGCCAAATACATCAACTCTCCCCTCTCCGATGTGATGTACATCCTCGACGAGCCCAGTGTGGGCCTGCACAACCACGACATCCTGCTGATGCAGAAGTCGGTGCAAAAGCTGAAAAACCACGGCAATACGGTCATCCTCGTCGAGCATCACAAGGAGATGATCAAAATCGCCGACCATGTCATCGACATGGGTCCCGGTGCGGGCATGAAAGGCGGCGAAATCGTCTTCGAGGGCAGCTACGACGAATTGCTACACAGCCAGACCCTCACGGGCATCTCGCTCAGCGCAACCAGTTCGATAAAGGAACAAGTTCGTCAGCCCAAGTCGTTCTTCCATTTGGAGAACGCCACCTTACATAATATAAAGGACTTAACCATCGACCTACCCTTGGGCGTGATGTGCGGCATCGCAGGCGTGGCCGGATCGGGCAAGAGCTCGTTGATGGAGTGTTTCCGCAAAGCCTATCCGCTGCCGGAAGAAATCGTTTACATCAGCCAAAAGAACATCGGCATCAGCCTGCGCTCCACTCCTGCCACCTATCTCGATGTGGCCGACGACATCCGCAAGCTCTTCGCCAAAGCCAACAAGACCAAGGCCGATTTGTTCTCCTTCAACGGCAAGGGCGGCTGTCCCGTCTGCCAAGGCAAGGGCGTCATCGTCAGCGACATGGCCTTCATGGACGCCATCGAGACC
>Ga0310786_10006843_pt1 | contig 15033 bp, 12 predicted proteins | sample AusTroGonzalo_MG_FD_203881 | JGI IMG/M metagenome (GOLD analysis project Ga0310786, IMG submission 203881) | Bovine rumen microbial communities from tropical cattle in Woodstock, Queensland, Australia - Gonzalo_03 (v2) (version 2) | ecosystem: Host-associated > Mammals > Digestive system >... | reverse complement strand
CTGACCCAGCTTAGGATGCTGGAGGAGCTCGACGGGCTTTTGCTTGTCGACAAGCCCGAGGGCATCCAGTTCTCCACGGTCGTGAAGACCGTGAAGCGCAAGTTCAACATCGTCAAGGTCGGGCACGGCGGCTCGCTCGACACGATGGCCTCCGGACTGATGGCTCTTTTGATCAACGACGCTAACAAGTTCGTCGATCGCATAATGAGCGCCGACCGCGAGTATGTCGGAACCATGAAGTTCGGCGGGACGACCGACACCGGCGACAAGTTCGGCCGCCCGGATGAGTCGGCGGGGCCTTTCATGCCGATTTCCGAGGCGAGGGGGGACGTATTCCAGTCCGAGCCGAGGTTCTGCTCCGTGAGGCGCGACGGCTCCGCGATGTACGAGGTCGTCGATACTGGTGAGCATGGGAACGTCCTCGCCCACATATACAGGTTCGACTTGGACGGCGGCGCCGGAGCGGCCGAGCCTGGCGCGACGGTGGGCTTCTCCCTCTCCGCTTCGCGGAACCTTCTGCCGCGTTCGCTTGCGAGGGACCTTGGCGCGACTCTCATGTCGCTGCGTCGGACGAGGATTGGCAATCTCTCCGTGGAGGATGCCGTGCCGTTCGACAAGCTTCTCGAAAAGGACATGAAGGATTTCGCGCCGTGCGTGATGCCGATATCCTCCGCGTTGCAGTAGGCTTCTTCGACGGCGTCCATATCGGGCACCGTGCGATATTGGAAGGGGCGGACCGCGCGGTGACGTTCCGCAATCATCCGCTCTCCGTCTTGTCGCCGGAGCGCGCGCCTCGCCTCATAATGGACGAGCGCACGCGCCTTGACGCGATTGCCGCGTGTGGAGTGAGGGATGTTGTAGCTCTCGACTTCACCAGGGATACGGCGCATATGCCTCCAGAGGAATTTGCCCTTAACCACCTTGCAGGAGGGAGCGTTGAGGCTGTGCCTCGGACGAGGGTCCTTTGCGGCGCCAACTGGCGTTTCGGCAGGGGCGGCGCAGGGGACGCGGGGCTCCTTCGGCGGATGGGCTTCGAAGTCGTCGTGGTGCCGTATGCGGAATACAAGGGCGAGAGGGTTTCCTCTTCCAGAATACGTCAGGCGATTGAATGCGGTGCAATCGAAGATGCCAACGCCATGCTTGGCCGCAGGTATTCCGTCTTCGGCGAGACGTTCGCCGGGAAGGGCGAGGGCGCGTCCCTCGGCTACCCCACGGTGAACATCGACGTCGGCGAGAAAAGCCTCAAGATGCCGACAGGCGTTTACGAAGTGGAGGTCTCAGGCGTGCGCGGAGTTGCAAACTACGGCGTCGCGCCGACATTTGGCGAGAGGGCCTGGAAGCGGCCAGTCCTCGAGATCCATTTCCCCGGCGAGCGGCCTGAAATCCCCTCTGGCGCGGGCGCCGTCTGCGTGTCGTTTGTGCGCTTCATGCGCCCTGAACGCGCCTTCGGCACGCTTGAAGAGCTAAAGCGCCAGATATCGTCCGACTGCGAATCGGTTGTCCGCGGCTCGGGAAACATCCACGCAACGCTTGACAACTGACGCAAATAATAGCATACTACAGCATATGAGCGTATTTATATTGGTCCTTGTCGGCGCTGTGCTGGTGAACAACTTCGTTCTCAGCCGCTTTCTCGGTTGCTGCCCGTTCCTGGGCGTTTCGAAAAAACTCGACACGGCCCTCGGCATGTCGGGAGCAGTCGTCTTCGTGATGACGGCGGCGTCGGCGGTGACGTGGTGCCTCGACCACTGGCTCCTGCGCCCGTATGACCTCGGCTACATACACACGCTCGCGTTCATCCTCGTTATCGCCTCGCTCGTGCAGTTCATTGACATTGCGATGAAGAGGTTCCTTCCGCCTCTCCACGCGGCGCTTGGCATATTCCTTCCCCTCATAACTACGAACTGCGCAGTCCTCGGCGCGGCGGAGCTCAACTGCAAGCAGAACTCGGGCTTCCTTGAGTCGGTGTTCTTCTCGTTCGCGGCCGCCGTCGGGTTCGGCTTTGCGCTCTTGATCTTTTCCGGCATACGCGAAAAGCTCGCGCACGCCGATCCGCCGCGCTGCTTCCGCGGCATAGCCCTCGCCCTCGTGACGGGCGGGCTTCTCGCGCTTGCCTTCATGGGCTTCTCGGGCCTCGACAAGGGGCTGGAAAGGGCTTTGCAATGACAGTGGCCGTTCTTGTGCTGGCGGGCATCGGGCTTGCCGCAGCCGTCGCTCTCGCAGTGGCGGACCGCTATCTCAGCGTAAAGGAAGATCCTCGCATCGGCATGGTCATCGCGGCTCTGCCGGGCGCCAACTGCGGAGGCTGCGGCTTCCCGGGGTGCGACGGCTACGCAAGGGCGCTCGTCGCGGGGACTGCTCCCAACGGCGCTTGCGCCGCAGGAGGCGCGGCGTGCGCGGAGGCGGTGGCGAAGATTCTCGGCGTCGCGGCGGTTGCAACGGAGAGGCGCGTCGCTCTCGTCAAGTGCTGCGGCACCCGCTCCGAGGCGATTCGCGTCGGCGACTACAACGGCATCTGCGACTGCAACGTGGCCGCGATGACCGCTGGCGGCGACAAGGGCTGCACTTACGGCTGCCTCGGCTACGGGGCATGCGCGAACATCTGCCCGAAGGGCGCCATCTCCATCCACGACGGGCTCGCCAAGGTTGACAAGCGCCTTTGCATCGGTTGCGGCAAGTGCGTCGCCGTCTGCCCCAAGAAGCTGATTGAGCTTGTGCCGGCGTCGGCTACGATCCATGTCCTTTGCGCGAACCCCGACAAGGGGCCGTCAGTCCGCAAGGTCTGCGGTGTCGGGTGCATGGGCTGCCATCTCTGCGAGAAGAACTCCGGCGGCAAGGAGGCTAACCACTTCACTTTCCAGGGCTTCCTCGCGAAGGTCAACTACGAGAACCCGCCCACCGACGAGCAGATCGTGGCAAAGTGCCCTGCGAAGTGCATGTCGGTCGATCCGCACTTCGAGAGCGGCCACTGACGCGGCCCTTAGGTAGCCGCGGCGGCATTGCCGCGCAACTTGAAGCGGGATAAGTTGCGGAAAATGCGAAATATTCCGTAAAAACTGACAGGATAGTGATACTATGAGAAAGTCAAAAGTTGCCCTTTTCGTGGCTTGCGCGTTCGTCGCGGGGTTCTCTCTTGCGGCGTCGTTCGGGCCGCTGACGCCGTCGGCGAAGCCATGCGAGCGCGAGTACATCTGGCCGGAGGGGAAGATGCCCGACTCGCAGCCGCACCAGATAGCGGCGAAGACGGCCGAGACGAAGGCTCCGGGCTTCAGGGCCGAAGACTTCCGTCGCCCGTACATCGACTGGTATGCGCCGAATCCGGATTGCAGGACCGATCTCTGCGTGATGACAATCTCCGGCGGCGGCTTCTGTTCCTGCTGCGATGCGGCGCGTCTCCAGCCCGCAATCGACCGGTTCGTGAAGGCGGGGTTTACGGTCGCGGACGTCACCTACCGCACGCCGCGTCCGAAGGGCCTGCCGATTCACCAGTCGGCGTGGGAGGATGTCCAGCGAGCCGTGCGTGTCGTGCGTTCGGAGGCGGCGAAGCGCGGCTTCGATCCCGAGAAGATCGGGGCGACTGGCATCTCCGCCGGCGCGAAGGCCCTGTTGCTCGTCGCGACGAGTTCGCTCACGCCCGCCTATGCACCTGTCGATGGGATTGACGCACTGCCGTGCCATCTGCTCTTCGCGATCCCGCAGGCACCGGCGTATGTGCTGACGGATGGGCAGGGGACGCCTAACACGAGGGACGGCGACGCTCCGGATGTCAAGCTTGTCCCGGAACTGAAGTTCGATGCGAAGACTTGCCCGATGTGCTTTTTCCAGGGCGGCGTCGACGACTATTCTCCGTTTGGCTCCACGCAGATATACCGGCAGCTCCGGCGGATGGGGATTCCCGCCGAAATCCACCTCTTTGCCGACCGCTGGCACGGGTTCCATGGCGACATGAACAAGGGCGACGAGGCGACGGGCTGGGACCACTGGTTCCATCGCGCCGAGGAGTTCATCCGCCAGATGAACTACGACGGGCGGCTGGGCGAAGAGGTCAGGCTGATGTCCCGCTTCGCCGATGACGAGGCGCGCGGCGCATACGAGAAGGAGGATATCTGGCCTTCTGGCCAGACGCCTCCGGGATTCACCAACCAGTGCGCACCATTCATCGAGTGGCACTTCCCGAAGGAGCGGAAGACGGCGGCCGTGCAGGTTGTCTTCTCGGGCGGCGGCTACCATTGGAACAAGCCGAAGGGCATGGAGGTGGCGCCGGCGCGACGCTACCTGAACGCGAAGGGCATGACCGTCGTGACCTTGAAGTATCGTGAGCCGCGTCCGGCGGGAGGCTTGGCGAAGCACACCTCCGCCTGGCAGGACCTGCAGCGCGCCGTCCGCGTCGTCCGGTCCAAGGCTGCCGCGAAAGGACTTGACCCCGAACGTATCGGAATCATGGGCGGATCGGCTGGCGGGCACCTTGCGCTCATGGGGGCGACGTCCTCGCGCCACAGGTCCTATTGGCCCATGGACGACATAGACAAGATATCCTGCAAGGTGCAGTGGGCCGTGGCGATCTATCCCGCCTATTCGCTGACGGACGGCGTCGACTGCCGGAACACGAACGGCGGAAACGGCGATGCGGACCGTCTCGTGCCAGAGTTTTCGTTCGACCTCGATACGTGCCCGGTCTTGTTCATCCACGGCGATGCGGACGGCTATTCGTCCATGGCTTCCGTAAAGGCCTGGGAACAGCTGCGCCGGATGGGCGTCCAGGGCGAGCTCCATACGCTCGCGAAGCGCCCTCACTGCTTCCAGCACAAGGCCGCGCCCGGCACCGGCAGCTACACGTATCTCGACCGCATCTGGGAGTTCATGAACCACAAGGGCTACAACACGCGCTGACAGTCGCCGGGATGAATTGCAATCGCATCGCGAATAGTGTATACTTACTCATACTTAAATACTAGCTTGGGAATGGTTCCGAGTCGGTGTCCTGGACCTCGCCGGTCGGCTCGCCATGCGCCGGGCGACATTCCCTTGTCGGCCTTGAACGCCTGCATGAAGTAGGAGGCCGACGCATAGCCGGAAAGCGCGGCGATGCGCGCCATGTCAAGGTCGGTGTCGCGCAGCAGCCGACATGCCTCGTCGAGCCTTGTATTTGCGATCTCTTCCACGACGGAAGTCCCCAATGCCTTGCGGAACGACTTTGAGACCGCCGTGTGCGACTTGCCGAGGGCCGCGAACACGTCTGACGCGTTTATGCCCTTGCGCGCGTTTCGCCTTATGAAGACGAGCGCATCGGAAATCCACGGCGGATCGACGGGGAAGGTCTCCGTGGAGGCCCTTGCCACGACTCCCGACGGCTTTACCTGGCGCACGACCTGTTTTTTTGGTATGCCGCGCTCCATGATCTCCGATAGCGTCTCCGCCGCCGCGCGGCCTATCTCCCGCGTGTTCGGGTCTATGCTTGAGAGCATCGGGCGCGAGGATCCGCAGATGAGAATGTCGTTGTCCAGCCCAAGCACCGCCGCGTCGCGCGGGACCTCGATGCCTTCCGACAGGCAGAGCCTCACGACCTGCCACGCCCTCAGGTCACCCGGGCAGAAGAGTGCCGTTGGCTTCGGGAGCGCCGCAAGCCATCTCGATAGCCGCTTCGCGTCCTTTGGCGGCGAGATCGTGTCGCTTATGATGTCCGCCTTGCCGACGTCGTACGTTCCGCCGCCGCCCGGATAGACCGAGCATGAGAACCCGTCTCGCCGCAAGCGCCTGACGAACGCCGTCTGGCAGTATTTGGACGTCCTTCCGCCGCCATACGGGCAATACGCGAAATTCCTGAAGCGGCGGTCGAGGAAGTGCTCTGCCGCGAGCCGCCCGATGGTCTCGTGCATTGTCTTGACGATTGCAAACCCGGGGCGCGGCTTTTCGTAGTAGAGGTCCACGACCGGCTTCCCCGTCTTGCGGAGGGCGTCGGCCATAGCGTCGGTAGTGACGCGCGCGATGAAACCGTCCATCTGCTCGCGCATGCTGCGCCGCTGGATGTCGTGGGCGTCCAGTAAGTGCAGCTCCCAGTCCTCTCGCTCCTGAGCAAAGGTGATGACGCCCTCGCACAGTTCGCGTCCGAACGCCCTGGAGCGTTCGACCAGAAGCCCTACCTTGTATGCGCGGAGTTTTGCCATGCGAGCATTATACCAAAAAACGGTGTTTTGTGCCTTGCGAAAATATAATGATGTTTTGCGATAATCTGCATTGATGGCAGGGCGGGATGTAGGGTATAATACACATTGGCGAAAGAAGCCAACTAACGAAAGGATCTAAACAATGGCAAGAATCTCTATACCTGTCGAAGAGTTCAAGGGGCGCGTCGCGAAGGCGGCTAAGATGGTCGCGGAGCGCGGGCTGGACGTCCTCGTGGTCAACGGCTCGGAGGCGGACTACGCCGACACGCGCTACTTCTCGAACTTCTGGCCGCTGTTCGAGCGCTGCGGCGTTGCGATCGCGGCGAACGGCGAGGCCGCGCTCATGGTCGGGCCCGAGTCGCAGGTGTTCGCAGGCGACTTCAGCTGGATGGACCGCATCTGCGTCGTCTACCAGTACCGCGAGAGCGCGAACCCCGCATATCCCGAGCTCAAGACGGAGACTTTCCGCGACGTGTTTGCAAAGCTCGGCGTCACCGGCGAGAACATCAGGATCGGCGTTGCGGCCAAGCTCAACACGAACGTCGTCCAGTTCGACGGGCTGCGCGAGTCGTTCCCCAAGGCGGAGATCGTCTGGGCCGACGACATAATGCTCGCCCTCAGGCGCGTCAAGAGCGCGAACGAGATCGCCTGCATCCGCGAGGCGGCCAGGATCACCGACCTTGCGACGAAGGCCGTCATGGCCGAGATGAAGCCGGGAAAGACGGAGCTTGAGCTTGTCGGCGTCGCGCAGAAGTGCATCTACGAGAACGGCGCCGAATACGAGGGGCTTCCGATGTACTGCTTTTCCGAGAAGTCGACGCGCCATGCAATCTCCCGCTCGTCCTACAAGCCGATCGAGTACGGCGACATCGTGCAGCTCAACCTTTCCGCGAAGGTGTGCGGGTATTCGCCGTCCATCGGGCTTCCAGTGTGCTGCGGAAAGCTGACGCCGGAGAAGCGCGACCTTGTGCAGTTCGGCCTCGAGGCGCACTACTGGACCGAGCAGCAGATCAAGGCCGGAGTCCTCGCCTCCGACATCTCTAAGCGCTTTATCGAGTTCTACGAGAAGAACGGCCGCCGCGCAAACTACTTCTACGGGCCGTGCCACGGCACGGGGCTCATAGAGGTCGAGGCGCCGTGGATGGAGACCATATCCGACTATCCGCTTGAGCCGAACATGACGTTCCAGATCGACACGTTCGTGACGTCGCCGACGTTTGGCCTCAGGTGGGAGAAGCCGATTGCCGTCACGGCTGACGGCTGCGAGAACCTCGCCCCGTCGCAGATTGGAACTAACGGCCCGATTGAAGTGGATGTCTGATTGTCCTGGCGGGGATTGTTTTAGCCACAAAGAACACAAAGATCGCAAAGGAAATGTGAGATGAGATACGAACTTATGAGGCCCTCGCAGATACGCGAGGCGATAAAGAAGCGCACCCCGGTCGTCCTGCCGCTCGGAGTCCTGGAATACCATTCCGAGCATCTTCCCGTCGGGATGGACACGCTTGCCGTAGAACGCGCCCTCTGGGAATACGAGAAGGAGGCGGAAGTCGTCATCCTTCCTGCGTTCTGGTGGGGGGCGTCGTCGCGCGCAGTCGCGCCGTGCGAGGGCCGCGGGTCGATTCCCGTCGACTCCCAGGCTCTTGTGCCGATCGCGAGGCAGATATTCCGCGGGCTTCTCGACGTGGGCTTCCGCAACATCCACACGTTCGTCCACCACCAGAGCGAGGACTTTGCGGCGGGGATGCCCACCGACCTCGCGTTCCGCCTTGCGTCGCGCCAGGTCATAATGGAGTTCCTGGAGGAGAAGAAGGGCGACGGTTGGTGGGGCGATCCTTCGAGCGCGTCGTACTACACGGACCACACGAACCTTGACGCGAATCCTTTCATCTGGATACAGAACCACGCGCTCATGGACGCGAAGGTCCTCGAAAAGTATCCGTTCGACCACGCCGGCGAGGGCGAGACGTCGCTCATGATGTCGCTCTGCCCCGACACGGTGAACATGGACGAGTTCGACAAGACGGCGTGGTATGCGCAGTCCGCGCTGAAGGCGTCGAAGGAGACCGGCGACGGAGGGGTCGCGATGATACTCGACCACTTCAGGAGAGTTCTGAAGTGAAGGTGTATCTTTGCAAGGGGGATTTCGGCGAGAAGGAGAGGCTTCTCGCCGAATCCGGCGAGTTCAAGGCGGTCTCGTTCCGCTATTCCACCGGCGTCGAGGCGCTGAAGGTCTCGAATTCGCGCGGGTCGTTCACGATCCTGCCGTTCATGGGGCAGATGGTATGGCGCTGCGACTTCGACGGGCTGGAGCTCGCGATGAAGTCCATCTACGACGAGCCGAAGGACTGCCGCGAGTGCTTCAACGAGAGCTACGGCTGCTTCATGATGCACTGCGGCCTCACGGCGATGGGCAACCCGACTGCCGAGGACGACCACGTCGGCCACGCGGAGCTGCCGATCATCCGCTACCGCGAGGCGTATCTTGAGTTCGGCAAGGACAAATCTGGCGAATACGCGGCCGTGGGCGGAACCGCATTCCACGACATGTGCTTCACGTATAGCTATTCGTTCTCGCCGCGTGTCGTCCTGCGCAAGGGCGCGGCAAAGCTTGAAATAGCGGCGACTGCGACGAACCTCAAGGACCTGCCGCTCGAATACTATTACCTCTGCCACGTCAACCACCGGCCGGTCGATGGCTCCAAGATCGTGGAGTCTCCGCTCAAGAAAGCCCCGATAATAAACCACGAAGTGCCGGATGGCTACTACAAGCCGTGGGCGGACGCGACAAACGCATGGCTCGCCGTCTTGGACAGGGACTTCAAGGCGCAGTCGGTCGTCGGCGCGAAGGGCGAAAGCTACCGCCCGGAGATCGTGAACTGCTACTTCCACAAGGCGGACAAGTCGGGCTGGGCGTTTGTAAAGCAGGTGTTCCCGAAAAAGCTCGGCAAGGTCGGCGGAGTCTATGTCAGGTACAGGCCTTCGGAGCTGCCGTACGCAACGCGCTGGATCGCCCGCACCAAGGACGAAGACGCGATGGGGATGTGCCTCCCGGCGACGAGCGAGCACAAGGGGCGGACGTACTGCCGCGCCAACGGCCAGCAGAAGTTCCTTGCGCCCGGCAAGTCCGTATCGTTCCACATCGAGACGGGAATCATTTAAGACATTGTGAACGAGACAGATTATGGAAAGCCGGAGGGCCGTCTTGACTCGATAGACGCGCTACGTGGCTTTGACATGCTCTTTATCATGGGCCTTTCGGTCGTGATTGAGAAGTTGTGCGTTGCCCTTGGCTTCGGCAAGGGGTGCTGGCTTGCGCAGCAGATGCACCATCCGCCGTGGATTGGCCTTACTCACCATGACACGATCTTCCCGCTGTTCATCTTCATCGCCGGGCTGTCGTTCCCGTTCTCGATGTCGAAGCAGCTGGAGCGCGGGCGTAAGAAGTCGCAGATTGCGTGGCGATCCCTGCGGCGACTCGCGGCGCTTGCGCTGCTGGGATTGGTCTGCGAGCGGTATTTCATGGGCGAGCCGGCGCGGCTTGGAAACGTCTTGACGAGAATCGGCATATCATGGGCGTGTGCGTCTTGGATATTCCTTGCCTTCCGTGCAAAGACTCGGGCCGCAATTGCGGCGGGGATCCTGCTCGGCTACTGGGCGATCAACTTGTTCGTTCCCGCGCCGGGATTCACGTCGGCGGACGTGTTCACGCCGCAGGGCAACATTTCTTGCTGGCTGGACTGGACGTTGCTGCGTCCGCTCGGCAGGATTAGCCCGGGAACGCCGGAACTGCCGTTCGACAACCAGGGGATCCTCTCGACTTTTCCGGCAATCGTGACGGCAATGCTGGGGATGTTCACGGGCGAGTTCGTCAGATGGGCGAAGGACAGAATGTCCGCCTCTCGCCAGACGGCGGTTCTTTTCGCGGCGGCGGCGGCGCTTGTCGCAGCCGGGTGCTTTGTCGCATTTGGATGCGGGCGGTGGTCGTTCCCGATTTCAAAGCCGCTGTGGTCGCCATCGTTCTTGCTGATCGTGGGCGGATACTCCGTGGCGATGTTTGCGCTCTTCCACTGGCTCATAGACCTCAAGGGCTGGTGGCGGAACACCTTGTTCTTCCGCGTTGTCGGGCTGAATGCCATTACGATCTACATCGCCCAGCCGCTCCTCGGTCTTGGAAATACGAGCAAGATCCTGTTTGGCCGTTTTGCCGGGCTCTTCCCAGACAGGCTGTCGGGCCTTGTGATGGCATTGTGCTATCTTGCGATGTGCTGGATCATGCTCTGGTTCCTGCACAAGCGCAAGATATATCTCAAGGTCTGATACGGATTGCGCTAGGAGTGGCGGTACTGCGTAGGGGACAGGCCGGTCCTTGCCGTGAACACGTGGCACAGGCGGTTCTGCCCGGAGAAACCGCATCTGCGGGCGATTTCGGAGATTGAAAGGTTCGTCCTCTGCAGAAGGGCCTTCGCCTCGCCGAGCCGGTGGTCTTCCAGCGCGCGGCGAAGGGACTTCCCCTCAATTTGCCGGAAGCGGAGTTCCGCGAGGCGACGCGAGACGCCGAGATGACCCACGATGTCGGCGACGCCGATGCGGTCGCAACCGCGCGCCGATATGAACCCCTTTGCGCGGCGGATGAGCGCCGCGGCTGGCAGGACGGGCGTGGTGGAAGTCCGTTCGATGACGCCGATTGGGGGGATGAAAATTGGCTTCCCCAGATTCGCCCGCCCCTTGAGCAGGGCGTCCATTTCACGTGCCATGCGAAATCCCATCCTGACATGCCCCGGCAAAATGCTCGAGATGGGCGGGTTGGAGTGCCGCACGAGGAACTCGTCGTTGTCGGTTCCAAGGATCGCCATCTGCTCCGGAACTGATATCCTTGCCGCGGTGGCCGCCGTGAGTACGCGTAGCGCACATTCGTCGCTCGCGGCGAAGACGGCCGCCGGCTTCTGGAGCGACGACAGGAAGTCCACCAGCCCGTCGTGGTCTTCGTATGGCGAAGACGGCTTCGACTTCGAGGCGAAGACCGTGCATGCCACCCCCGCCTGCGACAGTGTGTCGCGGAACGCCGCCCCTCGCTCGTCGTTCCATGTTTCGTCCGTCATGGGCACGAACGCGAACGATGAATAGCTGCCGCACTTCAGGAATGTCCTGGCCGCAAGGCGCCCGATTGCGGCGTTGTCGTTCAGAATCACGGTGGTGGGCCGGTTTCCCCTGTTCGGCGCCACGCCGTCGACATTTGCCAACACCACGGGGAGCGGAGTCTGTGCAAGCGCCTCGGTCGTGCCGTTGACACCTGGAAACGTCGCGATTATCCCTGAGAACCCGTTTCCAGCCGCAGAGTATATCGTCTCTGGCCGGAACTCCCTGTCGTGCTGAACTAGCTGTATCTGCCAGTTGGCCTTGGTTTCCAGAAACTTGAATATGCCTGACAGGACGTCGCGGCCGGCGGTGTGGTAGATTCTCACTGCGGCGAGGATTTTAACCGGCTTCTTCTGGCAGGTGTTCTTCATGGAGAGTATTATATCAAAATTGACACAGAAAGTGTTGCGTAAAATGACATAAAGCAATTTGCGCTGGCAATGTTGGTTATGGTATCATACTGCCATGAACGGGGGCAGAATGCAGATTGCTGCGCGGATTCCTGCACAAACGCAAGATATATCTCAAATGATTGATAGGAGGGAGTTTCTTTTGTCATCTGGGGCATTCGCCTCGGCTACGGCGTTTGGCATTGTTCAGACTTCGGGGCTGCGCCTAAAGGTCGGCATTGTAAGCGACACGCACATCCAGAACGAGAAGAGCTCGCGTCATTTCGAGAAGGCGCTGCGTTACTTCCGAGATTGCGGCGTGGATGCGGTGATGCACGTCGGCGACATCAGCGACTGGGGACTTGTCTCCGCATGGCGGTATGCGGCGGAAGCCTGGGATCGCGTGTTCCCAGGCGACAAGATGCCAGACGGACGCAAGGTCGTAAAGCTCTTCACCACGGGCAACCACGACTTCGAGGGCATTAAGTACTGGGACCAGAAGGATGAGATGCTCGCAAACGGCTACAGCGAAGCGGAACTCCTTGTGGACAACGGAATCGAAAGGCAGTGGGAAAAGTTCTTCGGTGAGAAATTCGAGCCGGTCACGCGCAAGCGCATCAAGGGCTACGACTTCATAACGACCCACTGGAACCATCGCGGCAATATCGTGGAATGGATGGCTGCGCATGGCGGGGAGCTTGACAGGGCAAAGCCGTTCTTCTTCTTCCAGCACGTCAACCCCGACAATACGATTACGGCTGGATGCTCGGGCGACGGGGGCGTGGCGCGGAAGGCGTTTGACGGCGTGCCCAACGCAGTCGTTATCGGAGGCCATACGCATCTTTCGCTCACGGACGGGCACCAGATATGGCAAGGCGGATTCACGGCAGTGGGCGCGGCGTCGATGTCGTGGAGCGAACTGCCGTTTGGCTACGAAAACGCGCGGCAGCTCGGTGCGCCGAAGGGCCATGTCGAGGAAATGCCGCCGTTGACGTGCCGATTCTTCCAGACGGTTAAGCAGGGAATGGTGATGTCGGTCTATGACGACCGCATCGTGTTCGAGAAGCGCGACTTCACCAACGACTGCGAGCTGGACGCTCCGTGGGTCGTTCCGCTTCCGGCGGCGAAGAGCCGTCCGTATGCATTTGACGCCCATGCCGCGTCAATGGCCGTGCCGTCGTTCCCCGACGGTGCGGAGATTGCTACGAGGACTGTGGTAGGCGCGAACCGCAAGGGCGAGATGTCAGTTCAGATGGTGCTTGATTTCCCGTCCGCCGTCAGGGGCGGCGTCCGCGCCTACGACTACGAGGTGCGGGTCGAGCCGGAACGCGGCGAGGGAGATGTCGTCTGCCGCGTGGTTTCGCCGACGTACAATTGCGGCTCCGCGCACGAGTGCAAGGAAGTCCGCGCCGTCTTTTCCGTTCGCAAGCTTCCGCGCGGCGTTCCGTACAGTATTGCCGTCTATCCGCGAAACAGCTTTGGCGTCGCCGGCGCGCCAATCCGTTCGCAAAAATGGAAGAGCTCATGACAGCATTGATTCTTGCTACTACGGTCGCCGCTGCAGCGCTTGGCGAAGGCAAGCCAATTCTCGGCTACCAGCTTGACGTTTCGCGCTGCAAAGTGCCGACCATGGAGACGCTTTACAGGATCGTTGACATCGTCTCTAAGCTCGGCTACAACCATTTTGAGCTTTATACCGAGCATGCCTTTGCCTACAAGGGGCATGAGACGGTCTGGTGCGAGGCGAGCCCGATGACTCCGGAGGAGGTGCGCAATCTTGATGGCTATTGCCATGCGCGAGGAGTCGAGCTTGTCCCCAACCAGAACTCCTTTGGGCACCTTGAGCACTGGCTTTGCCACCCTGGGTACAACGACCTCGCCGACCATCCGCAGGGTGGTTTCCGCGTCGAGCGCTGGGGCGGGTTCACGGGGAAGCGTCCTGCGACGCTAAACCCTGTCGATCCTAAAAGCCTGCAACTTGTCGCCGGGCTATACGACCAGCTCTTCCCTTGCTTTAGGTCGAAGCTTGTAAACGTCGGCTGCGACGAGACCATTGAGCTGGAGGATTCGTCCTTCGCCGGACGCAGCGGAGAGGCAGTGCGCGAGAGGGGAAGCGCAAGAGTGTATCTCGATTTCCTCAGGAAGATATACGCGGAGGTCAAGTCGCGCAACCACACCATGATGTTCTGGGGCGACATAGTGCTGCATCATCCAGAGCTTATTCCGGAAATACCTGCCGATGCAATCTGCCTGAACTGGGGATACGAGGCCAATCATCCATTCGAAAAGGAGTGCGGAGCGCTTGCAGCGGCCGGGCGCAAGTTCGTCGTGTGCCCAGGAACGAGCGCATGGGGATCGCTCTTCGGACGCGTCAAGAACATGGCCGGCAACATCGACAACGCCGTCGCTGCGGGCAAGCGCCATGGAGCGTATGGGTATTTGCTTGCCGACTGGGGGGACGGCGGACATCCCCAGCCGTGGATAGTGTCGCTTCCGGCGCTTGTCTATCTCTCGCACCGGACAAAGGGCGAAGATGTTTCCATGGAACATGTCGCCCGCGAAATCGACGAGATATGCGGATGCAGGTGCGGCGACGCGCTTCTTGCCTACGGCGGCGTATATCGCAAGGCCGGCGGGAGAATGGGAAATTCCACGGAGCTGTATCGAGCGCTTGTTGACGGAGCCAAGTACCGTCGCCACGATGACGTGACGGACGGATCCCTTGTCGCTGCATTCGATGAGTGCCGCCGTGCGAAGTCGCTTCTCGATTTGAATGGTGCGCCCGAATGGGTGAAGGAGGACTTTGCGCTTTTGGATCTTCTCGCCTGCGCCGTGGAAGTTCGGATCAAGGAACCGGGCAAACCCAACTTTCGAGCGATGTTCGAGCCGGAATACAGGCGACTCTGGCTTCGCCAGAACCGCCTCGGCGGGCTCAGGGATTCTCTTTATTCTCTTTTCGGCATGTGAAATGAGTTTAGGCACGGTTGCACGGAACCGGCGTAAATGGTATTATACATAGTATTCATTTAATGTAATAACAAAAGCAGAAGGAGGGGTGACATGAAAGTGTATAAAAAGTGCGTTTTTCAGGGGGGGGGGGCATTATGAGAACCCTGTCTCTTGCGATTATTCAGGCGGTCGCGATTGCCGCGACATGCTGTGCCGCAGATCGGCATTGGACGGGCGCCGGCGGCGACAACGAGTGGACGAACGCCCTCAACTGGGCTGAATCCGCAGTGCCCGGCAACTGGGACACGGTCGTTTTCAACAATGCCGGGGTGCTGAATTTGCACGTGAGCCGTGCAGGTGGCGATTACATAGGCGCAGCCAATCTTCGCTTC
>Ga0310786_10006842_pt1 | contig 15034 bp, 17 predicted proteins | sample AusTroGonzalo_MG_FD_203881 | JGI IMG/M metagenome (GOLD analysis project Ga0310786, IMG submission 203881) | Bovine rumen microbial communities from tropical cattle in Woodstock, Queensland, Australia - Gonzalo_03 (v2) (version 2) | ecosystem: Host-associated > Mammals > Digestive system >... | reverse complement strand
CTATATCAGTTTTCAAGACTGACGCCTTAAACCACTCGGCCACCCTTCCCTATTTATATTTTATTAATTTTTTTGGCCGGGTGGCTAGCAGGTTTTCTTTTTAAGGCTGCAATAGGCTATTGTCAAACTGCTATAATAGTCATAAGAGGTTTTTATGAATGAACGGACGATTGTCTACCGCTTCAAAAACGGTTTATATATTAATTTGACCAACCGTTGCCCCAATTTATGTACCTTTTGTATTAAAACCAAATGGCATATGCAATTTGATGGGCATAATTTGGATTTAGGTGGGCGGGAACCCTCTGCACAGGAAGTATTGGAGGAATTAGACAAAGAATTACAAAAAGCCCCCGTGCAAGAAGTGGTATTTTGCGGATATGGGGAATGTACCATGCGTTTGCCTGTGTTGTTAGAAATAGGCCGCGCGCTTAAAGCTGCCCAAACGGTTGGGAAATATCCGCCGTTCCAAATTCGGCTTAATACGAACGGACTGGGGAATTTGATTAATAAACATAATATCGCGCCGGAGTTAAAAACCGCAGTAGATAGTGTGTGTGTGAGCCTCAATGCAGAGACGGAAGATTTGTGGCGCAAATTAGTATGTCCGGCCCCCGGTTATGAAAATGGATTTCAGGCAGTATTAGATTTTATTCGTGCTTGTGCTAATGAACATTTTGACCGAGTAACTGCCAGTTGCGTGGAAAATACAGGCGCAAATCCTCAGGCCGTACAGCAATTGGCTGCGCAATATGGAGCAAAATTTAATGAACGGGAGTATTTAGATGAACCCTAAACAACCCGGTGTTTTATTTGCCTTTTTTCTATTGCTATTGTGTGGAATGTTAATTTGGTTCTTAATACAAGGCGAAGATTATTATAACTATGTGTCTGCGGCCATAGAACAAACAGCAGCGGCCCCGGTATTAAATAAAGCACAAATCACACAGGTCGCTACGCCCACTCAAGAAAAATTTAATACAGATGTTAAATTTCGTACTTTCTTTTTGACTTTTCCGGGGGCACAAAAAGTGGAACTTCAAGCGGATTTTAACGGCTGGGGCAAAGTGCCGCTGGAGTTGCAGCCTTATTCGAAAGGCTATTTTGAAACTTCTGTGGCATTAGGCGCAGGGGAGTATAAATATATATTCGTAGTAGACGGAAAAGATGTTTTGGACCCCAATAATTTAGACCGTATAGAAGAAAAGGGGCGTACGGTTTGTATAAAAACGGTGAAATAATGCAGGAAATAATTTTATATACGGATTCGGCTGCACAGACCCAAGAGTTGGCAACACGTTTTGCTAAGCAGCTCAAAGGGGGGGAAATTATTTTTTTGCGTGGTCCGATTGGCGCCGGTAAAACAATCTTCGTAAAAGGAATTGCCGCGACTTTGGGAGTAAAAAGTTCGCCTACCAGTGCCAGTTTTAGTTTAATGAAACGCTACAGTAATCGTAAGAAAACTTTATTTCATATTGATTTATTTCGTTTGAGTGAGGGGGAAGTATTCAATTTGGGATTTGAAGAAATGCTAGCAGATGAAAAAGCAATTATTCTAGCAGAATGGCCGGACCCGATAGCGGCTATGATGCCACAAGACCGCTTGGAAATGGATTTTGTACTTGGCGGCGGAAATAAACGAAAAATTATATTGCGTTCCTTTGGAACGGTGTCTCAAATGCTTGCGGAGAGAGTATGTCAGAAAAAATAAAATTGGCTATAGATAGTTCCGGACCGACTTTAGCGGTGGGGGTGCAAAAAGGGGAACAAATATATACGCTGCGGCACAGTGGAATCAAGCAAGAACAATTTTTTTTGCCGTTAGTAGAACGGGCTTTGTCTAAAGTGGAGGGGTCTTTGGCAGATATTGGCGAAGTGTTTTTTGTCCGTGGTCCGGGCCGGTTTACCGGGATACGTATTTCCCTGACATTTGCCTCTATGTTAAAACAGCTACATGGGGCGGTGCCTGCTAGTGCAACTTTGTTTGAAATTTTATATAAGCAAGTGCAAGATTCTGTATCGTTTGCTAACTGGAAGGCAGAACATCCGAAAGGAGAAGTGGCAATTGTTTTGCATGCTTTTCGTGAGGAATACTTTTTGCAATTCTTCGGTGTTAAAAAAGAATCTCCGCAATGGCTTAGCAAAGGGGAACTCTTGCAAAAAATAGCCGCTCATAAAGGGCCTTTATATGTGGCCGGCACCGATAAAGATGGTATGTCTTTGGTTGGATTATTGGGGGATAAATACCGTTTGGCTCCATTGGCAGACAGCCGGGTGCGGGTGCAAACTTTATTAGCTATGTCCGATACTGCACAGTATCGTAAAAATGCCTTAGAGCCGCTATACTTAAAGCCGGCACGTTTTGAACTGGGAAAATGAAAATACGTTGTGCAACCTGGAAAGATGCGGCTGCTTTGGCAGCAGTAGAAGCTACCCAACCGAACGCTGCCGGGTGGGGGGAGAGTGGTTTTGCTTCTGAATTACGCCAAACCTATTCCGTTATTTGGTGCGTTTGTAAAATAAAAAATGATGAAATAGTGGGGTTTATTGCTTTGCGCGGGGTGGCAGGGCATGCGGAAATATTAAATTTAGCGGTACATGCGGATTATACCCAACGAGGTATCGGTCGGGTTTTACTGGACCATACGTTAGAGGTATTGTCCGGCGGATGGGAAATAAGTCTGGAAGTTGCTAAAGATAACCTGATCGCGTGTGCGTTATACGAACAAGTCGGATTTGAAAAACTAGGTGTGCGTAAAGATTTTTATGGTCCGGGCCGTGACGGTTGGATATACGGGAAAAAATTATGAAGAAAATTGGTTGGTTGGTATTAGCAATTATGGCGGTTTCTTTAAGTGCCAAACCTTTGCCATTAAGTGAACAAGGGCAGCAAGAAGCTGATTTTTATATGTCTTTTTTGCAAGCCGCTTTGCAAAGTACCAAAAGTGAAGAAATTTGTCCGCTATATGCCCAATTATTGGAAAAGGATTTGACGAATAAATATTTACGTCGGCAATTAGTGCTGTGCGCTTTGGAAAAGAAAGACCTACAAGCGGCAGACCAATACGCAGATTTTATTCAACAAGACGAAAATGACGGCGAAGATTTTGCGGTTTATGCGTTCTATCTGTGGCGTAAAGGAGAGCTGCCTGCCGCACAGCAATATTATGAAAAAGCCTTAGAGTTTTCGCCGGATGATACGCGCATTTTATATCAATATTTATTGTTTCTTAGCGTACTGGATATAGACCAAGCTGCACAAAAACTACAAGAACGCAAAGCCCAATATCCCGGTCAAGCGGCTATGCTGGACTATGAGACAGGCAATTTGTATAGCAAACGCCGCAAATGGGAGCAAGCTTTGAAGTATTATCAGGCAGCCAAAACCGAAAATCCGCTCTATATAGAACCTTATTTGGCTACGGCGGATATTTATGAAAAGAATAATCAAATATTTCTGATGTTGCATGAATTGGAAGAAGTGGAAAAACTGGGTTACAAAAATCCGGCTATCTATACCAAAATGGGGGCGGTTTATGTTTTGGTTAAAGACCATGCCCGCGCCAAAGATTATTTTTTGAAAGCCAAAACGTTAGATAAAGGGGACACAGCGGCAGGTTATTTCTTGGCCTTATACGCAGAGGAAGAAAAAGATTTTGCCAAAGCCGTGCAATATGTGCAGGAAACATCCGATTATGCTAAAAACGCATCTAAATGGCTGCAAGTCAGTTTTTACCAACAACAAATGGGTCAACCGCAGGAAGCGTTGCAGACTTTGCAAGAGGCCTATAAGCGTTTTGGGGATAATGTGGAAATCGGTTATTTTTATGGATTATTATTGCATGACCAACACAAATACCGCCAAGCGGCCCGCGTATTGAAAAAAGTATTGCAAAGCAATTCTTCTTATGAGAATGCACGGATGGTATATGCCTTTTGTTTGGAAAATTTAGGCAAACATGCGGAAATGGAGAAGCAAGTCCGCCTGATACTAGAACAAAATCCGCGTAATGCGGTGGCTTATAATTTGTTGGGTTTTAGTTTGGCTGACAGAAATATACGGTTGGCAGAAGCACAAGAACTTATTACAAAAGCTTTAGAAATTAATCCGCAAGATGTCGCTTTTCAGGATTCGCTAGCGTGGGTTTATTACCGACAAGGGAATTTTGACCGTGCTCAAGTTTTGCTAGAGCAACTCTCTGCGGATTTTATAGACAAAAATGCCGAAGTGGCCTATCATATGGGGGCGGTTTATGCGGCGCAAGGGAAAATAGACAAAGCCTTGCCGTATTTACAACAAGCGGCAAAAGAAAATAAAGATGCCGCTAAGCTACTTAAAAAATTAGCGCGGCAATAGCCTTGCTTTTTCCCTTTATAACTGTTAGTATAGAAGTTGCGTATGGTGCAGCACATTAATAAAATTTGTATAGCGGACTTAGTGGAAGACCGGATTTTTATTTCTCCGGCCGGGCTGGCAAAAGAGGCGTTGTTGGAGCAATTAGCAAAATTACTTTGTCAAGCAGACAACCGCTTACATTTTCCGGACATTTTTCAGCAAATTTTAGCCAGGGAAGCAGAATTAAGTACAACTTTGGATTCTGGTTTAAGCATTCCTCATGTACGCTTGGACGGGTTTGATAAAGTGCTAGCCGCTTTGGCGGTGTTGCCGGAGCCCTTGCCCGATACGGGTGTCCAGCCGATAAAAGCTGTTTTTTTATTTATCACACCGATTCGTTATGAATTTTTTCAAACGCATTTACGGGTATTATCTGCGGCCGTGGAAGTATTATCTCCGCAATGCATGGCGCAATTGGCTGCCTGTACCACCATTGAACAGGTCTCGGCTTTGTTGCGCAAGGCCGGACCCGGCGGCGAAATGATATAATAGTACTATGATATATAAAGTGGTTAAATATGGCGATCCTATTTTGCGCCAGAAATTGAAACCGACTGATTTTGAAATATTGCGGCCTATTTTGCCGCAATTGCTTAAGGATATGGAAGAAACCTGTCTGTCCGTACATGGGGTTGGCTTGGCAGCCAATCAAATCGGGCTAGATTATCGGTTGGCCTTAATTTTAATTCCGGAGTCAGATAAAAAAGAGGCTCCCCTGAAACGGGTAGTCCTTATTAATCCTGAATTTATAGATAAGCAAGGTGAGATTATTGAAGAAGAAGGATGTCTTTCTTTGCCCGGTTTGTGGGTAGAAATTCCGCGGGCAACCGATGTTACTATTCAATGTCTCAATGAGCACGGCGAGGCAGTTAAAATCCGCGCGCGCGGATTATTGGCCAAAGCCATTCAACACGAAATGGACCATTTGGAAGGGCATTTGTTTATTGACCATGCGGCCCCGGCGCTAAAACCTGCTATTAAAAAAGAGATTAAAAAATTACGTCAGAAATGGGACTGATTATGAAACCGGTTTGTATCTTGAAATTTGGTGGAAACACCTTGGCAAATAAGCAAAAATTGTACATGGCTGCACAGCTGATTAAAGCGCGTTATGAGGCAGGTTTTTTGCCGGTAATTGTAGCTTCTGCCAATGGGAATTTGACCGATGTTTTGTTAGATCATGCCTACAGCATCAGCCGCAATCCCGATAAACGCGAACTGGATATGTTAATTACTACCGGCGAGCGTGTGAGCGTGGCGCTTTTGTCTATTGCCTTGCGCGATATTGGGGTGCCGTCCATTTCTTTGACGGGCAGCCAAATTGGGCTGATTACCACTTGTTCCCATAACGGAGCCGATATTTTGACCTTAAAAGGAGACCGTTTGAAAAAAGAATTGTCTGCGGGGCATGTGCCGGTGGTGGCAGGTTTTCAGGGAATTGGCGAAGATAAGGAAATTACCACCTTAAAGCGCGGCGGATCGGATGTGTCTGCGGTATTTTTAGCCAGTGAGTTGGGGGCGGACCATGTGGAAATGATTAAAGACGTAGATGGGGTATATAGTGCCGATCCTAACAAAGACCAAAAAGCGCAAAAATATGAAGTATTGGATTTTGATGAAATGTATAAACTGGCACTCAACGGGGCCAGCGTGTTGCATCCCGATGCCGTGCGTTTAGCCAAAGAGAAAGGCATAGAAATTCGTATTGTGCATTATCAAACCGGCCAAACGGGAACGGTAATTAAATAGACAAATCTTCCGCTAAACAATGAGTATTTTTACTAATCTTAAAAAAAGTTTTCAAGAATTAACGTGGTATGAATGGCTGATGTGCGCTATTATGGTGCTCATTGCCGCTTGGGCGATGCTGCAAGGCTTTATGGGGGGCTCTGCGGATGGAAATCCGCCTTGGCTGACGGTAGTTAATTTTATTAGTGCGGTATGTGGTGTCATTTGTATTTTCTTTTGTGCAAAAGCCAATATCAGCAGCTTTATTTTTGCCATTATCAATACTGTTACCTATGCGATTTATTTAGTGTATTGGCATATTTGGGGGACGGCCTCGCTGGAAATTTTGTTTTATTTACCCATGAATATCATCTCGTGGTATGTATGGGCCAAACATCGCGACCAAAATCTCACCCAGAAAACAAAAGCCAAAAAATTAAATACCCTTGCGAATATACTTTGTACGGTAGTGGTATTGTTGGCGGCATATATCTATCACCAACTTTTGGTGCAAATAGGAGGGCGTGTGGCATGGTTTGATGCGTTTACGTTAAGCATCGGCATTATTGCTACGGTGCTGGCTATGCTGCGCTACCGCGAGCAATACATTTGGTGGATTATAGCCGATATAATTTCAGTAGGAATGTTTGTGGCTCATTTTGATGCGGTGTATCTAACCAAACGCACTATTTATCTTATCATGGCTGTTATTGGCCTTATTAACTGGACCCGCCTGCAACGCCAACGCAATAGCACAAATGAATAATAGAACTCTCTCTTATTATTCCCGGAAGGTACTTGCCAAGCTTTTTGGGGTTTAATTTGCGAGCCGCTTATTTAAAAAGTATAATAAAAAATATTTCCTCAGTATGTTAAATAGGAGCGTTATGAAACAAAAAGCATTTACTTTGATGGAGTTGTTGGTAGTAGTGATAGTCGTTGGGGTATTGGCTGCCGTGGCAGTACCTAAATTTAGCCGGGTGTTAGAAACCTCGCGTGCTAGCGAGGCGGAAAGTATCTTAAATGCAGTACGTACTGAACAGGAAGCGCGCTGCGTTATGGGAAAGAAATATTTAGGAGAAAACCGCCGCAATGATGTGGTGGCGTTGTCTAACACACAGGCCGATCCGAATTATGAATATGAGCTATTAGCTGGTAGCGTGGCTGCAAAGCGCGGAGCAGATTACACCTTAAAAATGTATTACAAGACCGGGGAATTATGTTGTGAAGGTTCCGGCTGTAATAAATTAAATAAGGATTATCCGAATTGTAATAATAGCGCTGTTGCTAGTGATGAGTGTGGTACGGAAGAAATAGCGCCGCAGGACCCATATGTAGATCCGTGTAAAGAAAACCCGAATCAGCCTGCTTGTTGTGTTGCTCCGCAAGTATGGAATGGAGAGGCTTGTGTGGATATCCCTCCTTGTGAGGATTGTTCCTGTGAGGAGTATGCGGAGAAACACCCGGATGAATGCAAACCTTGTAATGACTGCTCTTGCCCAGACTATGCGGCACAACATCCGGATGAGTGCGTAGAAAAAGGCTGCGAAGATGAGGATTATTTTAATGAACATCTATCGGAATGTTGCCCAGTTGGGGATGGGGTTGTAGTAAAAGACGGGCAGTGTGTACGCGAGTGTTCAAAACATAAAGCACAATATATTACCCACGTATGGGGCGATAAATATACAAACAACGATATTTATTTTATGGGTGGAACATGTTCAGGTATGCAAAGAATGTCCAAAGATTTGGCCAGCTGGGTTCCGAAAAACACACCTTCATTTATGTGCGAAGGGGATTTTGAGTGGAATGATAGCAACCGTTCCAATTTGATGGAAAGATTAAATTTAACCTGTGATTACCAAGGAGATGGACACTATGATGGAACTCCTTTTGCCTGTTTCTTTTCAGCCCAATGCACGACGGATAATGGCTGGGACTGTGTAGAAGGAATGCTCCTTTGTACACTTGCTGAATGGACTTGTGACTATAAAAAGTCTTGTGGTGATACTATAAACAGCTGTAAATAATTTGTTAATTATTAGTTGTTTAATGAACAATGAGGTGCTGTGCGGAGCTTTCTTTGCACAGCATTAATATAAAACACAACCCATCCCGGAAGATCGTTGTCTGGGAACTCAGTCTTATTAAAAGAGATTGATCCCCTGAATAAAATCTTTTTAGGACTTTGCTTTGTTTTGGTTTTAGCTGTCTTGTGACCTCCGGGAATTTTCCGGGGCTTTTTAATTATCCAATCTTCCCTGTCCGAACGCGCGTAATATTTAGTAGAATAGCATTATGGATTTGTTTATCATTATTCCGATTTTATTCTTTTCCATAGTGCTGCATGAATTTGCGCACGGCTATGTGGCGTACCGTTTGGGGGACGACACCGCCTATTTGTTGGGCCGTCTGACCCTTAATCCCTTAAAACATATTGATGTGATGGGTACAATACTGGTCCCGGCGCTGTGTATAATGTCGGGGTTGCCGGTATTCGGCTGGGCCAAACCGGTACCCATTAATGCGGCTCGCTTACCTTCCCCGCGTAAAAGTATGGCTAAAGTATCCTTGGCGGGGCCTTCGGCTAATTTTCTATTAGCGATACTTTGCGCATTTGCCATGAAAATAATCTTAGTCAGCGGTATTTTTTCAGACCAAACTGCTATTAAAAGCATACAGTGCTTGTCGTATGGGGTTCAAATCAATATTTTGCTGGCCGTATTTAATTTAATGCCCATTTTGCCGCTAGACGGTGGGCATGTCGTGGCGGCTTTGTTGCCGATTCGAGCTTCCATGCGCTATACCTTGTTTTTAGGGCGGTATGGTATGTGGATTGTAATGGGGCTAATTTTGACGGGAATTTTCAAATATATTTTATATCCGCCGATGTATTTGGCCATTACACTCATCGGTAAAATTTTAGGACTGTGAGGTTTTATGAAAGAAATTATTGTTTCCGGTATGCGTCCGACAGGTAAATTACATTTGGGTAATTTCCACGGAGCACTTAAAAATTTTGTTGCTTTGCAAGATAAATATAAATGCTTCTTCTTTGTGGCAGATTTGCACGCACTGACAACGGCCTATAAACACACCGAAGATTTAGCTGCTAACAGCGAGCAAATGCTCATTGACTGGCTGTCTGCCGGAGTGGACCCGAAAAAAGCCCATCTTTTTATTCAATCCGATGTGCCAGAAGTCAGCGAATTAAATACCTTGCTGGGGATGATTACCCCGCTGGGGTGGTTGTTGCGTAACCCGATTTACAAAGACCAACTCAATGAGCTGTTGGCGCGCAAATACGCCGGGCAACTCAAGGGGGATGAAAATACACCACTGGCGGAGCGTGTAAAAGGCCTTGCCGATGAAGATATTTCCGTCTATGGTTTTCTGGGGTATCCGGTGCTGATGGCGGTAGATATTCTGATTCACAAAGCTGCGTTTGTGCCGGTAGGCAAAGACCAAACCGCCCATGTGGAAATTGCGCGCGATTTAGTGCGCCGCTTTAATGAAATTTACGGAGTAGATAATATCTTTGTAGAGCCCAAACCGCTCTATACGGAAATTGCCGTCATGCCGGGATTAGACGGGCATAAAATGTCTAAATCGTATGCTAACACGATTGACTTGGGGGAAGACTTGGAAAGCGTGCGCAAAAAAGTCATGACTATGTTTACCGACCCCAATAAAAAACGCGCCAATGACCCGGCTAATCCGGAAGGCTGTACGGTTTATGCCTTTCACAAAATTTATAATCCCAATTATAAAACCCGTTGTGAAGAATGCAAAGCAGGAGCTTTAGGATGCGTAGCATGCAAGAAGCAATTGTTTGAGCTGATGGAGCCGCAACTGAAAGCCTTTGCCGATAGACGCAGAGTATTTGAAAGCGATAAAGCGCAAATTCAGCAAATTGTGAAAGACGGCGCTCAAGCCGCGCGCGAATCGGCCGCGGTTACGCTGGCACAAGTAAAAAAGGCCATGAAAATTATTAAATAATTTATGATTAGCCAAAAACCGATAAACGTTCATATCAATGTATTTGAAGGTCCGATGGATCTTCTCTTGCACCTCATCAAAAAAGATAATTTGGATGTGGCGGATATTAACGTGTCGGAAATTACCAAGCAATATTTAGATTACTTAAATGTAATGAAAGAGCTGAATTTGGAAATTGCAGGTGATTTTTTGGTCATGGCCAGTACGCTGATGCAAATTAAAGCCAAAAGTCTTTTGCCTTCCCAAGTGCCAACAGATAGTAATGAAGGCCCAGACCCTGCCAAAGAATTAATTGCTAAGTTGATGGAGTATCAGAAGTACAAAGAGGCCGGCAAATTTTTAGAAGAAAAACTGGAAGAAAACAAAGATAATTTTTACAAATCCGCCCCTATTTTTGACAATGGGGAAAAAGTGCTCAATATTCAGTTGTTTGACCTGTTGGCCGCCGTCAAGCGTGCCTTTGACCGCTTAGACGAGCGCAAACGTATTGAACTATTAAAGATTGAGGAATTTCCGATTGAAAATAAAATGGAAAAAGTAGTCAATATGCTCAAACGCAGACAATGGATTTTGCTGGATGATATTTTTGTCGGAGAGACCAAAAAGCGCGGGATTATTACGTGCTTTATGGCGGTGCTGGAGTTGATGAAAATTAAAAAGTTACTCGCCCGCCAAGATGAACAGGACGGACAAATCCGCATTTATCTAAATCCGGATAACAAAGATGTTGATTTTCGAGAACTTATGCATGGAGAAGCAGTATAATTATGGAAAACAATTTGACCTCTGAAAACCAAACAGAAACCCTAGCGGCCACGCAAAATCAAGAGCAGGCCGCGCCGGAACTTTTGCAAAGTGATGAAGCAAAACGAATTATTGAAAATCTGCTTTTTATTACGGACCGACCGCTTAAACCAAGCCGCATTGCCGAAGTGGTAGAATCTGTTAATGCCAAGCAAGCTTTGGCTTTTATCCAAGAATTAGCGGCAGAATATGAGCAAACCGGGCGTGCAATCCGTATCTTGGAAATTGGCGGTGGGTTTCAAATGGTTACTAAACCCGAATATGGCCGTTGGGTGCGCCGTTTGTATAATGAAAAGATGACAACTCGTTTGTCCAATGCGGCGTTGGAAACATTGGCGATTGTCGCCTATAAACAACCCGTTACACGGGCTGAAATGGAAGTGATTCGCGGTGTAGATGTGGCGGCTCCGTTGGAAAAATTATTAGAGCGCGGACTCGTGCGCGTACTAGGCAAACGCGATACGATTGGCCATCCTATGGTATACGGTACAACAGATGAATTTTTGCGCGTATTCGGCTTAAATAAAATTTCCGAACTGCCGGATTTGCAAGTTTTTGCAGCAAAACAATTACAAGAAAAACAAGAAGATTTGCCGTTTGATGAAAAACTGCCGCCCCTTGGGGAACCTGCTATTTTAGCTTTGGAAGAAGAAACTAAAGATGCGGCCGATGCGTTTTTTAAGCGTCCTAAAAATATGTTTGATGCCGTTACAACGGTAGAATCGGAAAAAATGGCTGTTTCGCCGGAACAAGCGGCAGAGGTTCCTGTTGCTAAACCAATGGAAACGGAAAGTGCGGTCGTACAGGAACCAAAACCTAATTCAACCCAGGAGGATAAATAAATATGAATATTGTTATGGCGGCCAGTGAGGCCTTTCCCTTTTGTAAAACGGGTGGTTTGGCGGATGTGGTAGGGGCTCTTAGTCAGCAATTAGCCGGCAAGAAAAAAAATACGGTGCTTTTATTCTTACCGCATTATCGCAATATCCGTCAAGTATCTTCTTTGAAAGTAGTACCGGGAGTGTATTATATCCCTATTGGTGGGAAAATAGAACCGGTCACTTTGTCCTATGTGAATTGGGGCAAAGTATTGGTATTTTTTATTGGGAACCGTAAATATTTTGACCGTCCGGATTTATACCGTACCAAATCAGGCGATTATGCCGATAATGACGAGCGGTTTATTTTCTTTTCCCGTGCCGTATTGGAGGGGTGTAAATTTGTAGGGTTCCGTCCTGATATTATTCATTGCCATGATTGGCAGGCTGGATTGATTGCGGCTTATCTGAAAACAGTCTATAAATTAGATGCTTTTTTCACGCGTACGCGCAGCTTGCTGACCATTCACAATATCGCTTACCAGGGGCATTTTGGCTATAGCAGTTTTGAAAAAGCCGGTTTTCATCCGGTGGATTTTATTCCGAGCAAATTTGAATATTACGGTGGGATGAGCTTTTTGAAAAGCGGTATTGTGTTTGCCGATAATATCAATACAGTCAGCCCCAATTATGCCAAGGAAGTACAAACCGATCCGGCAATGGGTTTTGGGTTGGAAGGCTTGTTAAAATACCGCCGCAAGAATTTTTACGGTATTGTAAACGGTATTGATACCGAAGTGTGGGACCCGGAAATTGACGGACTGCTTCCGATGGGATATGATGCGGCTACGTTTAGCAAAAATAAACCGATTTCCAAACAACAGTTGCAAAAGACAGTCGGCTTGCAAGAAACGGCACAAAAACCGTTAGTGGGTATTGTGTCGCGTTTGGATTATCAGAAAGGTTTGGATATGGCCTTGGGCGTGTTGGAAAAATTACATGGTAAAGCCCAATTTGTTGTGTTGGGTTGCGGAGACCCGGAATTAGAAAAACAATATAAAGCGTTAGCTAAAAAATATCCGCAAGATATTGCCTATATTGGAAAATTAGATGAAGCGTTAGCACATCAAATTTATGCGGGAGCGGATTTGTTTCTGATGCCTTCGCGCTATGAGCCTTGCGGTCTGTCGCAAATGATTTCTATGAAATACGGTACGCTGCCTGTTGTAACCAAAGTGGGGGGGCTGGTAGATACTGTAATCGGATATAAACCCGGTTCGGATAATGCCGCCACAACAGGATTTTTTATTGAAAAATTCAGCATGGCCGGTATTGCAGGAGCCTTAGAAACAGCTTTAAGCCTGTATGCTGACAAAAAACTGTGGAATAAACTGGTAAAAAATGCGATGCTTAAAGACCATTCTTGGGATAAATCCGCACAGGATTATTTAGATTTATACAAGAAAACAATTGCTTAATTAGGCTATAGTTAGTTTGAAATTTAACGAGGAAAATTTATGGAACATGTAGGGCAAAAAGCCGCACCGGATGCACAGAAAAAAACTTCGGCTCCGCCGCGTAATTACTGGCGTTTGTTTGCACTTGTATTAGTGATCGCTTTGCTGGGCCAACTGATTGGTTTTATCCAAATGCAAATCGGAAATTATCACCGCGCTTTGTTGCAAGATTTTAAGTTGTTGGCGGTGGCTGCACCGATAGATAATAAAGCATTGGCCACGATAGAAGAAGACTTAAATGCTTTGCCGGAGGTGCGGCAAGTTAAGTTATTTTCTCCGCAAGAAGGGTTGCAACATTTACAAAACCGTAATCCGCGTATGGCGCAAGCCATGGTGGCCTTGGGGCGCAATCCTATGCCGGCTTATTTTGAAGTGAGGGTGCACAACGCGGTTTTGCCGCATATTCGTTCCTTTGCAGATCAATTATCTGCGCAATATACACAACTTACCATAAAATATTCCGCCGAACAGGCCGATATGGCTTTTTATAGTGGGCTTTGTCTGCGTACCATTAATATTTTGGCTGCGTTTGTATTGGTCCTTTTGCTTGTATTTATGTTTATGGTAGAGGCTTATCCTACCCGCGTGTCAGTGCCTAGGACCGGCGCGGTGGTGGCCGGAGTATTGGCGGGTTTGGTTTCTTTCGGTTTGGTAGCTGCGGCTGTGTATCCGACGGGGCTCCTGGCGGAGAGCTTGCAGCATTTTACTTCTTGGGAAAGACAAATCGGCCAAGGGGTCTTGTGCGGGTTGTTGGGTTGGACTTTAGGAAAATGGCAAAAATTTTAATGGCGATTTTGATGATATGTGTGGGGACATCTGCCCTATATGGGGCAGACGGTGAAGCCGCACGCAAACAAGAGCTGGAAAGATTAAAAAAACAAGCTACCCAAAAACAAGAAGAACTTAAAAAATATACAGAAAAAGAGAAAGCAATTTCAAAAGAGATTTCTGCTTTGGAAAATCGCAAAGTGGAAGTGCAGCGTGAAAAAAAGAAATTGGATTCCGATATTACGTATGTGGAGCAAACGATTTTAACTACGGAAGATAAACGTTTAGCCTTGGAGCGTAGTATGCCGCTGTGGCATCAAATATTGACTGATGAAATAACGGATTTTTATCTGACACTTTCCTGCCCCGCCTGCCCGGTTGCTTTGCCGATAGAAGACGAATTATTTTTAGACCGCGCATTGGCTTATAAGGCAGAGTTTGCGCTTGCCTTGCAAAATGAAAATATAGCGGCCAAACAAAAAATTTATGATTTTGAAAAGCAAAATAAAAAATTAATGGCGCAAAGTTCTAAAATTGAACAAACACAACAGCAAATCGCGCAGAATTTTTTGAAGAAACAACAGGATTTAACGTCTACCCAAAAGAAAGCAAAAGCGATCCGCAAAGAAATAGATGAGTTGAATAAATCCGCTCGGGCATTGGATGATTTATTGGCCCGTTTTGAACGTCAGCGTAAAGAAGCGGCCAACAAAAAAGCAAAGGAAAATGCTAGCGCTAAAAAGACACCCACCGTACAAACTTCTATTGCAAAAATAGATGTGCCCAAGCATTCGCTTCCGTGGCCGGTCAAAGGGCAAGTATTAAGTAAATTTGGCAAAGAATACCGCCAAGACTTAAATACGTGGATTTTCCGCGACGGTATCAAAATTGCGGCCCATAATGCAGAACCGGTTAAATGTGTGGCGGATGGAGAGGTGATTTATGCCGGGCCGTTCCGCTCGTATGGCAATGTGGTGATTGTGGAGCACGGGAAAGGATTT
>Ga0310786_10006841_pt1 | contig 15037 bp, 13 predicted proteins | sample AusTroGonzalo_MG_FD_203881 | JGI IMG/M metagenome (GOLD analysis project Ga0310786, IMG submission 203881) | Bovine rumen microbial communities from tropical cattle in Woodstock, Queensland, Australia - Gonzalo_03 (v2) (version 2) | ecosystem: Host-associated > Mammals > Digestive system >... | reverse complement strand
AGCATTCTTCCCGGTAGTAACCTCACAAGTTTTGCAGCAGATGAAATTTATCCGCCAGTCACAGGAAGTGGATTGGCGCCCAGCCATGCCAGCCGTAAACCTACTTTCGACTTCTACTTGCTGGAGACAGGATCATAATGGCTTTACTCATCAGTCCCCAGCTATGATTTCGACACTTCTTAGCGTACCAAATAATCTAGCTAACTGTCTTTTCCCAGTTGATGATGTAGCTGCCGAGGAGGCTTACAAATACATGATTAAATCTGAAAATGTTGTAAATCTTACAACATTTAATAAGAATCCAATGCCGCGCTGGATTGATTCAAATCACGCCAAGTTCCAGTTTGATAATGGTGGCGCTAGTGTGTTCCAGTTTATCTCGGATGAAGGAGAACCAGACTTTGTAATTACCGCGGCTGGCGACATCCCAACCCGTGAGGCAATTGAAGCGATTAGAATTTTGAAGCAAGATATTCCAAGTGTGAAGTTCCGTTTCGTCGGTATTAATGCGCTTTCTTACCGCGCGATTGGCACGACTAAGAATAAACTATCAAAAGAGAAGTTTAATGAACTCTTTACGGAAGATAAGCCGATCATCGCATGTTTCCATGGCTACCCAGAAGCTCTAGAAACAATTCTCGAAAACTATACTTCGCGTGGACGCGTAAGAGTGCATGGTTTCAACGAGAAAGGATCTACAACTACGCCGTTCGAAATGCTTAGGATGAATGCCGCATCTCGCTATGATATCGCAATTGATGTGGCTGGTGTCTTGAAGAGGCCAAAGCTCGTAGAAAAATATTATAATATCTTAAATGAAAATCATAAGTCTGCCGTCAAATTTGGCGAAGACCTGATAAATGTGTTATAATATATTTCTGAAATGGAATATATTATACTCTTAGTTGTACTTGGTATTTTAGCAGAAACTAGCTTTTTGGTTTTTTCTGCCAAGCACCCTCGTTCTAGTGGAAAAAGAAAAATTTATGTAGATACATCGGCCCTAATCGACGGGCGTATTCTAGACGTCGCGAGAAGTGGTTTTATTGATGGTGATTTAATTATACTAAAGGCTGTACTTTTAGAGCTACAACTTCTTGCGGACGGGAAAGACAATGAGAAGCGCACCAAAGCCAGGATTGGCCTTGAGACTGCTTCTGAGCTGGAGCGCGTAATTAATGTAAATACCGAGATCATCGATAGTGGCAATAATCATACCGGAGTTGATAATGAGCTTCTTCGCATGGCAAAAGAGAACAAAGGTGCCATTTTGACGCTTGATTTCAATCTTATTAAAGTAGCCGAAGCTGAAAAGATTGAAACTCTTAACATTAATGATCTCGCCATTGCGACCAGAAGTCATTTTATGCCAGGTGAAAAGGCTGTAATAAAGATTACTGAAAAAGGCGCCAACCGCAAGCAAGGCGTGGGACATCTCGATGATGGTACGATGGTAGTAGTAGAAAACGCAGCCAACAAAATTGGCAAAGATATCACCGTAGAGCTAGAACGCTTCTATGAAAAATCTTCCGGTAGAGTTATCTTTGCCAAAACTCCTGAAAAGAAGAGAAAATAAATTATTCTATATTAGTCGTTAGACTACTCTGCAACTAAAGTCATCTCGCGTACTGCCGTGTAGCCAGCTTTGTCTGTCACCATAACTTTAAGTTTCTTTTCGGTGCCATTCAGAGTATAGCCGTTGACAACACCATTACCAGCAATCGAGATGCCAGTCTTTTCAATACCATCTACAAAGAGAGAATACCCAGCGATGTCTTGAGAGCCCTTAGTAATAGTTGCAATTATACTATTACCGGACGTAGACAGAGCTACTGATGGTGGAGTATAGTCACAAGTATCATTCTTTTCACGATTATATGGCTCTGGCACACTGATACTATCCTCGCCAGTCATTGGATCCGTAGTCTTAGTAACTTCAATCTCAATCTTGTAGGCATCAAGTGTACAGCTGGTGGCTAGAAGATGATTATAGCGGTTGAAAGTCATATTTTCTTTGCTGACACCAGAGTTTTTATCCTTATTAAACCAGCTTGGCCAAATATCGGTCTGACCGTTGACGGTGAGGGTCTGGATACCATCTGGTTTGACCGGCTCATCACCATAGTGCCATTTACCTTCTGGCTCGTAGACTTCCTTATGGACACGTTCCATATAGTGACCAACCACAGTTGCGGCCACGGTGCTGGCGCTAGAAGTGAGGCCAGAACCATCATGGTTACCATTCCAAACGAAGGTAGAAATTGCAGTAGAGTAGCTCTCCATCAAAGAGTCCTTGGTTTCAGAAGAGTTAGTCGTGGTAGTGGTACCAGTCTTGGTTGCAGTCCAAACATCAGGAACCACGAAACCGGTATTGTTAAACCAACGTGCGCTGCGGTCACTGAGAATGCTGTCAAGCATATAAGCTACCTGCTCATCCACTACACGGACCGGCTGGCTATCCTTCCAGCTTTCAATAATGTCACCAGAGGAGTTCTTCACTTCTAGGATGTAAGAAATATCCTTGTATGAGCCGCCACGAGCAAGTGTGGCATAGGCATTGGCATGTTCAACCATGCGGACACCACAACCAGAACCGATAGCGATAGAAAGACCATAGCTAGAACGATTTTCACAATATGACTTATCACCAAGTGAGTGTGCTACGGCGAGGGAATTATCAATGCCGTTAATATATAGGGCTTTTACAGCTGCAATGTTGAGGGAATGGCCGAGTGAGAAACGAATTGATACAGGGCCATAGAACTGGTTGGTAACGTTAGCAAGGGAGCAACGACCATTATAGCCGGCACAGTAAATGGAGTTGATATTTTCATCTTTCAAAATAGTGCCTGGACCATAGTTAATACCTTCACGCTGCATGAAGAGTGGAGCATAGTCTAGGATCGGCTTAATCGTAGAACCTGGCTCAATCAGAGCGTCGGTCGTAACATTGAGCTCGCCGTAGGTAGGATTGAAGAAATCCACTGAACCAACCATAGCGATTACTTGGGATGTATCTACATCTAGTGAGACGAGAGCGATATTGTCACTCTGGTTGATATAGGCTACGTTAGAACCAGCCGCAACAGCAGACTCTGCGATCTGTTGTGCGCGATAATCCAATGTAGTAGTAATGGTCCAACCACCAGCACGCATAGTTGAGATACCGTACTTTTCCTCGAGCTGAGAGCGGACCTCGAGCACGAAGTGAGGAGCCTTCATGTCGGCATATTGGCTAGACTCTGGCTTAATTGTGTCAAGAATTGCGACCTCCTTAGCAGCGTCTGCTTCTTCCTGAGTGATATAATTCATGGTCACCATGTCATCCAGAACTTTGTGTTGGCGAGCGATTAACATTTCGTTGCCATAGACATTGTATGGGTTAAGCACGCCTGGGTTATTTGGGATGGCAGCAAGAAGAGCGGACTCAGCTAGATCCAAATCCTTTGCAGATTTACCAAAGTAGGTACGGGCAGCAGATTCTACGCCGTTACGACGACCACCGTATGGGGACTGGTTGAGATACATCGTAATGATTTGGTCCTTGGTATACATACGCTCGAGCTCAATCGAGAGGATAAGCTCCTTAATCTTACGGGAAAGACCACCACGGTCTTCGCTCTGAGCCTCGTCAGAGAAGTAAACCTGCTTGATGAGCTGCTGGGTCAAAGTAGAACCACCCTGGACCCCGCCACCAGAGAGGGTAGAGAAGGCAGCACGGATAAGGGCAAAGAAGTCTACGCCAATATGGTTATAGAAGTTGCGGTCCTCGATAGCAACCGTAGCCTGATACATGTATGGGGAAATGTCTTCTTGGTTTACGACGAGGCGATAATCTTCGCTACCAGTATCACGCCAAAGTACTACGCCGTTACGGTCTAGATATGTATTAACAGTTTCCGAAATCGTCATTTCGTTGAGGCGGATTTCATCAAGATCTTTCTTATAGTAAAGGAAGAGACCGCCAATGAAGATTACAAGAAGTAAGAAACAAACTGCAAAGAATTTCAAAATGGCTTTTTGGCCACGCCAAGAGAACCACCACTTAAAGAAACGCTTAGGATGAAGGCGAGCAAAGAAGCGCTTAACTGGCTCTTTTGGAAGCGTTGCAAGATCTTCAGCACGGCGACGTGCCTCAGCTTCTTTTTTAGCGATGCGCTTCGCTTTAAAGTTTTCGTAAACTTTTTTGCCGCTACGCTTTTTCTTAGCCTTCGTCTCCGTATTATCCGTAGGCTTCTCTGTTTTTTTCGCAGTTTTAACTAAGGGTTCTTTTTTAACCATATAAATATTATAGCATGTTATAATTATTTATATGAAAAAATTCCGTTTCCGGTCGGTTGTGGCTCTTGCAAACATGAAACTGTCGGTAAAAACCGCCGCCATCGTGCTTGCTAGCTCTACTTTAATCTCCGCCCTGCTCGGACTTTTCCGCGATCGTCTTCTCAATTCATATTATCTTGGTACTTACCCGACTGGTATTGACGCCTACACGGCTGCCTTCACGATTCCAGACTTTATGTTCTTCATTTTGACTTCTGGCGCTTTGGCCGTTTCTTTTATTCCAGTATTCAACCAGCGTCTTGTAGCGGGGAATAAAAAATCCGCCTGGGAACTATCGTCTAGCTTACTTAATTTACTCGGTCTTTTGACGTTGGTTGCCAGTATTCTCGTGATGATTTTCGCTGATCCACTTATCCGCTATATCGTGAGCCCTGGCCTCGATGAGTCTGGCATGGTACTCGCTATCAACATGACGCGCGTAATCGCAATTAATCCATTCTTATTCTCGCTTGCAACGGTCCTCACATCTATCCAGCAGGCCGTGGGGCGGTTCGTATTCTACGCTTTTGCACCTGCTATATATAATATAGGTATCATAATCGGTATTACCTGGTTTACGGGTGGCATCAATTTGTTTGGCATTCAATTGTTCGAAGGTGGCATCATGGGCGTGGCACTTGGCGTGATTCTTGGTGCCGTAATGCAGCTCATTGTGTCCCTCATTGGTTTATTCGGTCTTGGTTTTGACTATGAGTTCAAGATTAAATGGAAGAACCAGGGATTCCGCACTATCTTACGCTTATTACCACCAAGGTCTCTAGATCAGGGAATTGATTATGTAAACTCCATCGTCAGTACCAACCTTTCTTCGCGTATGGGCGCTGGCGCAGTACGTTCGTTTAATCAGGCAACTTCGCTCCATATGATGCCAGTGAGTTTGATTGGCGTGGCAATTTCTACCGCCTTCTTCCCGAAATTAACCGAGGAACTAGCCGGTGGCGATAAACATGAATTCTATAATACATTCAGAAAAGCACTCCGGACGATTCTTTGGATTTCGATGCCAGTTGCGATTATTGCATTCTTTGCACGTGGCTACGTAGTAAGCTTCGTGTCGAACATTGGTAATAATACGAGCAACGGGACCATTGCATCCATTCTCGGTGCACTCTGTATTGCAATCTTTGCGCGCTCGGTATTCCATATCGCATCGCGCGGGTTTTATGCCTACCAAGATACTAAGACGCCATTTATTGTTTCTATTATTGCAATCGGCTTTACCATCCTATTATCAGTTGGCGCATACTTCTGGGGCTGGGGTGTAGATGGTCTCGGTCTTGCGCAGTCGATCGGTGCAATTCTAGAAATCATTATCTTGCTCTTCATCTTGCAGCGTCGCTCTAAACACGAAATACTTAACAAGGATTTCTTCAGGGGATTCTTTAGAATGATTATCGCTACAGCTATTGCTGGATGCGTAGCTTTCTCGATGACTAAATTCTTCCCGCTCATGGCGACAGATAACTCACTCGTGATCACGATTCCAAAGTTCTTACTTATTTCGTTCGTGTCGGTCGTGGCATATGTTCTAGCTAGTTATTTCTTGAATCTGGAGGAAGCCGAGCCAATCCTTGCCCGTATCAAAAAGATACTCTTCAAAAACGTAAAATAATGATATAATTTCAGTATGGAAATCAAACGCGAGGATATTTTTCATTTGGCCGATTTATCCAACTTTTCGGTCTCTGAAGCACAAGCAGAGTTACTTCGGGGTGACTTACAAAGTATTATCAAGTACATTTCAGAACTTGATAATCTTAATACTGATGGTGTAGAGCCAACCTATCAAGTTTTTGAGATGGAAAATGTCTGGAGGAATGACGAGATCAAAGAACAAGAAGCAAACCGCGAAGACTTACTAAAGCTTACTAAAGAAGAGTTTGATAATCAAATAAAAGTACCAAAAGTACTATAGGGGAAGGGGAATATGAAAACTGCGAACAGAACTATAACTGCAACTAGACTCGTACAAGATGCCCTTGATAAGGCTGAGCATTTTAAGGATTATAATATCTTTACCTACCTGGATAAAGAAGGGGCCCTCAAAAGAGCCGCCGAGATTGATGAGAGAATCGCTCGTGGCGAGAAAGTTGGTCGCCTCGCCGGTGTACCGTTTGCTGCGAAGAATAACTTCCTTGTCAAAGGTTGCCCAACAACCGCTTCTGCTCATATTCTAGAAGAGTACGCTGCACCACTTACTGCGACTTCCGTGCAGAAACTGCTTGATGAAGATGCAGTGCTTATTGGCCTTACCAACTGCGATGCTTTTGCCCATGGTTCTTCTACCGAAAACTCATACTTTGGCGTGACCTTGAACTCACATGACCGCGAGCGTGTAGCCGGTGGTTCATCTGGTGGTTCTGCCGTAGCAGTGGCGCTAGATGTTGTAGAATTTACAACAGGTTCAGATACTGGTGGCTCTATCCGGCAGCCTGCATCATTTAATGGTATTTATGGCCTTAAGCCAACTTATGGTACTGTTTCTCGTTACGGTGTCGTCGCAATGGCCTCATCCCTAGACTGTATTGGTTTCTTCACTAAAACTCCAGAAGATATGGAACTCTTAATGGAGATTGCCGCCGGTCGCGATGACAAGGATATGACAACTTTGCCAGATTATTTCGTAGAATCCGAAGTAAAACCAGTCAAGAAAATCGGCGTAATCAAAGATTTTGATAACGACGTTATTAATGCTGATATTAGGAACGCGCTTAAAGAAAAGTGTGAATTCTTAAAGTCTAAGGGATACGAAATCGTAGAGCTCGATATGCCAACACTAAAATACGCACTTGCCGCATACTATATTATCCAGCCAGCCGAGGTGACAAGTAATCTATCTCGCTATGATGGCGTGCGCTATGGTTTCCGCTCAAAAGAAACCACCGACCTCGCCAGCCTTTACAGTAAGACCCGTGACGAAGGTTTCATGCCGGAAAACAAGCGCCGTATCATGATCGGTAACTTCGTTTTGTCTTCTGGCTTCTATGATGCATACTTCCTCAAAGCCGCAAAAGCCAGAACTCTCATTATTAATGAATATGAAAATGCATTTAAGCAGTGCGACTTCATCCTAACTCCAGTTTCGCCGAACCCGGCCTTTAAGATTGGCGAGAAGGTGGATGATCCGGTTTCGATGTACCTCGAAGATTTGATGAGCGTATCTCTAAATCTTGCTGGCGTACCTGGTCTTGCTATTCCTGCAGGACAGAACGCAGCTGGTCTACCACTTGGTCTTCAGATAGTGGGTCCAAGAAGAAGTGATAAATCACTCATTGCGTTTGCAAAGGAGATCGTTAATGAGTAGTGGGGCCGTTCCTTTTGTAATTGCAGTACTTATCGTCGCGGTATTTGTATTCGTAGCAATTCTTCTCACTGGCAAGCACAAATATCGCTTCGATATTGAAGCCTACCAGGCAAGATTTCTCGCCATCGAGAATAAATTATCTCGCGATAATCCGGCCACATTTATGACAACGGTTATCGAGGCAGATAAATTACTAGACCGCGCACTTAACGAACTTGGTATTCCTGGTAAAACCATGGGCGATAGGCTCAAACGTTCTGGCGACAAATTTTCTAATCTAGACGCCGTTTGGAAAGCCCACAAGCTACGCAACACAGTAGCACACGAAAGCGATTTTGATATTTCGTATAAGCAAGCAGCCTCCGCGCTTCTAGCTTACAAACAAGCATTAAAAGATTTGGGAGCAATCTAATGAAATATATTCCTACAATTGGTATTGAATGTCACGTGCAACTTCGCACCAAAACTAAGCTTTTTTCCGAAGTTGATAATGATGCTCGCGGCAAGGAACCAAACTCTTGTGTTTCTCCAGTCGACTACGCACTCCCGGGCATGCTCCCTAGACTCAATGGCGAGGCTGTACGTCTAGCTATTTTGGCCGGTAAAGCCATGAATTGTAAAATTAATGCTTCGTCCCGTTTCGATCGCAAACATTACTTCTACCCAGATTCACCAAAGGGCTATCAGATTACCCAGTTTTATCACCCAATCATTGGCGAAGGTTATGTTGAATTACCATCTGGCGGTAAAGTTCGTATTGAACATGCACACCTTGAGGGTGACGCAGGGAAGCTTACGCATTTTGACTCTTATTCACTTGTCGACTTGAACCGTGTTGATACACCACTAATTGAGATTGTATCCATGCCTGACATTCACTCGGCAAAGGATGCACATGATTACTGCAAGGCCCTTTGGAGGCTAATGTGCTTTGCTGGCGTGACATATGGCGACCTTTACAACGGCAACATGCGTTTTGATGTGAACACTTCTGTGGCAGAAGAGGGTTCCGATAAGCTCGGTACTCGTACTGAGGTTAAGAATCTCAACTCATTCCGTTCCGTGGAACGCGCTGTGGATTACGAAATTAAGCGCCAGACCAAGCTACTTGAAGCTGGCGAAAAAGTAATTCAGGAAACCCGTGGCTGGAACGATGCTACTGGCGAGACTACCGGTCAGCGTAGCAAGGAAGAGGCAAAAGATTATCGCTATATGCCAGAGCCAGATATTCCACCAATCAATCTTACTGAAGAATTTATTGAAGCTGAGGCGGCCAAGTTGCCACTCATGCCGAAAGATTATCGTGAGAAATTCGGTGGCATTATTGCCGACGATACGCTTGAGATCCTTCTTGATTACCCAGCATTAATGGGGAAGCTTGGCGAGATTGATGAAAAGTTTGCAAAGAATGTTTCCAATCTATTTGCCTCTGTATTACTTGCAGAGGAAAAGTCGGCAGAGTATTTGAATGATTTGCCAACTGCGGCTGAGCTTAATGAGCTTGCTGAAATGAACGAAAAGAAAGAGCTTAGCTCTACTGCAACGAAGGAAGTCTTCTTAAGGCTCTTTGACCCACAGATGAAAGGCCGTGGCGCTCGTAACATTGCAAAGGAGCTCGGTCTTATCCAGGAGAATGACCTTGGTGCACTTGAAGCCATCGTAGATACTGTACTTGCAAAGCCAGAAACCCAGAAGGCTCAGGCGGATTTCAAGGCTGGTGAAGAGAAGGTGATCGGCTTCTTAGTCGGCCAAGTCATGAAAGAATCCCACGGCAAAGCAAATCCATCTGCCGTTCAAGACATTTTAAGAAAGAAACTTAGTTAATAGCTTTAACTGGTTTTACCAGTTATATGTGCCGTAGCTATTGTAGGTTGGTCTCGATGCATTTGCACCGTGGGCTTGATACGGGTTACCAATCGCTTCAACGACTAATTCATCTTGAAGTTCCTGAAGCTCTTTTAACTCCTCTTCGGTGATTTCGCTTTTACCGCCAGAATTACCCTGGCCATCAGGATCATCGCCGTCAGTAGCATTATTTGCAGCATTAACTGCCTTGCGACGTTTTTCTTCTATACGTTTCTTAGCATTCCCAGCCATTTCATCTTTATTATTTGCTTTAGAAGAATCTTTAGCTGCGCACCCGTTTTCATAGAGGACAGCTTCGGCATTATTATAAGCCACGATTGCTTCATCATACTTTTTGTTCGCCATTAGATTATCACTTTTAAGCTCAATTGCGTATGAAAGATTAACATAAATAGAACAAAGCTTTTCCTCTGGCGGATTGTTTTTTAGACTTTCACGAAATTCATTCTCAGCAGTAGCCAAATTATCTACAGTTTTTGCCTGAATAAGGTTCACATAACCACTATTATAGTAAGCGAGGTATGGTTCAATAATGTTGCCGATTTTGTGTGCATCGTTTTCAAAACTAGCCATAGCATAGTTTTCGCCATTTATGGCTGCAGAGAACAATATATTATATACCGTAGTGCGAAGAAGTATCATAGCAACAACGAATACGATTAAGAGCGGGAGCCCTGCAATAAGAAACAACTTGCGGCGTTTTTTGGCGCGGATTTTGTCTTGGTCTAGCAGATTTAAATCAAGATTTACCATATTATTTATTCCTTTCTGCAAGTAACTTGGTTAGTAGTTCTTCGCCTTCCCACGCCAGAAGAATAAGTAGCGCAAGCGCAAAAATCCAATACAATTCAAACCTAGTACCTACACTAGCACTAGACGAATCATGGCTAATGCTGCCGCTGTTTTTGATTTGGTTGATTACAGTGTCAGCCACAGCGCCAGACTCACGATGATAATACTCACCAGCAGTATAGGATGCGATTTTTCTCAAATTTTCTTCGTTTATTTTACTTAGGACTCTACGATCGGAGTCTAGCGTAATATTTGAGTCGGTCGAATTGAAAGATTTAATGAAAGTGTCACTAATTGCAGAGTAACTATATTCTCCTTTTTCATTATATCCGCCAATTTCTTCCATTGGTGCGCCAGCTGTAGAGCCGTATCCAAATACAACTACATATTCGGCTAGGCCGTAAAGCGTCTTTGGAACTTCGAGCTCTTTCCCAGAAACATCTTCACCATCACTCATGAAGACTATTACATTGCTTCTTTCAGGAAAACGCCTTTTATATTGTAGAACTTTATCTGCGGTATAGCTTAAGAGTTCTGAGATATTAGACGGCTTTGTATAGAGGGTGTACTTTGGGCGGAAGTATGGCAAGCCTGCGATAATGGCATCCGCGCTTGAGGTCATTGGCACAGCAGTATATGTCGAAAAGTCCTGAGCGATGGCGGTATATTTAGCACCCGGTAAGTTTTCTATGATAGTAGTAGCGTCCTCTTGAGCTTTTTCAAAACGGCGTGTGTTTTTACCATCCACATCTTTTGCTACCATTGAGCCAGAAGCATCCACGACAAACCAAATATTTAGGTTAGTTGATTCACGCTCCGCCGAACTACCCGGAATGGTTGGGCGGATAAGAATTGCTATAAGCAAAGCCGCCATAATAATTCGTCTAACTATTGTCTTCATAGACCAAGCCTCCATATTATAACTGCGAATGCTACTGCGCTAATTGTTGCAATAATAATCGGGATGAGTGGGGAATCGGAGTGTACTAGTGTTTCTGCCCCCTCGTAACGAGCGGAGGCCTGTTTCAGTATCTGGTCCACAATATCTGACACAATTACATTGTTCTCTCTACCCCAAGTAGAGAAGGCGTAATATGATCCCCCCGTGTTGAGAGTAGCCTCACGGAACTCTTTAATATTATCATTCTCGTAGGTGTTTTCACCTGATTCGATTTCTTGTTGCGTGCGATAATCTGCTGTAGACAAGCCATAGATTGCAATGTCGTAACGTTTTGCATAGTTAGCAGCCTGAGTCAATGTAATCTTCGATTCCGAGAAATCATAGTTGTCAGTAGCCAGAATAATAGAGCGGGAACGTTCCTGTTCTGCTAGCTTATCAAAACTATTAACACAACCAGTTACACCGCGGCCGATAGCCGATGTGCCAGCACCATACGAATAGAGAGAATTTGAATAGCTAGACGGGTTTTCACTTATGCTCTTAAAGATTTCCGAGAGAGTATCATAATCATCACTGAGTGGCGCAATAGTAAGATAAATACTGTCAAAAACAGTAAGACCAACCCTTTGTCCTTCAAAACCTTTAATCAGCTCCGAGAAATAGTTAAGAAGGTTTTTTACGTAATCGTTCATAGAACCACTGAGATCTAGACAGAGCATAATATCACGATTATCATATTCTGGCTTCGCGACCGAAACCGAGACTGGACGCGAGGCAATCACCGCAATAGAGCCAAATGATGTCATAAAGAAAAATCCAGCAGTAATGAGAAGTAGGTGGTACTTCCTAAGTGCGGTTTTATATTCTGGCAAAGCGCAGACGTTCGTAGTGTTAGCCAATGGTCTGAATGGCTTTTCCTTTTTCTTTTTTGCAGGAGTTTTCTTTAGGCGTGTCAAGAATGGGATACCAATTGCAACCAAAAGAACAACGACGGCAACAAGAAGTATTATCGGGTATTTCATTGCACCACCTTTCTCATCTTCTGAATTACTTCATCATCATTAATGATAGTTCTAGCCCCAGCAATTGAATTCATAATCTGACCGTGCTCGAGACAGCTAAACTCTTCTGGATAGTATTGTTCGATAAGCGTTGCTAGCTTGGCATTTTTGGACTTTTTCAAATCTCTCAACGTCAAAACTTCTGCATGGAAACCACCCGCCTCAGCATAGAAAAGGCGAACCGTAAGGCTAAGCTCTTGGTGGGCAATAATTGCAGAGTATGCTTTGCTCGAGTATTTTTTCTCAATTTCGTCAACAAGAGCGAGATATTTTCTTCTAACTTCAGACAGGTCTGGGATTCTGGCTGGCTCTGGCCTCAAGGTAGAAATCTTTTTGACTGGTTTTTTGCGCGTTAAATAGAAAATGAATACAATTACACCCACAAAGAGCAATAAGAACAAAATGCCGATCAAAAGCCAAACCGGAGAATAGTATTCTGGGGAGCGCATTAGACTAGGGTTAACTGTAACATTATTTCCTGACATGTTTTTGCTCCTCTAACATCTTAAAAATATCCTGCACGGCCGTATCAGTACTACTTAGCACAGAGCTGCATATCCCTAAGTGTCTAAAATTCTTACTGTTGCTCTGCTCGACTTTCTTTCTCATGGTGGCCTCGGCGTCTTTTAGTTTACGATTCTTACGGAGAAAGGCCGGAATACGAGCGTTATTTACTATGTCTCTAACTTCGTTTTTGAAGAATGATGCGTTAGTGATATTTGAATCTTCCACGGAAATTACCATTATCTCATGGCGAACACGAAGGCGGCGCAAGATGTCTTGGGAAATTTGAGATGCATTATAGGTGTCGGTAATAATAAACAAAAACATGCGCTCACGAAAATTTTTGGATATATAGCTAAGGAGTGCATTAAGGTTAGCTGGGTCGGACTCTAAAGATACGGATTTCTCATACTTGGTAAGGCAGTTTTCGATGTGGGAAAGACCCTCTTTCAAAGCAATGCGGGTATTGCTAGTACTATTGCCAAAGGTGATTCCGATGAGATCGTCGTTCTTATTTGCTATCCAGGCAATAACACTGGCGGCGAAAGTAGCAATATCAATCTTACTCTCTCCGGATGGGGCAAGAGCAGCCATATTGCGACCACTATCAGCCACAATCATGATATTGTGCTTTCTAACCGCAATATAACGACGAATCATTGGAATGCGCGAGCGAGCAGATGCTTTCCAGTCAATATCCTTAACATCGTCGCCGTACTCATAAGGACGCAAATCATCAAAATCCATACTACGGCCCTTAAATACAGAACCGTAGTTTCCAGAAAGAACATTCTTAACACGCCGCTTGGCGTAGATGTTCATCTTCTTACTGACTTTTGCTAGATGATTTGACATACTTTTCTACTTACTATTTTTTTGTTACGGTGCAACAACCTTTGAGAAAATAGCATCAATGATGGCTTCTGGATGAACGCCATCTGCGTCGGCCTCAAAGTTTAGCATGATGCGGTGGCGAAGGACTGGATAACGGAGCTCCTTGACGTCGTCCGGTGTGACATAATCGCGACCATGAAGCATGGCGAGAACCTGAGCTACACGGAGAAGAGCAATCGCACCACGTGGAGACATGCCATAATCTATATATTTTGCAAGATTTGCATCGATATACTTGCTTGGCTCACGAGTTGCATAGGCGATAGTAGCAATGTATTTTTTAATTGATTCGTCGACCTTGACGGTTTTAGCGCGATTCTGTAGCGCCTTGATTTCGTCAAGCGAAACCTTTGCAGAATCCGGAAGAGGAGCAGTAGTCTGGCCAGAAATGGTATAATCTAGGATTTTAATTTCTTCATCAAATTTTGGATATGGCACGATTACCTTGAGAAGGAAACGGTCTAGCTGAGCTTCTGGGAGCTCATAGGTACCCTCTTGCTCGATTGGGTTTTCGGTTGCAAAAACCACAAACGGGGAAGGCATGCGATAAACCACGCCACCAACAGACACTTGGCGCTCCTGCATAGCTTCAAGCATAGCGCTCTGAGTCTTGGCACTAGAACGGTTGATTTCATCGAGTAGAACAAAGTTCGCTGAAACTGGACCAATTTTAGTTTCAAATGTGCCCTTATTGTAATTGTAGATTTGGGTACCAATAATATCTGACGGAAGCAGATCTGGCGTACACTGAATGCGAGAGAACGAACCGTTGGTAGCCTCGGCAAGAGTTTTAGCTGCAAGAGTTTTAGCTAGACCTGGCAAAGACTCCAAAAGAACGTGGCCTTCTGCGATCATGGCGACAACCAGCGCCAATCTTAGTTCTTCTTGTCCTACGATTTTTGATTGGTAAGCTGCCATTAGTTTGTTGATTGTATCCATATTATTCCTTTCTTTATGCCCAATATAGACTTATATTATTAGCTAGTTTAATTTTTTGCTCCTCGGTATAGTTATCTGGCTGATTGAAAAAGTGGTCATCATCAAAAATTGTATTCGGCAGAACATCCATGTAGGAAAGACCGTCTGATTCCAGATGCATTTTATCGGAAACTGGCATGGTAATATTGCCAAATGCGCCGAAAACGGAAGATGGCGCGTATGGCTTCAACACATTAAGCGCAACTTCTAGTTCAAAGGTAGTTTTAAGAATATCTGCAACAATAAGGACATTGCGATTATTGAGTACGTCCATATTGAATTTTTCATTTAAATTATCTCGGGCGTTTATTTCTGAAAATGCATTTTGCTTACCTTGGTCTATAATGCCAGAGAAATTACTGTAAATATAATCATATTCGCTTGGTGAGATGTCTG
>Ga0310786_10006840_pt1 | contig 15037 bp, 13 predicted proteins | sample AusTroGonzalo_MG_FD_203881 | JGI IMG/M metagenome (GOLD analysis project Ga0310786, IMG submission 203881) | Bovine rumen microbial communities from tropical cattle in Woodstock, Queensland, Australia - Gonzalo_03 (v2) (version 2) | ecosystem: Host-associated > Mammals > Digestive system >... | reverse complement strand
TATCTTCCCACGCCGCCTTGCGGTCGTAGATAATGGCGCCTTCGAAAAGCGGCCATGCGGACTGCACATTGTCGTACGAACCGTTGCCGTCACGATCTTCGCCCATGCCAGGGCCATTCTTGACGATGCCCGTGCGGATTTCAAACGAGCTGTTCTCGTCGATATCCCACTTCTTCGTCACGCGAAGCTGCGGGCTGCGGCGATATGGATGACCAGTCTGCTCCATCCATCCACCGTCAATCTCGCTCGGCGAGACCATCTTCCAAAGGTGCCAGTACTGGCCAAAGAGGATCGACCATCCGCTCTCATGCTGGGCATCGACATAGAGATGACGCCAGTGGAAGGCATAGTCGTCAGAATCATTGCCTGCAAGGTCGAACTCCGCGCGACCGGTGAACTTCCAACCGTTCATACGCTCAGGCGTGTCGAACTGGAGTCCGAGAATGGAGTCCTGCATGGAAAGAGTTGTCTGGTGGCCGCTACCGGCGTTCTTTTTAGGACGGACATAATCGGAGTAGTAGTCGCTCTCCGTTCCGCGGGTGTTGTAGATGCCCTCGAACACGAGGTAGCCGTAAGGGGTGATCTGGAAGCCGGACTCGCTGAGCGGCTCGAATATGCGGGCCGTGGCGTCAGCCAGGTAATACTTCTTTCCAGTCTCGGTCGTGAAGATGCGGCCAGTGTAGTTCGTCTCGGTGGTCTCGTCCCACTTGAGGGTGGTCGCCTCGGCGATGTCGCGCTTGTATGCCTCTTCGGTGGCGGCGATATCGCGCTTGCCCTCTTCGCGAACGGCCGCGAGCTCGCGCATATTGAATTCCTGCGCGGCGGCAAGCTCCTGCTTGTTGGACTCCTGAACGGCGGCTACGTCACGCTTGCTCTCCTCCTTGGCGGCAGCGATATCGCGCTGGCTCTGATCCTGAGCGGCGGCAAGCTCCTGCTTGCTGACGAGATCCTGCATGCTGGACTCGTAGGCGGCGGAGAGCTCGCGATTCTGATTCTCAAGCTCGGCGATGCGCTCGGCCTGAGCCTTGTTTGCCGCTTCAAGCGACGCAAGGCGCTCGAAAATGGCCTGCAGATCAGCCTGTGTCACCGGATCTTCTGGCGCAGCTTCAATACCGGCGACGAGGCCGCAGGCAAAAAGCGCGGAAAGAATCATCTTCTTCATCGTAATCTTAGTCCCTGGTTTTGGTTGAAAAAAAGTCTAAGTAGTATATCATATCCGCCGGGATGTCGCAAGTGGGGTCACTTGCCCATAATGGAGAATATGCGCTTGAGTCCTTTACGCGCCAGCGCCCGTAGCGCATCAAGCGACTCTTCGGTAAACGGATTGTGCTCCGCCGTGCCCTGAAGCTCGACATAGCGCCCGTCATCCGTCATTACGACGTTAAGGTCAACCTCGGCCGTAGAATCATGCGCATAGTCAAGATCAAGCGTCGGCTTTCCGTCACATACACCCACTGAAACTGCCGCAACGCGATGGACGATCGGATTATCCTTGAGCGTTCCATCCGCAAGCAGCTTCTTTACCGCATCCTGTAAAGCCGCCATGCCGCCGGTAATCGACGCGCAGCGCGTTCCGCCGTCCGCCTGCAGAACATCGCAGTCAATGGTGATCTGCCTTTCGCCGAGCTTCGCCGTATCCACCGCCGCACGGAGCGAGCGCCCGATAAGCCGCTGTATCTCCGTAGAGCGGGCATCCTGCTTGAGCTTCTTTATGTCACGCTCCTTACGTCCACCGCCTGTCGAGGACGGCAGCATGGAATACTCCGCCGTAACCCAGCCGCGCCCGGTGTCCTTAAGGAAAGGCGGAACCTTGTTTTCTACACTGGCCGTGCAGAGTACCCAGGTATCTCCACACTTTATAAGAACGCTTCCAGCCGCATGCTTAGTAAAATCGTGGATAAGCTCTATCGGCCTCAACTGATCACATTTCCTGCTCATTTCCGCTGTCCTCTCAAGTATTTACTCAGTTTTTATGCAATATGTGATATGCACCCATGTTTCATGGCGCATATTATATCATTTCACCGCCACCCGCCACAATGTCGGGCTACTCCAAAACAATAAAGTAGAACCCATATGAATCCTCTAGCCTACGACACTTGGACCGAAACCTTAAAGAAACGATGGAGCGAATTGGTGGGATAGACCCATTCTTCAGCAGGCGACAGAGTTTCCTTGCCGTACACTTTGTAAAGTCGCACCTCGCCATTGGTGTTCAAGTTGGGCTCCCAGGTCACAACCGCGCACCATCCTTCATTTCGATCTTGGTAGCAACCAAATCGTCTTCCTTCGTTCCGTAAAACGATGTGTAGAGTTAATGCTAAATTGTTGAACGCCCGGTAAATTTTCGCCCTTTGGCTACTCAGCGGCTTACGCCACTTTACTAGATAGCAATATTCTACCAAAAATCGGCTAATGCGGGGAACACCAAACGCCGCCGCAGTCTCACCCCATTCCATCCCCCCCCCAGGAGAAGAGGGGGAACCTTTAGGAGGGTGAGAAATGGGACGGAATGGAATGGAACATGTTAGATAAATGATTTCAAGACCCCAAAGTCTATGGATTGCGGCCAGCGCGCCGCGAACGGCTACCAGCAGTCCGGCTCGAAGAAGAAGTGCTGGACGAGCTCCAGTCGGTCGTGTCGATACTGACGGCGACTGGTGGGGCAAGGGGAGAATGTCTTATGTCAGCAGAGGCCGCGATCCATGTCGCGGCGAAGCGATTTCGCCTTAAGGGAATCGCGCTTGTCGTGCAGGGCCTTGCCTCGGCAGATTCCGAGATCTACCTTGATGCGGCCATGCTTTAGATAAACCTTGAGCGGCACAAGCGTAAGCCCCTTCGCCTCCGTCTTGAGCCTGAGGTCGAGGACCTCCTTGGAATGGACGAGCAGCTTGCGCATCGCCTTCGGCTCATGGTTGAAGCGGTTGCCGAACTTGTAGGCGGATATGTCGGCGCCGACAAGCCAGAGTTCGTTCTTGAGGACGGCGGCATACGAGCCGGCGAGCGACATCTCGCCGTGGCGGATGGACTTCACCTCGGTGCCAGTCAAGACGATACCGCACTCGACGGTATCGAGTACGGTATAATCATGCCGCGCTTTGCGGTTTTCGGCGAATACTGGGTTGAATGCCATCAGTCCCCGAAAAGGGAATTAACGCTCATGCGCTTGGCGTTCCACTTCGTCTTGGCCTCTTCGGCCCTCGCGATGGCATCGAAGTCGATCTCGGCGATGAGCTTGCCCTCGGCGACCTCGCGAAGAGCGATATCGCACTTGTCCTCGTCAAGCGACTCAGGCTTGATGAGCGGCTTGGCGCCGTTGATGAGCTCGCGCTCGCGCTTGGAAATCAGGTTCACCAGGACAGGCGTCGAGGGAATCTTCTCGTGGGCTCTCTTCAAAAGTTCGCTGTTCATCTGCTTTCTTCTCCAGTTGGAATTGCGTATTATACCAAATTATTTTACTTCGCGGTAGGCGGCAAGGGCTTTTTCATAAGCCTTGGTGCCGAAGAACCCGCACGGCTTGAACTCTGGGCAGAAGCCGCGATAGACGCACTCCGGCACGCAGCATGCCGCGACCTCCGGCTCCTTCTCGGCTATCGCGTCCACTACGGCGCGCCACGCGGCGCGGGTTTCCGCACTGGCCTGTCCGCAAAGGCGACGGCGCGAAATGAACATCACCGACTGGGCATTGGCGAAGCATTCGTGCATCACGGGCGCATCCTGGCGGTTCGCATCGCGCTGGACGCCGGTACGGTCCGTGCGCTGGGTCGAGACGAAGTGCTCGATGCCGAATTTGTGGCGCACGAAGTGAACGGACACCCAATAGGGCAGGTCGATCCACTTCCAATTGAAGCAGAGCTTGCGGATGGGCGAGTGCTCAGCGAGAAGTATGCGCTTCTTCCACTTTGAGGAAGGCTCCTTCGTGCCTTCGTCGAGGCGGATGGTCGTGCGGGCCGCATCAGCAACCTCGCGCCATGAGCCCTTCACCTTGAGAAACTTGATCTTCACTGACAAACTCCCTTAGCGGACGACAAAGTTGACCATGCGCTTCGGAACGGCGATCACTTTGACGATAGTCTTGCCTTCAAGGAACTTCGCGACATCGGCGTTAGCCTTGGCGGCGGCCTCCATCTCGGCAGGCGTTGCGGCGACAGGCACGCGGATGCGACCGCGCAGCTTGCCCAAGACCTGTACGGGAACCTCCACCTCATCCTCGACGAGAGCCGCAGGGTCGAACTTCGGCCAGGGCTCGTATGCGAGGGTGTCTGTGTGGCCGAGGAACTGCCAAAGCTCCTCGCCGAGGTGTGGCGCGAAAGGCGCAAGGCAAAGGACGAACTTCTCGAGATATTCGCGGGGAAGTCCGCCGGACTTCGCGAAGTCCTCAGCCTCGTTGACGTAGACCATCATCGCGGAGATCGCGGTGTTGAAGGCCATCGCCTCAAGGTCGTCGCCGACCTTCTTGACCATCGCGTTGAGCGACTTGGCCTCGGCCTTTGTCATCGCGCGGTCGGCAATCGGAGTCTCGGTGACGAGGCGGTTCGCGCGCTTCAGGAAGCGGTGCACACCCTCGACGCCCTTCGTGGACCACGGTTTCACGGCCTGCAGCGGACCCATGAACATTTCGTAGAGCCTGAGCGAGTCGGCGCCGTAGTCGCGGATAACGTCGTCGGGGTTGACGACGTTCTTGAGCGACTTGGACATCTTGGCGGGGAACTCCGTAAGCTCCTCCATCTCGCCGCCCTCTTCAGCACCATAGGGCTTGCCCTCGCGCCACTCGATCTTATCCATCGGAATCAGCACTCCGCGCTTCGTCTTGTAGGCGAGGCCGAGGATCATTCCCTGGTTCACAAGGCGCTGGAAAGGCTCTGGCGTCGGGACGAACCCGAGATCAAAGAGAACCTTGTGCCAGAAGCGCGCGTAGAGCAGATGGAGAACGGCATGTTCCGCACCGCCGACGTAGAGATCGACCGGCAGCCACTCCTTAAGCAGCTCGGGATCTGCAAAACACTTGTCGTTAGTCGGGTCGATATAGCGCAGGTAGTACCAGCAGCTGCCGGCCCACTGAGGCATCGTGTTCGTCTCGCGAACGCCCTTCTTGCCTGTTGCGGGATCGACCACGTTAAGCCATTCGGTCGCTTTAGCGAGCGGCGGCTCACCTGTGCCGGTCGGCTTGTAGTCGGCGAGCTCAGGCAGGGTAAGCGGAAGATCATCCTCGGATACGAGAGACTGCGTGCCGTCCTCCCAATGGATCACAGGGAACGGCTCGCCCCAATAGCGCTGACGCGAGAAGAGCCAGTCGCGAAGCTTGTACTGCGTCTTGGCCTTGCCGACGCCGTTGGCCTCAAGCCACTCGATCATCTTAACACGGGCATCGTCCACGGAAAGGCCCGTAAGGAAGCCCGACGAGACCATCACGCCCGTCGCAATATCGGTGAACGCCGCGTCGCCGGTATACGGCACGGGCTCGGAGGAAGCCGTCTTCGCGGCCTCGATGTCGGCTGGGGCGACAACCTGGACGATGGGCAGATCGAAAACCTTTGCAAAATCGAAGTCGCGCTCATCGTGGGCGGGAACAGCCATGATGGCGCCCGTTCCATAGCTCGCAAGCACGTAGTCGGAGATGAATACCGGTATCTCGGAGTTGTTGACCGGGTTTATGCCGACGACGCCCTCAAGGCGAACGCCCGTCTTCTCCTTATTGAGCTCGGTGCGCTCCAGATCGCTCTTGGAGGCGGCCTTGCGCTGATATTCGCGCACGGCATCGGCGTTGGTTACCTTGCCGGACTCGAGCCACTTCGCCATGAGCGGATGCTCGGGCGAAAGCACCATGTAGGTGGCACCAAAAAGCGTGTCGCAGCGAGTCGTATAGACAGTCACCGTGTCGCCCGCGACCTTGAAGTCCACAAGCGCGCCGGTCGACTTGCCGATCCAGTTGCGCTGCATCTCCTTGATGCCTTCCGGCCAGTCGAGAGTGTCGAGATCGTTCAGGAGACGCTCGGCGTATTCCGTTATCTTGAGCATCCACTGGCGCATCGGCTTGCGGATCACGGGATGGTTGCCGCGCTCGGAGCGCCCATCGATGACCTCCTCATTCGCGAGCACCGTGCCAAGCGCTGGGCACCAGTTCACCGGAACCTCGGCGACGTAGGCGAGGCCCTTCTTGTAAAGCTGCTCGAAGATCCACTGAGTCCACTTATAGTACTTGGGATCCGTCGTGTTGACCTCGCGGTCCCAGTCGTAGCTGAAGCCGAGGGCGCGAATCTGCTCGCGGAAGCGGTCTACGTTCTTCTTCGTAGTGACCGCAGGGTGGGTCCCCGTCTCGACGGCATACTGCTCGGCCGGAAGACCGAACGCATCCCAGCCCATCGGGTGAAGGACGTTGAAGCCCTTCATCCTCTTGTAGCGGCACAGGATGTCCGTCGCAGTGTAGCCTTCGGGGTGGCCTACATGGAGGCCGGCGCCCGACGGATAGGGAAACATGTCAAGGCAGTAGAACTTCTCTCCGCTCTTCGAGCTGTCCGTCTTGAAAGTCTTGTTCTCAAGCCAGAACCTCTGCCACTTCTTCTCGATGGCGGAGAAATTATATTCGCTCATTTATTTCTGCTTCTGGTCTTCTGCGTGTTCTGCAATCGACTTTGCTATCAGGCCCGAGACATCGTTCATCGCCGCAGCGACACCGGCCTTGACGGCGTAGAATATCGCCTTGTGGGTCGAGCTGCCGTGGGTGATGATGACCGCGCCGGGAACGCCGAGAAGCGGCGCACCGCCGTAGACCTCGGGATCCATCTGGCTCTTGAGCGCGCGGAAAGCGCCCTTGAGGAGCAGCGCGCCGAATATGCGCAGCGGCCCGCGGAAGCACTCGCGCTTGAGCCAGTAGCCGATCGCCTTCGCGATGGACTCTGTCGTCTTGAGCACCACGTTGCCGACAAAGCCGTCGCAAACCGCGACGTCTATCTGGCCCTTAAAGAGGTCGTGGCCCTCGATGTTGCCGACGAAGTTCAGCTCGTTCACAGCCTTGAGCTGCGGGAACGTCTCCTTCGTCATCTCGTTGCCCTTGCAGTCCTCGGTGCCGATCGAGATGAGGCCGACCGAAGGAACGGTGCGCCCGAGCACCGCCTTGGAGTAGGCGTTGCCCATGAGAGCGAACTGCACCAGCCAGTCGGGGTGGCAGTCCATGTTGGCGCCTGCGTCCAAAAGGAGCAGCGGACGCTTCGGGATGCGCGTAGGGAGGATGGCCGCGATCGCGGGACGCTTCACGCCCGGTATGCGACCGAGGTTGAGGATTGCGCTAGTGGCGACCGCTCCTGAGTTGCCGGCCGATACGAAAGCATCGGCGCGACCCTCCTTGACGAGACGCATCGCGACGTTGATCGAGCAGTCCTTTTTCTTGCGGACGGCGTCGACAGGCGTCTCGTCCATCTCGGCGATGTCGGGAGCGTGCACGATTTCGAGCGTGCCGTTCTCCATCGCCTTCTGCGAGGCAGCCTTCAGGTCGCGAGGCAGCTTGTCGAGCTCAGCTTGGATAGGCGCGAGCTGGCCAACAAGCAGAATCTTGATGTCGGGGATTCTGGCGGCAGACTCCACCGCGCCCACGACGATCTCTCCGGGCGCATTGTCGCCGCCCATCGCATCAAGTGCAATCCGTGTCATTTCGAAAACCTCCCATTTTCAATCAGTTGGTTCGGAACAAGGCGGACACGCCGCCGGACTTATAGGGCAACCGCGCGGAATCATTCCGCGGCGGCTGCAACCTTACGGCCCTTGTACGTGCCGCACTTAGGGCACGCACGGTGCGAGCGGACGGCCGCACCGCAGGCAGGGCACGTGGAAACCTGCGCGAGAATGGGCTTCTCGAGCGAGGCCACACGCTGGCGCTTGCGCATCTTCGACACTCTGTTCTTAGGACTTGCCATGTTTCTTCTCCTTCAGCTTTCTTTTTCGTTCAAAGTTCTACCTTCAACCCGTCCAAAGCCCCCCAACGCTCGTCAAAGTGCGGTTTGTCGTCCGCCTCCTGCTCGATGCCGGGACATGCCTCATCGCAGACCGGGTAAGTCGGTAAGGTGAGTATTATACTCTCTCTTGCGTCCGCCGTCAAATCGACCTCCTGCTGATTTTCCTCGACAGCCGCCGAAAAGGTGAAGTCGTCCACCTTTACGGTGGTGTCGAAATCCTTGCCGCAGCGGCTGCATACGAGGTCGAAATCCTGCTCGAGGTGTCCGCGCACCAGCAATTCGGTGCCGAACATCTGGGCGGTCAAACGGTAGCGCACGCCGCCGAACGGCTTGACGAACTCCTCGTCGAGGTCGATTATGTCGACCTCGCCTTCAAGCGTCTCGCCCTCCTGGTCGAGCCTTGCGGTATGCACTACTAGGCGGTTTTCCATCTCAGAGGCCAAATGTCGAACGCTCCTGCTGCTTCCGGATCTCCTGCTCGTCGGTCCAGATGAGCTCGCCTGTGCGGAGGTCCTTCAGGTTCAGCGTGAACTTGTAGTAGCGGTCGGTGACGCCGTTGACCTGCTGGCGCATCTCGGTGAGAGCACCGTAGAGGTACATCTGGGCGGCGGTCTGCTGTCCGGCCTGGATTGCCTTGGACTGGTCGGTGAGGCCGTTCATCGCCTGGTCGTTCATGAACTCCAGATCGTCGGCCGATGTCGTGCGGTCCATGAAGCGGAAGCGGCGCGAACGCAGGAGCTTCGTGCGAATGGAGTCCGTTATGGAGGTCATGTCGATGTGCATCGACGAGCGGTTCTTGATGCCGGAGATGTCGAGCACCGGACGGTTGCCGTTGGCCTCAGCGATATACTCGTAGTCCTGCAGCATCGAATCGACCATCTTCTCGACCGTGCGGCGGACGTCCTGAGGCTCGAGCGCGGCAGTCATCGCCTTGCGGTCGAGCTGTGTTTCGCGGGCGACCGTGGTGGCGCACCCGCAGAGCATCGCCGCCATCGCGGCGCAACCAATTGCCATATACTTCATGATTGATGTCCTTTCGGTAAAGGGTTACTGTGCGGTGTCGGTCTCGCGAAGCTGCAGCCTCGCCTTGACGCACCTCGGATTCGGCGCCATGCCGGTGAACGTCGTCACGTCCATGCCGTCGAGCACTATTGCGCGGAACGGCTTGCCGTCGGCGTCAACCTCTGCACCATCGGCGTCCATCCACACCATGCGGGCCTGAAGCTCCTGACGCTTGTGGGTGAGCGACTCGATCGTGACGGTGGCCTTCTTTATTCCGGCGACGTCATCATACGAGACGCCGACGATCTTTACGCGGCCGGCGAGCCTTGTGGAGCTCTCGAGCACAGACGCATCGCCCGTGCGGGTGTCGATGGATACGCGCGTACCGGCGGTTTCGACGCATCCTGCGAAAGCGGCGGCGACCGCCGCGAGCATGATAGTTTTCATTTTCATTTGTTTATCTCCTTGCCGTTCAAATCAGTAGGTGCGGCACCCCTGCCGCCCACGGGCGCAGATGCGCCGCGCAACGTGCCGCCGGTGTTGGCGAGCCAGAGAAGACGCGTCTCGCCAGCAGCCAGCGGGACGCGAGCAACAGTCTTTCTTCCGTTGACGTAAAGCTCGACGTCATACACTCCGGGAGCCATCTCCGCATCGCGCCACACCTGCTGCGCGACAGGCAGCGTCGCCCAGCTTCTCGTGTCGGCGCGGCGAATGGCGGACACGACGAGGTTGCCGGCGAACACCGCAATCTTCGCGTAGTCGTTGCCCGATGCGTTGACCGCCGCCTGGGCGCCGGCCTGAACCGCCGCGCGAGTCACGTTGCGTATGATCACGCCTGGCAGCTTCTCCTTGAGGTCCCTCGCCGCCAGCGATCTGACATCAAGCGCGGGCGAAGCCGCGACAGGCGCGTTTGCGCTGCCGGCCACGGAAACGTTGTCGTACGCAAAGCCTTTGTCGGAATACTTCGGGATGTCTATAGTAAAGCCGGTGTAGAGCGGAATGAGAACCTTAAGCGACTCGCGGCGCGGCACGAAGCCCTGGTCGTAGACTATCACGAGCTTGGCCTTGCCCGGCGACTGCGAAATCTGCGTCTCGCTGCGGGCCGCGTCGGCCTTGAACACCGCATTGTCGGGACTTATCGCCGCCGCCTTGCGATAGCTCTGAAGCGCCATGTCCGCCTGACCGTCGGCCTCGAAAAGAACGCCGGTCAGCCACCACAGCACGGGATTCTCCCATGAATTGCGTGTGGAGGCGATCATCTCCTCAAGGGCCTTGCCCTGCTCGTCGATCACCTTCTTGGTGGTGTCGCTACCGCCTTCTCCGTCCTTCGCAAGGTCTGCCCCGTAAGTCTCGGACAGCGTATCCTGCACATACACCGCGAGCCTCGCGTCCACAAGCGCGTCATCCGCCTTGCCGTTCAACGCCTGGACGACGATTCCATACTCTATCGCCAGATTGATCTCATACGGCGGCAGGTAGTATTGGCGCGTGCGGTCGTCGGTTACAGTCGAGGCGAGCGCCGTGTTGGCGAGGTCGCTCGCCTTCATCTTCGGTGCAGCCTCGCTGCGATCCACCGCCGAATCCACAGCGTTCCTGAAACGCATTTCGCTGGCGGCGTAGTTGCCGGCGAGCATGTTGACGCGGCCGGCTTCGACAGCGCCGAGATTGCGAGAATAATGGCTCTTGTCGGCGAGTTCTGCGCTCCACTCAACCGCCTTGGCGTCGTTGCCGACGCCGAGCGCGTTGATAGCGTCGCGAGCATCCTCGTCAACGGTCACGCAGCCGCCCACTGCGAGGGCGACCGCGACGACCTGCACTATTCCTAAACGACGCATCCTATCACTCATTGATTATGCGCATAGTCGGAACGCCGGACCCGACATCGCGCCAGTTGGTCGTATCGACGTTCAGATTCATCTTTATGTTGCGATCGCGGGCGGCTTCCGCATAGCGGCGCGCGAGATCTGCGCGAAGCGCCTCGGCGCTGCCCCACTTCGCCAAGCCCTCGTCGCTCATCTCAAGCGCGACCTTGAGTGACGTGCCATCCTGAATGTTGACCGTCGCCGTGTAAGGACGCATCCATTCGCGGGTTATGCGAAGCTGGTGCAGCCCGGGAGCTACCTGGAAGTCGCCGGGCGCCGACCCGATCACCGCGCCGTCGATCTCGACAGTAGCGCCGCCGACCACCCTGCGAAGCTCCTGCAGCATTTCGCCGTTGGTGCCCTTGGTCTGGCTCTCAAGCTCCGCAATCGTCTCGTCGATCATCGTCGAGACATGGAAGTTCACGAGATTCGCGGCCACCGAGTTCGGCTTGCGCCACTTGAGGGACTTCTGGGCCATAACAGAAGTCACCTCCCCGGCCCACTGGTCGAAGAGTATCTGGTAGAAGTTCATCGGATCGTCGCTGGCATCGAGGACGGGATACTGGCGAACCCACGTCGGCATGCCGTCAACGCTGGCGCCTGAGGAATCCATGACCTTCAGCGTCATGCGAAGTGTGTAGACCGTGCTGATACGCCCGCCCATGTTGCGGCGCATCGAGCTCGCGTTGACTATCGTCGCCGCAGCGATGTAGTCGCAGTTGAGCATCTGCGCGACGCGCGGAACCGAGCCGCCCGTAAAGATGCCGGCGTACAAGCCCTCCTTCTCCTCATCAACCGTCACCTTGTAACGGCGGAACGTATCGACGGCCTGCGCCGAATCGACTACGGAGAAGCCTTCAACCTCCGCAAAGGCCGCGGCAAGGCGGTCGCGGACACCGTCAACCTCATCGTCCATCCCGGGGACGCGCGTACGGTTCTGGACGAACACAGCGATCGTCTTAAGATCGGTGTTCTGCTCCTCCCACGTCACCTGCTCGACAATAGTGGTGACGACGTTCTTGACCACAGTCGTGGACGTGGTCGTGTATGTCTGTTGTGCGAAAGCCACACCCGTAAGTACAGCTGCCGCAAAAGCAATCATTCGTTTCATGATTCCTATCTCCTGTTGAAAGTGCAGATATTATACCATAATCCGCAGTTAAGCTCAACCGAGGTTGTTGGCGACAAGCTTTATGTTGCGCCAAGCGCCACGGCGCCAGCGGATTAAGGAGCCGATGCAGATGATGACAACATAGACAACCATCGTGCCCCAAAGGTCGGACATCGTGCCGCCGAAATGCGCGACAATGCCTACTATCGGCAGCCAGACGCAGAAAGCGACGATGAACATCCACCAGAACACGAACTTAGTATCGCCTGCGCCCTTGAGAGCGCCTGATATTATTATGTCCGTCGCATCGAACACCTGCCAGGCCGCCATCCAAAGGAATAGCGTTGAACCTAGCGAGACAAATTCCGCAGAAACCTCCGTGCTTTCAGGCGAAAACAGGGAAAGAATAGGGCGGCAGAAAGCAACCGCCAAAAGCGATATGATGGCGACAAACGCAACACCCAAGCGCAACGTTCTCATCGCGTCACGGTGGGCGGCCTCGGAATCTCCGCGGCCTTGGGCATGCCCGACAAGTGTCGCCGCACCAAGCGCAAAGCCTTCCATCGGCGCAAAGATTAGGTAGTTCACGGCAAAGCATGCGTTTGATACTGCAAACGCCACATCCCCGACCCTGCCCGTCACGAACACGAATATGGTGAACGAGAGCAGGTTCAATACGGTGTATGCGCCAGCCGGAACGCCAAACCGCAAAATACGAAGAATGAGCGGCACAAGCTCACCCTTCTCGCGGCTCCTTCCGGCGACTGCCGCGAGAACGATCCACTGCAGCGCGGTCGAGGCCACGGTAGCATACGCCGCACCCGCCATGCCGAGCTTGGGCAGCCCGCAAAGCCCGAAGATCAATAGCGGATCTATCGCCGCATTGAACAAGTTGCCCAGCACGTTCACCCAGAACACCATGCGCGTTTTGCCGAGACCCGTGAAATAAGAAGAGACGGCCATCTGCAGGAAGAGGAACACTCCGCCAGCAGTAACTATCCTGAAGTATGCAACCTCGCGCGAAAGCACCTCCGGGCTGGATGTGAAGCATTCCAGCAGAGCCGATCCAGCCGGGACAAACACAAGCGCAAGGATGCCGAACGCCAAAGCAAGCAAGTTGCCCGCCTTGAGGCTCATCCGGCACATCCGCGAGTCGCCAGCGCCGTGGTACTGCGCTACGAATGTGCCGGAGTATGCTATTATCGAATGAAAGAACCCGAGTATGTTGAACGCCAGTATAGAAGCCGGCAGCGCCGCCTCAAGCGACGCCATCGACTCGTGGGCGAGGTAGGCGCGGTCCACAAACTGCATGACCGCATTGTTCACCATGCCCAGCGCGAGCGGCCAGACCAGCTTCAATATGTCGAGGTAGGGTCTCATCAAAACAAAGCGCCCCTCGCAAACGAGGGGCGCGATGCAACCTGACGGTACTGGTTACTTGTTCAGCGCAGCCGTCACGTCGGCGAGAACCTGGCGGAGGGCCTTAGGAACGCGGCGGGCCGTTTTGGAGGCGACCTTCGAGTCCTTGGACGGCTTGGCGTCATACTCGTCGTACGAAGCGCCGACCGTGGCGATCTCCTTCTTCCAGCCCTCGACGTCAACCTTGAGGATCTCGTCGAGATCGGCCTTGACGACGTGGAACTTCGCCTTCTCGTCGTTGTTCGTAAGGTCGATATCCTTGGCGAACGGGATGTTGCCGATCGGGGTCTCGTTGGCCTTGACCTGGCCCTCGATGCGCTGGCAGATCCACTTCAGGACGCGGCTGTTGTCGCCGAAGCCGGGCCACATGAAGCGGCCGTCGTCGCCCTTGCGGAACCAGTTGACGAAGTAGATCTTCGGAAGCTTCGTCGCGTCGGCGCTGGTGCGCTCCATCTCCAGCCAGTGCTGGAAGTAGTCGGCGACGTTGTAGCCGAAGAACGGAAGCATCGCCATCGGGTCGCGGCGGACCTGGCCGATCTGATCGGAGATGACGGCGGCGGTGACCTCGGAGCCGGCGGCGGAACCCATGAACACGCCGTGGGTCCAGCTCTTGGCCTCGTTCACCAGCGGGATGGTCGAAGGACGGCGACCGCCGAAGAGGATCGCGTCGATCGGCACGCCCGTGGGCTTCTTGTTGTAGAGGCCGTTGAAGCCGGCCTTGTCGAGCACGGGGCAGTTCTCTGCGGGAGCGGTGAAGCGGCTGTTCTTGTGGGCCGCGACGTAGCCGAGCTCCTTGATCTCCTTCTTGGTCATGCCGGGCTTCGGGCCCATGCGGTAGGGATCGTCAGCGCAGACGTAGCAGGGGTTGCCCTTCCAGTCGACGCCTTCCTTCGGGGCCTTGATACCCATATCCTCCCACCAGATGTCGCCGTCGGGCGTAAGGACGACGTTCGTGAAGATCGTGCCCTTCTTGCAGCTCTTGAGCGCGTTGGGGTTGGAGTCGTTGGAAGTTCCGGGCGCGACGCCAAAGAAGCCGTTCTCGGGGTTGATGGCATAGAGGCGGCCGTCGTCGCCGGGCTTGAGCCACGCGATATCGTCGCCGATCGTCTGGAGCTTCCAGCCCGGGAGCTTGGGAAGCATCATGGCGAGGTTGGTCTTGCCGCAGGCGGACGGGAACGCCGCCGTCACGTGGTACTGCTTCTTCTCGGGGCTCGTGAGCGTGAGGATGAGCATGTGCTCGGCCATCCAGCCCTGGTCCTTGGCCATCTTGGAGGCGATGCGGAGCGCGAAGCACTTCTTGCCGAGCAGCGCGTTGCCGCCGTAGCCCGAACCGAACGACCAGATCTCGCGGTCTTCCGGAAACTGGGTGATGTACTTGTCCTCAATCTTCTTGGCGCAGGGCCACGCGACGTCCTTCTCGCCCTTCTTAAGAGGCGCGCCGACGGAGTGGATGCAGGGGATGAAATCGCCGTCGGTGCCGAGGTACTTGAGAACCTGGTCGCCCGTACGGGTCATGATGTTCATGTTGACGACGACGTAGGGCGAGTCGGTCAGCTCGATGCCGTACTGGGTGATCGGGTTGCCGATCGGGCCCATCGCGAACGGGATGACGTACATCGTGCGGCCCTTCATGCAGCCGGTGTATGCCTTCGTCATCTTCTTCTTCATCTCGACGGGGTCCATCCAATGGTTCG
>Ga0310786_10006839_pt1 | contig 15041 bp, 9 predicted proteins | sample AusTroGonzalo_MG_FD_203881 | JGI IMG/M metagenome (GOLD analysis project Ga0310786, IMG submission 203881) | Bovine rumen microbial communities from tropical cattle in Woodstock, Queensland, Australia - Gonzalo_03 (v2) (version 2) | ecosystem: Host-associated > Mammals > Digestive system >... | reverse complement strand
GGTCGTCAATCTTACGGAGATTCCTGCCATGCTTAGCCTCATCATCCGCAGTGCTTTCGGATGGGAGCAGGCGGCAGGTGGAGCCGTCGGTATGGCCATTATGCAAGGTGTGAAACGTGGTCTTTTTAGCAACGAGGCTGGCGAAGGTAGCGCTCCTAATGCTGCTGCCACAGCCACGATTCCGCACCCCGTCACACAAGGTCTTTTGCAGAGCTTAGGAGTCTTTACCGATACACTCGTCATCTGTACCTGTACCGCCTTCATCATTCTGCTGAGCGGACTCTACACCAATGGCGAAGATGGCATTATCCTCACCGGTCATGCTATGGAGCATCACTTGGGGAGCTTCGGTGGCTGGTTCCTGTTGGCTGCTATCTTCCTGTTTGCTTACAGCACCATCATCGCTAATTACTTCTACGGTGAGACAAATATCCGTTACATCTGCAACAAGTCCTGGGCTGTCTTTGTTTTCCGAATCTTAAGCGGTATTGTGGTCCTGTTAGGAGGCTTTATGACGTTGCAACAGACATGGAGCATCGTAGACCTTGCTATGGCCCTAATGACAATCCTCAATCTCATTGCCGTTGTATTACTCAGCAAATACGCCTTCCGCCTGCTACAGGATTTCCAGAAGCAGCGCAAGGAGGGCAAAGAACCTGTGTTCCACAAGGATTTGTTTCCCGATGCCGACTTGGAAGCGTGGAAATAAGATTGTAGACTTTAATTTATAATTGACAATAACTATAAAGACTATAGCATCTATAGAAACTATAACTGAAAAAATGACAAACGAACCAGTCAATACCGGAAAGGTATTCCTTATTGCCGGAAGCGAACCATTGGGAAGTGCCGGTGTACAGGCCGATATTAAAGCTATTACACGCTGCGGCGGATGGGCTGCTGCAGCCCTCACTTGTATAGTTGACGAGGATGTAAACCGCATTAAAGGTATTCATCACCTGCCAACAGACCTTATTGTATCTCAGGCAGAATCATTCCTCAGTACTGTTGGAGCCGACTGTATCAAGACAGGGGTATTGCCCAGTGCAGAAATCATCAATGGAGTAGCAGCTGTGCTTCGCAAGTACCATCAGCAACCTATCCTCATAGACCCTGTCATTGTCAACTTTGCAGGAGAGCAATTGGTAAGTGATGAAGCAATTCTAGCCTACAAGGAGCAACTTTTCCCACTAGCCACCATCATCACACCCAACTTTCGTGAAGCAGAATTCCTTTTGGGGCATAAGTTGGAAGACATCGAGGCCGACCTTCGATGGCTGAGCCATTGGGGAGCTTCCGTTATCGTAAAGAGTGTGGATGAAGGTAAATACTTGGTGGATTATCTTTACGACAAGACCACAGACAGCATAACGCCCCACCCTAAGAAGAAACTGCAACTTACCGACCGCAATGGAACAGGTGACACCTTAGCCTCAGCCATTGCCACACATCTGGCTAATGGCGTAGATCTTCAGACCGCCGTTTCACGAGCCGAAGCTTACATGAACTACTTCCTGGCAGGCCCCCGTTATTATATCAGCACAGGAAAGTAGGAAAGTACTTTATGGAACATCATAAGTAAGAAGCCTAAATTCGAGGAGCATTTAGGCTTCTTACTCCTCGTATTTAGGCGTTTCACTCGTAGAGAAACGGCGTTTTACTTTTTGAGGCTTATTCTGATTATTCCATATTAATAATCAAGAGAGAAATCTACTTAACACCGCCTCCCAGCGCAATGTAAAGGGCAATAACAGCCTGCGCACCATTGTACAGATTAGACGCTTCAGAGAGCTGGGCGGAAAGGAGTGATTCCTGAGCAGTAAGTACCTCCAGATAGTTGGCCTTGCCGTTATCCATCAGTTGATGGGTACCAATGTAAGCCTCGTAGAGCACCTCCACTTGACGGTTGTAATATTCGTGCTTCTCGCGCGCCGCCATGCATTCTGCAATAGCTTCGTTTACCTCGTTTCCGGCATCTATGATAGTCTGAACGTATATTTTCCGCAAATCCTCCTCGGTCAACTTTGAGATTTTCAGGTTAGCCTTCAAATTGCCTCGGTTGAAGATGGGCTGAGTGAGTTGTCCCACAATATTGAACAGCAAACCACCAGGATTAACAACCACACCGCCACCACTGTTGGTCCAACCAAGTGTTCCCGACAGAGTAATGCTGGGAAAGAAAGCCGCACGGGCAATCTGCGTATCGTAGAATGCCTCCTCCATGGCGTGGTTAACCATACGTATATCAGGGCGATATTCCAACATCTGTGCAGGCACACCTACTTCCAGAATCTGCTTATCAAACATGCGCTGTCCTTCAGATGCAGAATGATATTTGTCAGCCGCCCCCCAATGAAGGCGCTCAATGTGTTGAGGCGTGACAGCCAGTAACTTACATATGGCATTTTCAGTAGAGTGAATGCTATGGCGTATATCAACAATCTGAGTTTTCACGGTCAGATATGACGACTCCAACTGGTTAACTGCAGTGCTGTAAGCCTTTCCGTTTTCGAAAAGTGACTTTTGTGTCTCTAATGAAGCCTTCCACAAACTGTCAGTTTGCATGAGTATGTCCAACTGACGGTCAAGCAACTGAAGCATATAATACTGCTGGGCAATAGTACTGACAAGGTTTGAGCGTACAGACTCCTCGTAGCATTGAGATTGAAGGAGCACAGCCTTGGCAGCACGCTTTTTATTAGTGAGACTACCAAAAGCGTCAATATCCATCGACAATTGCAGGGGCAGAGTATAACTCTTTGTCCAAGGATTGTTATCGAACTTGTTGAGCGTGCCTTGTGGAGAAAGATAAAGCGATGGAAGGTAAGCTAACTTGGCAGCCTTTAGTGAAGCCTCACTCATCTGAACGGCGATACGTGCGGAATTCAGGTCGGTATTGTTTGCCAACGCCTGTTCAATGAGTTGTTGTAACATCGGATCCGTGAAGAACTCTCGCCACGACATCTGAGCAAGAGAGGAACCATGCCCGCTAATCTCCCCATTGATGCCAACACCAAAAGCGTTAGCCGGCGCCTCCACCTTTTGCTCATACTTCTTAAACAAGCCACAACCTGTGAGCATCAGACAAACGATAACCCAGCCCCACGCCCCACTGAAAAGGAGGGAAAATGAAATATTCTTATATAATATTCTTTTCATAATAATGTTTTTTTGTTAGTAAGTCTATTCAGACTCCCCTCCCCCATGAGAGGAGTTTGATTTAGGCTGGCCCTGGAAACGTTCATGCAATTTCTGGAATATAATAAAGAAAGCAGGAACAACAAAGAGCAGGGCGATGGTACCCACAGTCATACCGCCGACAACACCCATGGCAAGAGCACGGTTACCATTGGCACCGGCGCCACCCTCTATAATAAGAGGTATCATACCTGCAATCATGGTTACAACGGTCATCAGGATAGGACGCAAACGTTCCTTAGAAGCCTCAAAAGCAGCCTCCACGATAGTCAGTCCCTGTGCCCGACGCTCGCTGGCGAATTCGGTAATGAGAATGGCTGTCTTAGCCAACAGACCTATCAACATGATGACACCCGTCTGTAAATAAATGTTATTATCCGAACCGGGTAAATTGAACCGGGAACAGACAAAGGCCATGACAAAGGCACCCATCAGGCCGAATGGAACACTTAGTAGCACAGCCCATGGTGTAAACCAGGAGTTGTAGAGCGAAGCCAATATAAGGTAGATGAGAATTGCACAAATAAGATAAATAAAGACAGTGTCGTTAGAACCAGCAGTTTCTGCCACCTCACGTGACATTCCACTGAACTCATACGTAGCAGTGGCAGGCATCTCCTGTCTGAACACTTCTGCGATGGCCTTATGAGCATCACCTTCACTATAGCCGTTGGCAGGAGTGATACTGGTTGTGATACTCTGGAACAGGTTAAAGTGCTGAATGTTCGACGGACCGACGATTTCCTTCAGAGTGACGAACTCAGACAATGGCGCCATCTTACCGCCACTCACCTTCACGAAAATATTCTGCAGGGACGAGGGGTCAAGGCGACTTTCGGGCGTAGCGGCAGTCATGATGCGATACACCTTACCAAACTGGTTGAAATTTCCAATATACGAACCGCTACAATAGGCTCCAAGTGTGTTAAGCACAATCATAGGCGACACACCGGCACGGTCACAATGGGCAGCATCCACTTCAACCTGATACTTCGGGAAACGCTCTGAGTATGTAGACATTGCCGAGCTGATTTCCGGTCGATCTGTCAACTTAGCAAGAAAGTGGTCAGTCCTTTGGGCAAACTCCGACAGATTACCGCCTGTAGGATCCTGAACAATAAGACTCACACCATTGCTAGTACCGTAGCCTGGTATCTGTGGCATTTGGAAAGGAATCACCATTGCGTTCTTGATGCTCAGACAAGCCATATAGAATCGTCCCATCACAAGTTCGATGTTGTGATTCATGCCCGAACGGTCATCCCAGTTCTTCAAGCGCACAACGAACAATCCGTAACTGGAGCCATAACCCGAATTCAGACCATAGCCGCACGTAGTTGCATAACTTTCCAATTCGGGAATCTCCTTTATCTTCTCCTCCACCTGCTTCATCAATTCATCCGTCTGCTGCAGGGTGTAGCCCTCTGGTGCTAGAACCTCACCCAAGAATACACCTTGGTCCTCCTGCGGTACGAGACCCGAAGATAGGTTCTTCATGAAGAACACCAATAAGACTGAGGCAATAGCCAACAGCCCCCATGCCATAACAGGGCGTTTGATGAACTTCTGGACAGCCTTTGCATATTTACTGAGGATGGCGTTGTAGCTTGCATCGTATGCCTTCTTGGTATAGTATGTAAGACTTTTACGCTCATTTTGATTCTCTGTTACCTTCAACATGATGGCACAGAGAGCTGGACACAACGTCAAGGCCGACACACATGACAAACCAACAGAAGAGGCAATCGTTACGCCAAACTGCGTGAAGAAGGTGCCCGACGTGCCGCTCATAAAGGTCACGGGAATGAAAACTGCCATGAATACTAGTGTACAAGAGACGACAGCAACCGACACCTCGCTCATAGCCTGACGCGTGGCCTCACGGGCATCCGAGATACCTCCCTCCATCTTTCCCATCACAGCCTCCACTACTACAATGGCATCGTCAACCACTGTACCAATAGCCAAGACGAGGGCAAAAAGCGTCAGGATGTTCAGCGAGAATCCTGCCATCATGACGACGGCAAATGTACCCAGCAAAGAAACAACAATGGATATTGAGGGGATAATCGTCGCCTTAAAATTCTGTAGGAAGAAGAACACCACGAGAATGACAAGGATGATGGCAATGATGAGTGTCTCCACCACGTTGTGGATGGCTGCGAATAGGAAATCGTCGCTAGTCATCATGGTCACAAACTCCAGCCCTGCAGGCATTGTTTCCTTTAATTCTTCACACATCTTGGTGATGCGGGCATTCACCTCCGTCGCATTGGCACCTGGTGCTTGGAAAATCATCACCATTGCGCCAGGGCTACCATTGATATTCGAAACGAAGCTGTAGCTTTGGGCACCAATTTCCACATCGGCCACATCGCTCAGGCGCAGCAGATGACCACCGTCGTGGGTACGAAGCACAATGTCTTTGAATTCCTCAATACTTTTCAGCGTGCCCTTGTACTCCATCGAGTACTGATATTTATTCTCACTCAACTCGCCAAAAGTACCCGTAGCAGCAACGAAACTCTGGCTGCTGATGGCATTAGCCACATCGTTCGGATCTAATCCATACTGCCATTACATCAGGTTTCATCCAGACACGCAAAGCGTAGGTGTTACCTAATGCCATAACCTCGCCTACGCCATTGATACGCTGAATACGCGGTTTTACGTTGATATCTACGTAGTTCGAAATAAAATTGTCGTCATACTTGCCGTCTGTACTTCTCACAGCGATGATACGCAGGATACTGCTCTGCTGTTTCGATACCGATATACCCACCTTTATTACGTCGGCGGGAAGCTGGGATTCAGCCTTCGATACGCGGTTCTGCACGTTCACAGTTGCCATGTCTGGATCAGTACCTTGCTCGAAGAAGACATCTATACTCACGTTGCCCGTAGAAGTGGCCTTCGAACTGATGTAGCTCATGCCATTCACACCATTGATGCTTTCCTCCAACGGCTGAATAACCGACTTCATAATCGTGGCCGGGTCGGCACCCGTATAAGAGGTAGTTACACTCACCTGCGGCGGTGCGATGTTCGGGTATTGCTCAATGGGCAGCGTATTCATTGAGATAAAGCCCACCAGCGCTATCACGATTGAGATGGCACACGCCATCACGTATTTATTGATAAATATGTTATTTTTCATGCGGCAGCAATTTTTTCACTTTTTATTTTTCACTTTTTACTCTTTACTTCAGGAAAAAGCACCTGCTGTCCTTCTCTCACGTTGTTGGCTCCGACAGTCACAATCTTGTCACCCACTTTCAGACCACTAGTGACAACGAAGTCCTCACCGTTGCCGATATCCTCAGTCGTCACATCTACGGCTGTTGCCGTACTGTCTGGTAGCACCTTATACACCTGCTGTCTGTCCTGCAACTTCACCACAGCCACCTGCGGTACAACAATCACATCCTTCTCGTCGAAGGGGATGACCACCGTACCCTGAATACCCGAGAAGAGGTTCCCTTCCGGATTGGGGAACGTAGCCTTGATAGCGATAGTACCCGTTGTAGCATTCACCACGCCAGTGGCACTGCTGATACGCCCCTTGTGGTTATACTCCGTACCGTTCTTCATCACAAACGTCACATCAGGGAAGCGTTTCAGCGCTTCATCGAGATTCATGCTGAGACCCTCGGCCACAGCCTGTTCGATAATAGACTCTGTCACCGAGAATTCTGCGTTCATATTCGTGTTACCGCTAAGAATCGTCAATTGAGTACCGGGTGACACCTGATCCCCAGTGCGTACGGGAATCTCGCCGATGGAACCTTCCACCGATGCCGTGATAGTACAGAAACCCAAATTCACCTTTGCACGACTAACTGAGGCACGTGCCTGAGCCACAGATGCCTGAGCCTGCTTGTATGAGTTTTCAGAGTTGTCCAGCATATATTTGCTCACAATACTCTTCTCATACAGATTCTTGTTCGATTCATATTCCAACTTAGCGCTGTTCTCCGAAGCAATCGCAGCCTCCAAGTTAGCTTGCGCTGCTTCCAACTCTAATTGTGCATTCCGCTGGTCTATGACAAAGAGGGTCTGTCCCTTCGTTACTTGTTGTCCCTCTGTCACGCAGATCTTCACCAACTGCCCGCTTACCTGCGGGGTGACGGTCACGTCGGTCTGCCCCTTCAACTTTGCACTGAATTTTACAGGCACCGTAATATCCTGTTTCTTAACTGTCATCGTCTCAAACGATGTCAGTTCTTGTTTAGGCATATCAATCCCACACGAAGTAAAAAAACAAACTGCCGTGCCAAACGCAATCGTCCACGTCATCAGGAAATTATGTTTCATGGATGTTTTAGTTTTGTTAATGTTATTTGAACAAATGGTATATAGATTCTCCTTTGTGATCCCGGAGGGATTCTAACCCTCGACCTTCAGAACCGGAATCTGACGCTCTATACAGCTAAGCTACGGGACCTTTACGAAAATACACTACAAAGGTACAAGTAAGAAAGCGATAATCAAAAGAAATTGAATTATTTTTTTGATTTTTCCAAACAAAAAGTACCTTCGACAATGTCAAAGGTACTAGTATGTGAGCTATAAACAAGATATTTTCAGTAAAAAAACACTACTTTATTGCAGATACTGCTTGAAGTGCTTTGTAATCTGACGGAAAAGATGCACACGCGTATTACCGCCACTAATACCGTGATTACGATTAGTATAAGTAAGCTGACGGAAATCTTTGTCGGCCTGCACCAATGCCTCAGTATATTCGGCCACATTACGGTAGTGTACATTGTCATCGGCTGTACCCTGACAAATCAGCAAGTGACCACTCAACTGTTTGGCACGGCCGATAGGGCTGACATCATAACCCTCTGCATTCTCCTTGGGAGTACGCATATAACGCTCGGTATAAACAGTATCATAATAACGCCAGTCGGTGGGAGGTGCTACAGCAACTCCGGCAGCAAAGACGGGACGTCCCTCGCTCATACTCATTAATGTATTAAAACCTCCAAAACTCCATCCCCAGATGCCGATGTGGTCTTTGTCAATATATGGCAGAGTACTTAGATAAATTGCAGTCTCTACCTGATCATGACTCTCCAGCTGGCCCAATTTCAAATAAGTGCACTGTTCAAAATCACGACCACGTCCCCCTGTTCCTCTTCCGTCTACACAAACACAGATGAAGCCCTGCTGGCAGAGATACTGTTCATAGAGTGTGCCGCCCATATTGCCAGCATTCCAACTGTCCACAACCTGTTGACTGCCAGGACCGCTGTACTGATGCATCACCACGGGATATCTCTTACTCTGCGAAAAGTTGGCAGGCAGTACCATAAAGCCATTCAGCTCTACACCATCCTGCGTCTTAAAGGTAAAGAATCTACGTTCACCCAATTCCAATGCAGCCAATTTCTGCTTTAGTTTTGCATTATCCTCCAAGGTCTTCAGTGTCTTTCCATTGGCATCACATAGTGTGGTAACAGGAGGGGTATTCAGATTACTGTACACATTCATATAGTAACGCAATCCTTGGCTGAAGGTAGCTCTGTTGGTACCACGTTCCTGGCTAAGTTTACTAACCTTTCCCTTAGCATCAGATTTATAGATGGTACGGCAAAGCGGACTCTCCTCAGTGCTTGCATAGTAGGTAGTTCCTGATTTAGCATCGTAACCATAGAAGTCTGTCACAACAAAGTTACCCTTGGTAAGCTGACGACGCATAGTGCCAGTCAGGTCATAAAGGTAAAGGTGATTAAAACCATTACGCTCACTCATCATGATAAAACCGTCTTCCTTCACCTGAAAGTTTTTGTAAACCTCCTCTGAAATATACTTATCGGCCTGCTCACGGACAATCACTCTACATTCCGTACTACGGGGATTAGCCAAGTATATGTCCAGACAGTCCTGATGACGGTTGTTAGTAAGGATAAGCAACTTCTCAGGATCCTTGGTAAAGAATATACGGGGTACATACCCATCCTCGGGGATAGGCAACTGCATCTTACGAATGACACGACTCTTGATATCAAAGCTATGTACACTTACCACACTATTCTTGGCACCCGCAATAGGATATTTGTAATCATAAGAACCAGGATACTGGGCATAATCCTTCAGCTCAGGTCTCAGGCCCTTATACCATGGGAAACTGAACATAGGCACTTGCGATTCATCGTAACGAATCCATGCAATCATTGTATTGTCTTCGTTGAAATCAAAGGCACGATTAAAGGAAAACTCCTCCTCGTTTACCCAATCAGGCTTACCATTTATCACCTCATTGAATTTACCGTCCATGGTGATCTGACTCTCGCTATTATTGAAAAGCAACTTCACAAGAAAAAGGTTTCCCTCACGCACAAAAGCTACCATATTTCCGTCACGGCTCCAAAGGGGAACCTCCTGAGGACCACCATCACTCAAACGGGCTACAGTACGGTTCTTAACATTATATATATAATACTGAGCAGTGCGGCTATGACGATATATATTCTTGGTCTCAGTACGCAAAAGAATGTTCTGCTCATTGGGACTCATAATATAACCGTCGATGTGAGGCAACTGAATACGGGTTTTGATATTATCCACATCAAAGATTACATCCGTCTGTTCTCCCGTACGGAAACTCTTTCGAACAATCTTTTTGCCACCATCTATCATTTGGCTGTAGCTCTCACCATCAAGAAGGGGCTTCACCCCATATATCTGACGAGCATAATAAGCACCGTTACAGAGGTCAGTAAGTTGAATCTCACCTGCTGCACGAACATTGGCAAATGTGCAGACAATAGCTATCAAAAAGAATAAACGCTTCATTCTGTTCTTGTATGTTTAAATTGTATTATAGGAATTTGATGCCAAAGTTACGACATTTTTTCCAAAAAAACACATGCGGAAGAATGCTATTCACTCTTTTTATGTATTTTTGTGGTATGAAATACATTGAGTTCGGTCCTTGGCTACAAGAACAACTAGGCACAAAGGTACAGAAGATTTCTGTCAATGCCGGTTTTACCTGTCCCAACAGAGACGGGACAATAGGATATGGTGGCTGCACCTTCTGCAACAACCAGACCTTCAACCCAGCCTACTGCCAACCATCCAAGAACATCACCCAGCAATTGGAGGAGGGAAAGCGTTTCTTTGCCCGTAAGTACCCCAACATGAAGTATCTTGCCTACTTTCAAGCCTATACCAACACATATGGTCAACTGGAACATCTGAAAGAGCTATACGAAGAGGCATTGCGTGTAACTGATGTAGTAGGACTGGTTATTGGCACACGTCCTGACTGTATGCCCCCATCCCTATTGGAATACCTGACAGATCTGAACAAGCGAACCTTCTTAATTATAGAATATGGTATAGAGAGTGCCAACGAAGAGACCCTGCAGCGCATTAACCGGGGCCATAGCTTTGCACTCTCGGCCGAAATTATCCGGAAAACGGCAGCCTGCGGTATCCGTGTAGGAGGCCATGTCATAATAGGATTTCCATGGGAAACCCGTAAGGAGTTGATGCGCCAAGCGGATGAGATAGGCCGCCTACCTCTTACTACCCTGAAGCTGCATCAGTTGCAGATTATTAAAGGTACTGCTCTGGCTGAGGAATACAATCTGAATCCCTGGCCTGTTCCTACGGCAGAGGAGTATATAGATTTGGTACTAGAGTACATCTCACATCTCCCCTCCACTTTGGTACTTGAACGCTTCGTCAGCCAAAGTCCACCCGAATACGTAATAGCACCCCAATGGGGGCTCAAGAACTATGAGTTTACCAATTTGGTAAAACAGAAAATGAAAAAAAAGTAAGATTCTGACAAATTAATCCATCTATTCTGCATATACTTAAATGTTTTTTTCGTAATTTTGTCAGCGAATTTGTTGAAACCTTATATATATTATATAATATGAAGAAGACAAAAGCACTATTTCTAGTACTGATGTTGCCAGTATTGTCTGCTATGGCGAGAATAGACGTTATCCCTCAGCCCACCCATATTGTGGAGAAGCAGGGTTCGTTTGTCATTAAGCCTAATGCAACCATAGCATATAACCACAAAAGTCTGTTGCCCGCAGCCGAATATCTGAGGGAAAAACTTCAGCCTGCCACAGGTTACAGCCTTCCCATCAAAAAAGGCAGAAAAGCTGACATAATCCTAAGCCTTAACCCCAAATGTGAGGTAAGTGCCGAAGGATATAAATTAAATGCATCTGAAAACGGTGTTCTAATTGAGGCTGCTGACTACCGCGGAATTGTTCACGGCATAGCCACACTCCGCCAGCTTCTACCTTTCCAAATAGAGAAGCAGACAAAGCAGCCCTACGTAACATGGAGGGTTCCTGCTGTGGAGATAGAAGATGTACCTAATTTCGAATGGCGCGGAATGATGTTGGATCCCGTGCGCCACTTCTTCACGTTAGAGGAGACAAAGCGTTTTCTGGATGTCATGGCATTGTATAAGTTCAGCAAGTTCCACTGGCATCTGGTGGACTCTCAGGGATGGCGACTGGAAATTAAGCAATATCCCTTGCTGACCAGCGAAAGCGGATTTCGCGACCCTGCAGGAGAACATTGGGACAGACGCTGTAATGAGATTGCCAAGAACGACAACAATCCCCGTATGCAGGTACCCATGACAGCTGAATTTACCCGCATGAAGGACGGCAAACTGGAATATGGAGGTTTCTATACACAAGAAGAAGTTAAAGATTTGGTACAATATGCTTTGGTGAGGGGCATTGACATTGTTCCTGAATTTGATGTACCAGGTCACAGTTATGCAGCCACCAAGTGCTACACCTGGCTTTCTTGTAACAACGACGGGCGCGATCCCATCTGCGTAGGCAAAGATACCTCGCTGGAGTTCTGCCGCAATGTATATAAGGAGATTTTCCAACTTTTCCCTTATGAATACGTGGAGATTGGAGGCGACGAAGTGAACCGCTCGGCATGGAAGAAGTGCCCTGACTGCCAACAACGCATAAAGGACCAGGGGGTAAAGGACGAGGCTGAATTGCAGTCTTGGTTCACCTGCACCATGGAGAAATACTTCAACGAGAACGGGAAGAAACTTATCGGATGGGACGAGATTCTGGAAGGCGGTGTCAGCAAATCAGCTACCGTGAATTGGTGGCGAGGCGATCATACTGACGTAGTACAGCGTTCCACCAATGGCGGTAACGAGGTTATTCTCTGCCCCACCACTTTCTGCTATTTCGACTACGCACAAGACAACAACACACTAAAGACCCTTTACACAGGGGATATTGTTCCCACTGACCTAAGTGCAGAACAGCTGAAGCTGATAAAGGGAATGCAGGGCAACATTTGGTGCGAACGCATCCCCACCGAGGCTCAGATGCAATACATGGTATTTCCACGAGCACTGGCCCTAGCAGAGAAGGCATGGACCAAGAACTCTCAACAGAATTGGGATGCTTTCTATCCTCGACTACTGAAACATGTTGACCGACTGAAGACTATGGGAATTGAACAACGACTTTTAGTTGAATAATTGAATGTTGAATCTATAAAAAACTATGAAATACAGACACAAGATATTAGGTATTCTTACCACGATTGTTCTAATAATGGTAGGATGCTCTGAAAAGGTAGATGATAGTGCACGCTACGTATTCAAGGAAGAGACATTAATATCCTATATGGAGAAACATAGTGATACCTATTCCGAATACTTGGATGTGCTTAAAAACACGCCCGTTAGCGAGGTAAGCAAGTCCACCATTTACCAACTGCTGACGGCACGAGGAAATTATACAGTCTTTGCACCCACCAACGATGCCATGCACCAGTTCCTTCAGGATTTGGTGGAAGAGGGCCTTATCACAGAACCATCCTGGGATTCGTTTACCAAGGAAAAGGTGCGTGACTCTATCAGAAAGGTCATTGCATACAGTAGCATCATTGATGGTGGAGATTACCAGAGTTACGAGACTCACACCTTTCCCACACAAAACAATGGTGAAATGCAGCTGGGCAACCTTAGGGACCGTAAGCTAACAGTTCGATACGTTACAGAATACCCCGACAGTCTGTACATCAATTACGATTGTCCCATAAATATCAAGAACCGCGACATTCCCGCCATCAATGGTGTGCTGCACCAGATGGAAAAGGTAATTGCCCCTAAAGACATCACAATGGCAGACATGATGACAGAAATTCTGGACAAGAAGAAAGAGGGATTTATTGTGGCATCACGTCTGGCATTGGCTTGTGGACTGAAGGACACCTTCAGTGTTATTGAGGACAACAAATACCGTGAGATGTACATAAAAGGACTAATTCCTGACTATGATGGTAAAGCTGCAGGATGGACTTTCAAGAGTGGAAACACAGCTCCCGCCTGTGCACCACAGCACCGTTACTATGGCTTCACTATATTTGCCGAGACCGATGACTTTTGGCGCAAAGAGATAGGAAAAGAGCCCTTTGATATTACTTGTAATGATATACAGCAGTGGATTCTAAATAACAAGCAGTTCAGCAGTGAAGATGTCTTCGAAACAGACGAAAACTGGACATCACCTAACAACCTGCTGAACCAGTGGTTCACCTACCATGTATTACCAATGCGTATAGCAGCCAACCGTCTGGTGTTCCATGTAAACGAGTACGGCTACAATCAATCCACTAAACAGCTAACGATTCCTGTATATGAGTTTTACTCTACCATGGGAAAGCGTCGTCTTCTGAAGATATTCGAAAGTAAAGAGAGCAATGGCATCTACCTGAACCGTTTCCCTAATCTGGATAATGGAAGAAGGGGTACGTATCATGAGTTGTCCTGTGACCCAGACAAAGTTGGCAACCACATAGACAACTATTCTGAAAACGTATTGAACTACCAAGCCTTAAATGGTATGATATATGCCATTGACAAACCTTTGTCCTATACCGACGATGTACGCGAGAATTTGGCCAAGGGCCGCATACGTTTCGATGCCATGAGCCTCTTCCCCGAGGCCATGTCGAACGACCTGCGTAAGAAGGAAAGCTTTGATCCTCGTGACCAGTTTGTCCACTTCCCGCCCAACACAACGTACAAGTATCTGGACGATATGGATATGAACAACGAAACGCAATTTGTCTATCTGAACGCCTACCAGTACAATTGGTGTAACAATCAGGAGGATGAGTTGAAAGCCGTTGGACATTACGAGATTACCATTAAGCTACCACCCGTTCCCAGGCGAGGTACTTATGAGCTACGCTATCGCGTACTACCCAACGGAGACCGTGGTATTGTGCAGTTCTACTTCGGTTATGACAAGGAACGTTTGGCACCTACAGGCATACCCGTTGACCTTAGAAAGTCTGGTACTGACAAGAACTACGGCTATGAACCGGATACCGATGACGATTTCCATAACATCGAAGTGGATAAACACATGCGTAACAATAACCGTATGAGGGGCGAGATGAGTATCCAGAACAGTAATGGACCATGCCGAACCGGAAGTCCCGGCAACCTACGCCACATTTTGGTTCGCCAGACATTGGATCCCAACAAGACGTATTACCTACGCCTGAAATCGGTTCTTGATCATCAAGTAACAGAAATGTATATGGACTATCTAGAGTGGTGTGCCAAGGAAATCTATGACAACCCCATAGAGCCAGAGGATATCTGGTAAATTCTCTACTCTAAATTAAAGACATATCTCATAAGGACGGAATCAAAACGGATTCCGTCAGACTGAATAAAACGTGAAAGCTCGCCGCTTTGAGAAAGCTCGGCGGGCTTTCCTATTATAACTTCTCCGGGATACATAATCCAAAGACGGTCGCTAAGTTGCAAAGCCATCTCCACATCATGTGTACTGAGGAAG
>Ga0310786_10006835_pt1 | contig 15043 bp, 11 predicted proteins | sample AusTroGonzalo_MG_FD_203881 | JGI IMG/M metagenome (GOLD analysis project Ga0310786, IMG submission 203881) | Bovine rumen microbial communities from tropical cattle in Woodstock, Queensland, Australia - Gonzalo_03 (v2) (version 2) | ecosystem: Host-associated > Mammals > Digestive system >... | reverse complement strand
CTTCTTTTTTAACACCATTCATTACAGTGTCGATGAAAGCGTTTACTAATTCAGCAGCAAGTTTCTTAGAAACTCCTAATTCTTCTGCTAAGCTAGCGATTAATGCAGTTTTAGTCATTAGTACTAACAAGTATGAAATAAAAAGTACTTCGTACGTAAATCATATTAGTATAATAAAACTGAATTTCAAGCCTTTTAACGTACAAATTAAGCATTATCTGAAAAACTATTTTATCAAGATATTGTAGTTTATAACTGGTATTTTATAATATATAGACCATACAATGCCGAGTCTTTGTCTTGACTTTTATAAAAAACAATATCTGTTAATTATGTATTCATGCCCCAAATAAAAAGATTTTATTAAAAAAATCCCGATAGAATCGGGATTTTATATAAACTATTTTCTATTCCAATTTTAATCTATGTCTAGCAGCGAATGCTTCCTGAGTTTCTTGTAATGCTGTGAATTTTGTGTTGAGTGATTCTTCTGCCTCATGAAGGTCATTAGCTAATCATTCATACGCAGCTTCATCTTCATCAGTTATATCATGTATATCTCGGTAACGACTTGTAGATCAGAATTTTTCTAAATAATCTACTTCCATGGATAATAAATTAACTACTGCATCTTTTAATGAACTATCTTTGTCGTAGTCTCATAGTTTAACTGCTTTTTCTTTCGCATTTTCACATATAGTTATATTCTCCTGTAAAGAAGCAATTCTCGAATCTGTAGTAGCCTCACTGCTTTGGAAATTCTCAAATAATGTCTGATTAGCATCTGTACATTCTTTAACTATAGATACGAAATTATCATTATATTCTACTACATTCATAGATCATCCACATCCAGAAAGCACCAATATTCACAATAATCATAGCACTGAGAAATTTTTTTTCATAATAGTTTAATTAAGCAATAAAACTGATAATTAAATAAGGATTTATTTTTATAAATCAAGTTTTCTAGTGTGTATTCTGCTTTTTATTTAACAATAAATATATGATTGGCAAAATACCACAAGTATTAAATATAAAAATAAATATAAATCGGACTATTTGGCTTCTTTGTCATGCTCTATACAAAGCTATAGCTTTTCGAATCAAATCCCAAATAGCCAAGCAAACACATAAAGTAGCTAGCCAAGGTTCTATGGATGAAAGATTAAGCATATTTGTTCGCATAATAGTACTATATTAAATAAACAATCATTTATTTCATCCTGAAAGGATTCTTCACTGTGAAGTTTTTTCGATTTTTCAAAGTTTAAGCAATAAAGGTTCGATATCGTCTTCGACAGCTTTTTCATTTACTCATAATTGAGCAGCTATAACCTTAACTCAAATAGGTCTATCATACTGAGCCAATACTTCCAAATATCTTTCATGTAATGGAGTCAATCCTCAATCATGAATCTGAGCATGTTGAAAGAATTGTGATAATTCAGAAGAAGTCAGACTTTTGATTCATTTTTCTACACAATAATCACGAATCTTTATACATAAATTATGAATCTCTCTAGGAACTGAATCTACTTTCTTAGCGATTTCTGCAGGGACAGATGAATCGTAATTCACTTCATAAACCTGAAGATACCTCTCGATAATTATAGACTTTTCTTCGTCTGTATACTCAACTAAATGGAACGAATAAACGAAACGATTCTTCATCGGTTTGGAGAGCATTTCTGGTTTGGTCGTAGCTCAGATAAGAGTGAATGGATTGATAGGAATTCTAATATTTCATCACTCTGGCATTACCATATCGACCACAAAATCTTCCATCGCTGTATAAAGAACTTCTTCTACATTTGGTTTAAGACGATGTATTTCATCTATAAATAATATATCTCACGATTCTAAAGCATTCAAAATACTGACTATTTCACTAGGTTTGGAAATTGCATATGCTGTAATTACTTTGTTATTTACTCACAATTCCTGAGAAATAATGTGAGCCATCGTAGTTTTTCAGAATCCACTTGGTCAAGAAAATAATATATGTCATAGTGGTCAGTTTCTTTTTTTAGCACTAGTGATAGCCGTCTGAAGCATTTGCTTGATATGAGATTGACCTACAAAATCATCAAAACTATCTGGCCTCGTAGCGAGAATTGTCTGCTTCTGTGTAGTAGTATCTATCTTCTTAATTTCCATATATTACGCAAAAATATTGGTAAACTAAGTTTAAGATATTATTTTTTGAATAAATTGCAAGAGAAAGATATTTTTGACAAAAGTGGGAAATTAGAATATAACTATAAAATATATCATTATCATATATCACTACATCACCATATCATTAAAAAAATCCCCAATTAAGGGGATTTTTATTTTTTGTGTTCGTATATAATAACAAGCCCTATTGATACGCTATGAGTATAATATTGTATTCTGTGTTACATATGAAGAATTTCCAAATACGAATTCTTGAGTTCTCTCTGGATTTGTATACCATGTTTGAGTAGTATTCGATGGTATGAGTGATGGCGTAATAGGCTGCCATCGGTATACATATTTTGTATCTTCGTGTCAATTATATGAGAAGGTTAATGGATATTCATCGAAATCTTTGAAACAACGAACTGAGAATCATTCAGAACGGAAGTCATAATCCTGAGGATTTATATTAGATGAATTGAAACTAAAATTGTATGCTTTGTTTATATTTGAATGAGGAGAAGATGACCAATAAACACCGTCGTCACCTTGAAGATTTACAGAAGCACCTTCACGTTGACGGCTACCAGCAAAAGGTAATTTTAGATTTACACCAAACATACTTCAATTGTCACAAGATTCATCATTCATATTCTTTTTACACCAAATTTCTCTCGCAGCTTTCCATTCTGATGTAGATGGAACATGATATCATGTAGGACATGGTCACTGTCTAACTGCGGGATTGTCACCTAACGAATCTGTAGCATTTCACCATAGATTATTATTGCTTGGGCTGGACCAATCAGCCTCATTTACTATAAAAGTAGATCACGAATAATAATTAGTAGGCCCATATCCAATAGTATTCACCTGCTGATTTGATGTAGATACATTTCCTGTATTAGCAAATCCATAATTATTTCACCATTGGTAATAATATCCATACCACTGCTTAGATGTCTTTCATTGTTCATTCATATATGCTGTAGCTCAAAGATTACGATCCATAATAGTAAACACTTCTGATCCATCAGAACCAGTTACCACCAATGGGAAGAAATCTTCACCTTCAATCCATGATGTAGTTTCTTTTACACATTCATCTCCATTCCATTGTTTAGTAGAATCGTTACATGTTATTTTTGAATATAATGTTGTATCTTGTGTTATGGATGAAGTATCTCCAAATGCGAAGAGCTTGGTCTTTGCTGGGTCTGTATACCAGTTTTCTGTAGTACCATATGGAGCAGCTGGCTTATCTGATAGATTTATATGTTCAAATCGTTTCCTATTAATTGTTTTTTCTATCTTTCCATAACGATAGAAGCTTAGAGTATGAGTGGAGGAATTTTTGAAACAACGTACCGAGAGACCTGATGCACGAGAATAGGCATTTCCCGGATTAATAGTAGATGCTTCGAAATACATGCGGTACGCTGAGTCACTATTGTAATGCGAGGAAGACCAATAAACCCCCTTGGAGCCCTCAGCTCTAGGTTGAATAGAATTATTCTCACGATACCCAGCAAAAGGTAAATTTAAATCTGTACTGAAATCATGTACTCTATTACATGATACGGTATCATTCATTTTTCTTACACACCGGATTTTTCTAGCCGCCAGTCGTTCATTTACTGATGGAACATGATATCATGTAGGACATGGTCACTGTCTAGCTTCATCTGTATTGGTCGTGTCTCACCATAGATTTTCGTTATTAACTGAAGACCAATCAACGTTATTACCAATAAACATAGATGAATTATAATAATTATTAGGCCCGTATCCACTAGCATCTACCTGTGTTATAACTCTATTAACTATTCATGAATTCGGGAATCCATAGTTATTTCACCATTGATAATGATCTCCATATGAAGTAGGACTATTGATATCATTACTTGTAGCTCAAAGATTACGATCCATAATCGTGAAAAGCACATTTCCATCACTATCTTCGACGTCTAAATCTTGAAAGTCTCAGTTTGCTATACTCCATGTCGTATATGTTTTTACACATACTCCATCACTAGACTCTATATATCCATGTTCTGTATCACATCATCTACATAGTCCATCATCATTACACTTTATTCATTCTTTACATTTATATTGGCACTGGTATGGATTAAGTGTTCATTGTGTACAACTCCATGCCTCATCATGTCATATAGGTTGCACATCCTTATATGCTATTTCCTCTCAATTTTCGTCAGGAACCTGTTCTGGATGTGTATTACCTTTTGTACAGCTTCATAACATTTGACAACTATATCCTAACTCAGCTTCTTCATCTGGTCCATATGCTTTATTTCCTCATTCACATCATTTATCTATCTTACATGTATGATCTGTAGCATCATATGTTCAATTTTTACATTTTACACACTGTGGAATTCCATAGTTTTCTACATATACAAAATCTGACTTACACACATAACTACAATAGTGACCTGATGCCGCAGCTTCGTCTATGTATAATCTATTTCATGTTACATTTGCCTCAGTTAATGGAAATTTATTTCAAAGTGCTAATTTAGTATTGTCTGGAATCTCTCATATACACACAGAATCTGTATATACGGCATACAACTTAATATTTTCACAACTATTTACCAATTCTCCATCCATTTCAGCTCATAGCTCCCATACCGGATACTCAGAGCCAATCGACCATTTTGAATTAGTAGACCATCATGCCAAATACATACCATCTCTTTTACAACCTCCTGTAGGCAATGTACCAGTGCCTCCATTCGTCATAACAGTCTCTGAAAGATTTGCAGATTGTCATCCATTACAGTCATAAGTGATTTTATAGCTCATTGGTAACCATTTTGCATATAATGTCATATCGTGTGTAACTGGCGTAGTCCAGTCATATGATATAGTTAATGCCTCATCTGTGAACCATCATACAAATGAATGGCAAGCCTTTTGTGGTTTATCTGGATATGTAGCTCTATCTCACAGCTCCACATATATTGGATCGATAGGGTCTGCTCAGTTGGTTTCAAAACTTACTGTAAGTTTATCGATATAAATGGCATACACCGTCTGATCTTCACAAGAGTCCATATTCATTTCAGCTCATGGTTGCCATGTTGGTTCTGTATCTCATGAATTCAGAGATCGTCATGCAAAACTTCCATTTCCAGTTAAACATCATGACTTTCTAGCCCTTCAAGCTTTCCCGAAAGTCATTTGTTGTGTAGTACTTTGTCCTTCTCATCCGTTACAATCATATGTTATAGTGTATTTTTGTGGATTCCATTTTGCGTATACTGTTATTGCTCTCATTACTGGATCTGATCGGTGATATTTATTTGTTCATAATGCATCAAGATACCAACCACTAAATCAATAACAAGCTCTATTAGGCGAAAAATCTGGAGGTTCTATTGCTGGATATCCACACTTTACTATGGTCTCGTCAAGAGAACCTTCTGTCCGTCAATTCATATTATATATTATTTTACATCCGGGATCTGTATATATAGCATATAATGTATTATCTCATTCTAAGTTTGTTGCTTTATCTCATAATCCCCACGTTCGGCTTTCATCTCATGGATCTAGAGACCATCATCATAAACCATAACCATCTTTTGTACATCCATCACGTTTAACAGACCACACATGTCCGGATATTACTATCTGCGGATTAGGATTTCCTTCTCATCCGTTACAATCATATGTTATGGTATAGGTCTTCACCACTTCATCTTTGTCAAAAACAGTACTTGAACCTAATTTATAACAATTTGGGTAATAACCCTTAGCCGGCAATCAATTTGCTAAAACTATTGATCATTCCTTACAATACAACTTTGTTCACACACACATTGTTGTAGAATATTCTTGTGGATATCACATTACTGAGTCTCAATCCAATATTGTTGATTTACCGAATTGACATGTAGTAGTGGTTCAGCAATCTCCATTAAATAAGCTAATTCTTCATACAGGATTACCTTCATATCCTTTACGTGTATATGCATAGATACATCCACCACTTTGATAAAGTTCTCATATTTCAGGAGAATTATTTTTGTTTCAAAATTTCACAGCTCAGTTTACAACTAACGAAGTTCCATCTACCTTCCTATTAGTTCAAATCAAAACTCATCAATCGGACATTATTTCTGCCACATTTCTTAATTTTTTCATTGATTTTCCGATCCCCCAAGAAAAAGAACTTTCACCTGCTGTTGCATTACTTCACAATGATAGAGCATTTTTTCACACAGTATTTCACTCTCCTCCCAAAACTACTCCATTTTTACCCTCTACTGTATTTCTACTTCATCACACAATTACTCAAAAATCTGATGTAATTTTATTTTCTGAACCTCATGCGATAGTTCATCATTCATCATTTATGTGATTTAGTCTTCATCATCCTATCACAGATAAATCTTCTAGGATTGAATTTTGGAATCATCATCATATTCAAGAATTATCTCAATCTATTGTATTGTTTATTCATCATCAAACAACTCCTCACTCTGAAGAATTCCACTGAGATCATTTTCACATAATCAACCCTTTATCGATTGGTAAGATATCTGATTCTACCTTTATTTCCAATTCATTATTATCTCAGCTCCTTAAAAACAAATTTTTCAAACGAACTTTATGTAATTTCTCCATCGTTAAATTCGTTGAAATGTAAGTCTCTGCTCCATTTGCTATACTAAACATTCAAAGTGCCATGAAGCAAAAAAGCAAAGATAAGCTAATTAATAAGTCTTTTTTTAGGACAGATTTCATTATTTGTAATTACAAAATAAATTATTTTCCACGTTCAATTATAATCAAAAAATTTTTTCTGTCAAAATTTATAAGACTTTTTTGTAAATGTTCCACTTAAAATTTTGTATTTTTTGTGGATTGCTTTTTATTCATTATCTACAAACATACTTCTACTACGATACTGAATAGCCTCAGCTAAATTCTGAACTGAAATTTCGTCCTTATTTTGCATATCTGCAATAGTTCTGGCTAATTTTATAGTTCTATGAACTACTCTTCATGATAAATTGAGTTTATTTGCCGCCTGTGAAAGGAAATCTTTACACTCACTAGAAAGAGAAATCAAATTCTGAATATCTTTGGCTCACATATGTGCATTTGCAGAGAGTCATGTTCACTTGAAACGCTCCTGCTGAATCTCTCGTGCATGAATCACTTTCTCACGAATTGTGGCAGAATTCTCTGCAATATTATTATCCAAAATCGTATCGATATTTTCTCTCGGCACTTCCAAAATCACATCAATACGGTCAAGCAATGGTCACGAAATTTTGGACTGATAACGTTTAATATCCATCGGAGAGCATGTGCACTGCTTATGTTTATCCTTGTAATATCAGCATTTACATGGATTCATGGATGCTATAAACATAAAATTTGCAGGATATTCTACACTTCACGCTACTCTGGAAATATTCACGCAGCGGTCTTCAAGTGGTTGGCGTAAAACTTCCAAAGTTTCGCGCGGAAATTCAGTTAATTCATCAAAGAAAAGAATCCCTTTGTGTGCAAGTGAAACTTCTCATGGAGTCAAGTGGGTTCATCACCCAACTATACTAAATCTCGATGCCGTATGATGCACCTGACGAAATGGTCTCTGCGTGATGAGTGGTAATTGTTTATTCAATTTTCATACAACTGAATAAATCTGACTTACTTCTAATATTTCATCAAAAGTGAGCGGTGGAAATATACTTTTCATCGCTTTGGACATCATAGTTTTTCAGCTTCATGGAGCTCATATCATCAAAACATTATGAAATCACGCCATGGCTATCGATAAGGTCCTCTTGGCTACTAATTGTCATTTGATATGCTCAAAATCCACCTCAAAATCCTGATTTTCAGTCAACGTCGATATATCTTTTCATCACTCAATATACTCCAATTCCTTTCACTCACAAAAATATCCAACTAATTGATTGAAATGCTGCAATGGATAGATTTTGATTCATGGGACATACTCTAGTTCATACAAATTTTCCTCTGGAATAAAAAATTCCTTTCGTCATTTCTTTTTGGCGGAAAGAACCGAAGGGAGTAATCCATTTATTCTCTTGACACTACCATCCAATCAAAGCTCTCAGAAAAATAAAGAACTCTGAATTTTCTCTCCGTGATAAAGTTTCTCTGGTCGAATATGTAAAAGTAATGCAAATGCCATTGGGACATCGAATCATGTTCAGATTTTTTTGGTATCTGATGGTGCTAGATTCAACACAAATTTTCTCTTGGGAAATTCGATTCATGAATTACGAAATGTCCCTCTGATACGTTCCTTGGACTCCTTGACTGTCATATCTGGTAGTCAAATAATTTCAATTGTCGGAAGAGCTCTCACGCTATCCGCCTCAATATAAATTTCATGTCATACCAATCCAATATTCGCGAATGTTTTTACAATTTCTACCATTTCAACTTCCATAATTCATATAAATCTGATTTATTTATATTTTTTGTTTTTTGAAAATCAAGTCTAAATTTAATATTATCTTAATGTCAAAAAATAACTATACTTTGTCAAAAGTTTTTGATTAAAAAATTATGTTGTCGCTTGCATTTATACAAAAAAATCATAATCTCTTTTTAGGTGTTGACAAACATTTTATCTTTTTTGTAAAATTATGGAAACAGGACAGCTAGCACAAGCAACTATAGACTTATTAGAATGAAGTGGAGAGATATCAGACTTAATCTGAAATCCTTTCGTGTCATCTGAATGATTTTGGACTACAATTATACAAAACGATGTACGATTTCGAGCCGCTATCATAATATTTTTAGTACGATTCTCTGCATTAATCTGGGTAGTAAAAGATTCTAATGCCCGTAGTTCATCATTTCGATTCCAACTTTTAGCTGTATTATTGGTTTTAGTTTTTACTCCAATCTTCTGATTACTGCTATATATAGCTATTCGCCCTCAATGACGAAAACGAGATAAAACTCCATGGAGAGACGTTTCTTTTCAAAACATTCAAATGTGCGAAAATTGTGGGAACTTAAATCTAATAAAAAATTTATATTGCACATCTTGTTGAGAAAGTTTGCATACTTCTTGTCGTGAATGCCAAGAAACATATCCAAAATCTTATTCTTATTGTCCTAATTGTTGAGCTCCTCGTTTGGAAATTTAATATATGCTTTAATAAAAAACATAAATAATATATGCTGCTAGCTTTGATTATAATTCTTGTACTTATTGGATCCGCTGTAATTTCGTCAATATATTCAAATTTTGCGGTTTTTTATTCCAATTTTCAGGAAAGTGAGAATTATCACAAAGCATATTACGCCGCCATTTCTGCATTAGAGAGATGAGAATTAGTAACTAAACAGCGCTCTCCTTGATATGTATGAAGTGGATGAGTTATTTTGTGAACATGACAATGAATTCATCACAATTGATGATCAGACTGAAGCTTGTCATGATTCTCATATTTTTGAGTTTTAGAAGATTTCTCAACTATCTTTTGGACTATAAATTCTAGGACAAATAGAATTCCATCTATATGAGGATGAAATGTAGAATGAATGCTTTCAGCTGACGACTCACCCAATTATAATATGATGGATTATGAAAATTCTGAAATTATTTTATTATACTATGATACTTATGCTGGGAATCCTTATGATAGTTTTAATTGATCAGCTATTTCTTCATCAAAGCCACCTAAAATCGAATGAATAATCAGATTACCAAGCAAACTTTTCTCTGGATTTTGAAACCTAGACACCAATGAAGCTGTGATATGATCACTATGACTAATACCAGAAGATGATGCTATTGTGGATTGGCAAATAAAATGAACAATAAATAACAAATCTTATACAATATTTTCCACACAAAAAGTCGATTGATCTGATATATTCCCACCGCGTGACACAATTTTTAGGGAAAGTGATCTAAACCAAACTTCTTGATTGATATTAAAATTTGGAAACACTCGAAATCCTATAAATAACAATGGCACAAATCATGGGACTCAAGAACCCAAAACAATAATTAGTCAAGAAGAAGAAACGATTAAAGGTTATAGTGGCTTTGATCAATTATTTTCAGCCACAAAAAATGGTCAAATTAGATTTAATTTGGTAAATAAATTAAAATGAGTAAGTAGGAAGATTTATCCATTTCTCGAATATTACATGGATTTTTGATCAACAAGCGTAGCAGACAAATATTATACAATAGATGCTGAATGAGAATTTAAGGACTATCATGTTGAAATACTGATACAAAAACCTACTTTTAAAGAAAGTATTTTCTCGAATTTTACATCAATCTTCTAATATATGAAATCGAAGAATTTTTTTATATTGGCAATGGTGGTATTATGATTTGGATTGACAATATGGAGTTTTTTTTGATGAAAACCTAATCCGCAAGATACTAATATTTCACAAAATGTAATCACATGATTCACGCAAGAATTATTGAATACTGAGAATGTCGTAAATTCGTGAGCATTAGAGAATTCGTGAACCACACAAGAACCAACACAAGAGACAAAAACAGATTACACACAGATTAATGTAATGATGCCTAGATATTTTTATAATCAGTGATTTAAAAAATTTGCAGAAGACTTATACAATAATCACAAAATTTATATGAATTTTGTTTTTATAGACGATTTAAATACATATAGAGATCAATTGTTCAATTCGGATTTCAGTGATGCTGATTTGTTCTTATTTCCATATGATCGAAAAGAGAAGATTCCTACAAAAACTTTTACTCCTCAACAAAGTATCGAACCATATTTCGATCCATTATTGTCAGTCATTACAAAAGATTTTCCTGTTAAATTCTTGCCTTTTTCGGCAGATCCTATGATTATGTATGTGATGTCGTGATATACGGATATGAATGATTTTTATAGTATATCTGAGCTGGTATTAAATTGGGAGTCAACTAGGCCCTTATCTTTCCCTCTTTTCTTTGGATTGGATAGTGAAGATTTTTATGATAGATGATTTGTATGGGAGTACCAAGATATAGTATGGTATGCTCTAATCCATTATTTCACTACATATAATAGTAGTCACGATTTACAAACCCGAATAGACAGCAATGTCCTAAGGAAATATACCATTCAAGATTTGAATACAATCTCAAATATTATATCAACACCTGAATGTAAGTTTTTCCCTGCGTTATGTTTTCAGATTTATAATTTTGTATGAGTAAGATTTGGGTTTTTATCTGATACTGATGTCGTAAATCAATATTTAAAAATTAAAAAATCTGATTTTTCATCTCTTCAAAAACTAAAAGTTCCATTCTTTCAATTAGAATCTCCTATTAGGATACGATGACGATGAATTCGTGGTTCTTTAGAAGATACCAAAATTATAAATGCGATTTATACACTATACATACAATATATAAACAAACGTGATGAGTATAATTTATGGAACTCTACTCTTCCTGTATTTAAAGCAAATCAATGAAATTGATTAATGGATAATAAATATATTTGATTAAGATGATATATATTACAATCGGGATGAGATTTCATAAGCAAACAAAAATGAATAGATAAATTTCAAAATTTGATAGAATATAAAATAACAGCTAAAGAATATCTCAAATAAAAAGTAGTAAACCAATAACATATTAACCAGATTTAATAATTTTTGGTTTGATTTTTTGTAGAAGATTATTATATTACACAACACAGCATAATTAATGCTGAGGTGATGGAACTGGTATACATGTACGCTTGAGGTGCGTATGCCTTATGGCTTGAGGGTTCGAGTCCCTTCCTCAGCAGTTACCATGTGAATATATTGGGGAATCGTCTAAAGGTAGGACGCCGGACTTTGACTCCGTCTGTCCAGGTTCGAATCCTGGTTCCCCAGGATAGATATTGCGGAGTGGAGAAACGGTATCTCGTCGGGCTCATAACCCGAAGGTAGGTGGTTCAATTCCATCCTCCGCAACCAAAAAGATTTGATAGTCGGGACTAGCTTAATTGGTAGAGCATCAGACTCTGAATCTGGGGGTTCTAGGTTCGAATCCTAGGTCCCGAAATTATTTCTGCCGGGATGATGGAATTGGTAGACATGCTTGGCTTAGAACCAAGTGCCTTACGGTGTGCAGGTTCGAGTCCTGTTCCCGGTACCATATAAAAAACCACTCAATTAGGAGTGATTTTTTATTTCGTATGAAAATTATTATTCAGATTTATTTTTGTATAGAGAATCTGTTAGAAATAATAGGTACGTTAATAGGAAATATCCACCGAATACTAACACAATATATATCAATAAATTCATATGCTGAACGGACAAATTATATCACCGATGAATCAAAACTCAGATTAATATTGCTGCAGCAATTCTTCGGATTTTTTGTCATATATTTAAGTTCTTCAAAACCTGTTGTTGATATAATTTATAAAGAGCTAAAGCAATTAATCATGTTGCCATAAAATGGAGCAACGAAGTAAATATTCACCTTCCAAATACTAATCACCAAATTCATTCTGGATCTGATGAAAGAATTTCACTTCATAAATAAAAGAGATTTTCGATAATACTGAATCAAAGTGCTATAAATATAGAAAAAAACAATAAATCTGATGAATAAAAATCAGTTTTACTGACCTCATTTTCTGTTGCTCAAATTTTCAGAAATTCTTCTGAATATGCTAACACAAAATAATATAATACTGTAGCAGATATTCATACTTTAATTCAGAAAAATCATACTATAGCAAACAATATTATCCAAATTAAAAATAGGAATCGAACCTGTCTTTTTCTTCGGTTTCAATGTAACAATATAAGGAATAAGAAAATCAATCCACAATACAGCAAAAAATATATCAATCGATTAAGCGACATGATTCAATTTTGTATAGCTTCTAATCCTGGGAAGATTTTTCTTATTATAAAGTTAAAAGCCAATAATGATCAAACCAATATAAAACTTGTTCAAAATAACTTTCGAGAGATTTTCCTTTGTTGTTTAGCAAAAATATGATGGATTAGTCGAATCCAGAAATATCATAACAGAATACATACAATGACAGCTCAAATAACTTTCATATTATGATAAAAATAAATGCTAATACAATTTGTATCGTATATTTTTGTACAAAATTTTCAAGTACGGAAATCTTGCTTGAATTTATCAAGGAAATATTTACTATCTCTCTCAGTCCGGATGCTATGGCGGGCTTAGCTCAGCTGGTTAGAGCATCTGATTGTGGTCCAGAGGGTCATGGGTTCGAATCCCATAGCCCGCCCCATTAAGTATTCGAACTTAAAGGCTGATTAATTTCGGTCTTTTTTATTTATAAAAATAAATCAAAAAAAGTCTGATTTTTTTTGACTTTTTTTATGTTTTCGAGTATAATTGAATATGGATTTTAAATTATCTTTATTAACATGACAAAAAAACAATATATCTTAGCTGTAATAGACGCATTACCAGAATGGGAAATGTGACGAGGAATTAAGGCCATGGTTCAAAATGATCAACTTGATGAGCGTACAATTAACATACTTGTCATAATTTTGAATAATGCAATGGATAAGATTACTACAGCTATCAAAGAAAGTAAACTCATTGAAAGAATAGATGCCAGAATAAATTTAAATGAACAAAAAGAAAAACAAGCAAAAAAAGATGAAAGAACTCTACAAGAGTTAGACTCAAAACTTAATAATATTTAATTCCTTAACCTTTTAAAAATGATAAAAAAAGCAAAGAACAAGGAGGTGCAAGGAATTAATGCATCTCAAAATGAAATTCTCAAATGACTTGAATCTGATTTGTGAACATTGATTGCAGACGAATCAAATTGATTATCTGATTTAAAATCTTTTTCTAAGAATCTTACAAAACATAAGACAGAAAAAAAGCTTACAAAAGAAAATCTTGATATTATAAAAGAAGATTTACAAGATGGATGATTAATTGATTTTGAATCTTGAAATAGAAATTGAAAAACATTCTGATTTGAAGTTATTGGAAATGATATTGAACCAACTCTCACTCCAAATGGAGATTGTTTAATCCCAATTAATTTCTGGTATGATTCACAAAGAAGAACTAAATTATTAATTCTTCATATCCAAGATATAAACGGACAAAATGTGTACAGCATTCCAGATGGTGATAACGAATATCCAATTCAAATCTGAAAAGAATCTTGGGTTTACGCCTTGCGCCAAGATGGAAATAATTTTCATTTAATGATTAAATAATCTTTATTTATTAATTATTTATTAAAATGACAGAAGTACAAATCGCAGAGTCTGATAGAGAAGAAGTACACTCAGAAAACACAACTCCCAAGAAAACTGAGGTAAGTAACAATATTGATTACGACCTTGATACAATTGATGAAGAAAAATTTCAAGAATTTAAAAAAATGACAGATTATATTAAGAAAAATGGTTGAGAATATGGAGATGAATATAACCATATTATGGAAAAAAGTATTAAACCTTTTGAAAGACAAATTAAAGATATTCTAAACAAAAGTAATGTAACTACAGAAAGTAAGGATTTAGATTCAAAGTCTGATGAGGAAATAGCTAGAGAAGCCGATGAAATAATAAAAAATCAACCAGAAGAACTTAATCAACAAAAAGAATTAATTAAAAAAATAAATTGAAATGGGTCTCCAGAAGAAATCCAAAAGCTGAATGAAATTGTTAATGATGGTATGGGAGAAGTACAATCCTTCTACGACAAAATTAAAAATTCATAAAAAAGCTGACTAAATGTCAGCTTTTCTTTTTAGATAGATATATCACGTAAATACTATTAATGCTGCTAGTATAATTCAGATAAGACTTCCACTCGGTCCTGCCTTAGGAA
>Ga0310786_10006834_pt1 | contig 15044 bp, 20 predicted proteins | sample AusTroGonzalo_MG_FD_203881 | JGI IMG/M metagenome (GOLD analysis project Ga0310786, IMG submission 203881) | Bovine rumen microbial communities from tropical cattle in Woodstock, Queensland, Australia - Gonzalo_03 (v2) (version 2) | ecosystem: Host-associated > Mammals > Digestive system >... | reverse complement strand
CTTTTTTCGAACTGACTGAGGCACTCGTGCAGGGTGTAGGTTTTTATAAAAAAATTTAAAAACATAAAGATGTAGCTAAATTTTCATAAAGGAGCAGAAATCGATGAAAAAACAAAAATTTTCGGCTAAAAAAGAACAAAAAAAGCTGAAAAGAATTGTTGCTTCACTTCCGGAGGACCTTGCCCAGATCACAGAAGGGTTAGTCGAGGATGCTTCGTTCATGGCTGAGCAGTTGGAGAAGCTGCGAGCCTTTATCGAGGAGAACGGTTGGAGTGAAGAGTACCAAAATGGAGCAAATCAGAAAGGCAGAAAGAATTCAGTTGAAGCCGACTCTTACATCAAGCTCCAGAAGAGTTACACAGCAATTATCAAACAGCTTACAGATCTGATGCCCAAGGGAGCAGAAGTACCGGCGGCGGCTTCTGAAATTGCCGACTTCTTAGGCAGCAGAAGGAAAAAATGAATTACCCGAAGTTATACCTGGACAATATCCGTTCCGGTGACGAGATTGTCTCCGAAAAGGTTAGAGTCGTATATGAAAGAGAAGTGGGATGGATGGATAATCCGCCGGAAGACTTTCCGTACTACTTCGACGAGGACGAGGGAGAGGCACACATAGAATTTATCGAGAAGTTCTGCAGACATTCAAAAGGCAAGTTTGCAGGCAAGCCCGTTAAACTCGAGCTCTTCCAAAAGGCAAAGATTCAACTTGCGTTTGGGTGGAGATCCAAAGAGACCGACAAGAGACGGTTTCAAGAGGTTGTTGACGTTAGAGGCAGAAAATGCGGAAAATCAACAGAGACGGCAGCAGTTGAATGGGACGTGTTCCTGAATGATGGTGAAGCAGGCCCGGAAGTGTATTGCACAGCAAACAAGAAAGACCAAGCAAACATCATTTACACCGAATGTGTGAACATGAGAACACAGTCGCCAAGCCTTAAGTCTATCACAAAAAAGAGACAGTCAGACATTTACTGTCCGAGCAATCTCGGTTTCATAAAATGCCTGGCTTCCGATACATCGACGATGGACGGTTTAAACCCGTCCTTCTTCAGTTTGGATGAATTCCATGCTATGAAGAATTCATCGTTGTTTGACGTTATGATTCAAGGTCAGTCGATGCGAGAACAGCCGCTTGCATGGTTAATATCTACAAATGGATTCGTGCGAGAAGGCTTCTTTGATTCGCATTATGCGTATGCTTCACAAGTGGCATTGTGGATAGTTCAGGATTACACGGTGCTCCCGTTGATTTATGAACTTAACCGCCGTGAAGACTGGCAGGATCCTACACACTGGCCCGAAGCGAATCCCGGGCTCGGAAAGATAAAGTCCTATAAGACTCTCGAACAATTTGTCATGAGAGCAAAGAATGATCCTTCGTTTCTTCCGACGGTTCTGACAAAGGATTTTAATCTGCCTGAAACGGAGTTTGCATCATGGCTGTCATTCGACGAGCTTGTCAACGAGGAAACCTTCACGATGGAAGAGGTTTCGCATTCTTACGCAATAGGCGGATGCGACCTATCAGCTGTCGGAGACTTAACCTGCGGCACCTTGCTGATAAGAAAACCTCAAAACAACAAGATTTATGTTCTGCAGATGTATTTCATTCCGCAGTCGAAGTTGGACTATCTCGAAAAGACAAACTCGAAAGAAGCTCCTTACAAATTATGGGCGGAACAGGGATGGCTTACAATTTGCCCTGGAGCACAGGTCGACTATTCGAAAGTTACAGAATGGTTTGTGCGAATGGTCGAAGAATTTGACATTCGTCCGCTTTGGAACTGTTACGATAGAGCCTTGTCGGGTTATTGGGTTCCGGAGATGGAAGAATACGGATTCGACATGGAGAAAACAGCACAGGGACCGTTCACATGGAATCAGCCGATGCGAGAAATGCAAGCAGCATTCGCAGAGCATAGAGTTGTGTATAACAATAATCCTATTCTTCGTTGGTGCCTTGCAAATACGGCAAAGAAAAGCACAAAATCGGACTCTATCGAAATGATACAGCCCGTAAAAATACAACAAAACAGGCGAATTGATGGCATGGTATCGCTCTTGAATGCTTGGGTAGGTTACGTTAAGCACTATGACGAATACATGCCTTATGTGAGGTAAGAAATGAGAGAAAGAAGAAACATACTTTCGCAGATCTTCAAAGCCTTCAAGAAAGACCAAAACAAGGGATATGATATCCTTCGGGAAATTGGTACCTTCAAATCTATCTTCGGAGGCTTCGGAACAAATTTATATGACAGTGCAGATGTCAGAGCGTGTGTGAGAGCTTTGTCGGAACATACATCGAAGGCAAACCCGAGATGCAAAGATAAACAAATCGAAAGGCTATTGAGCATCAGGCCGAACATATACATGAACGGAAAAGACATGCTTGCAAAACTTCGAAACTTTACTGAAATTAAGAACAATGCGTTTTTGTTCATTCAGAGAGGTAAAGGCGGCAGACCTATAGGATTTTATCCGGTACCATATTCCGAGTTTCAGGCGTTAACTTACGGAGATGGCCTGCAGAAAGAATTGTTCATCCAGTTCTTCTTTAACGGTTCTGAAACATACAGTTATATTTTACCCTGGGCTGATTTGGCAGTAATACGAAAAGACTATTTGTATTCAGATATTGCCGGCGAAGGCAACGAACCTATTCTCGGAACACTTGAAGTAATCAACACGCTGGACACAGGTATTCAGAATGCTATTAAGTCGACTGCAAACTTAAGAGGTATCTTAAAGTCGACAAAAGGAATGCTTTCACCCGAGAAGATAAAAGAGCAAAAAGAACAGTTCGTCAAAGATTACATGAATCTTGATAACGGCTCGGGCATCGGATCGCTCGACAGCACACAGGAATTCGTTCCCATACAGATGAAACCGACGACGGCAACAGCTGAAGAAGCTAATGCTTACAGAGACAGAGTATATAAATACTTCGGTGTAAACGAAAAGATAATCAAATCAAATTATACCGAGTCCGAGTATGACGCGTTCTACGAGTCAAGGATCGAACCTTTCCTCGTTGCTTTGTCGTTGGAACTTACCGGAAAGATTTACACAGACAGGGAGATCTCATACGGCAACATCATTTACTATGAGTCAAACCGTCTGCAGTTTGCATCCGCAAGAACAAAAATCTCCATGGTGTCGCTTGTCGACAGAGGCCTCATGACTCCGAACGAATACAGAGAGATATGGAACCTTGCACCGTATGAAGGCGGAGACGAGTTTGTATTAAGACTCGACACAGCAAAGACAGGAGACAGTACGGAAGATATAACGAAGGAGGATAACGATGATACGGGAGAATAGAGAGTATCGTAATTTTAAATTGAATGTTGAAGAGAGAAAAGAAGGCGAAGAGCCTTCATACATGGTAGAAGGCCATGCAACGACCTTTGAGCCTTATGTAATCTGGGAAGAAGACGGAGTTGAATACAAAGAACAGATCCTTCCGACAGCGTTCGACGAAGACACAGATATGTCAGACGTAATTTTCGTTAAGGATCACGCAGGAACAGTGTTCGCAAGAACCAAAAACAAGCTCCTTACCTTAAATGTTGATGAAATAGGTTTAAAGATGAGAGCAGACCTTTCAAAAACAGCATCCGCAAGAGAAATGTTTGAAGAAATCAAAGTCGGCAATTATCCGCAGATGTCCTTTGCATTTATTGTTGACGATGATGAATACGATTCGAGAAGCCACACAAGAATCATCAGACATTTAAAGAAAATCTTTGATGTATCAGCGGTATCTTTCCCGGCTAACCCCGGTACAGATATATCACCTGCCACACGTTCTCGCTTTGATGGATTTATCGAAGCGGAAAAAGCGGAGAGACTTGAACGCCAGAAGCAGTTGGAACTTGAAAAAGCAAAATACGATTATTTCAGGAGGAATTAAAAATGAGACTTAATGAAATTGAAGCTCGTATGGCTGAACTTGACAATATTGTATCCAATTCAGAGGATATCGAAGAAGTAAAGAAAGCCGTAGAAGAAAGAAAAGCTCTCGAATCCGAAAAAGCAACTCTTATCGAGGAAGCTAAGAAGGAAGAAGAGAGACAGGCTCAGGAAGAAGTAGAAAAGAGAACAGCAGATGCAGCACTCCTTTCACATAATCCCGGCCTTGCAACAATAATCGAAGAAAAAAGAGGAGAAATCAAAATGAATGACGCAGTAGAAATCAGAAATTCTAAAGAGTATATCAACGCATTCGCAGAATACATCAAAACAGGCGACGACACAGAAGTAAGATCGCTTCTTACAACTAACGGTGGCGGAACTGTAGCAGTTCCTCAGATTGTTCTTGACGAAGTTAAGACAGCATGGGAAAGAAACTCAATCCTTAACCTTATCACAAATAAGTTTGAGGCAGAAGGCAATATCGCTCAGCAGTTCGAAATCTCCGGTGACGATGCAACGATCCACATCGAAGGTTCAGGAGCAGTTTCCGAAGAAGCTTTGTCACTTGGTATCGCAACGCTTGTTCCCGACGAAATCATTAAGTGGATTGATTTCTCAAAATCAGTTTACGCAATGAGAGGTGAAGCTTTCCTCAGATACATCTACAGAGAGATTTCACACAAGATCATGAAAGCACTTGTTAAGAAGCTTATTCAGCAGATTATCGCTCTTCCTTCAAGTGCAAACAGCACAACACCTTCAGCAGCTAAGATTAAGAAAGCGGCAGCAGTTGGCACAGTAGCAGAAGCATACGCAAACCTTTGCGACGATGCTGATAACCCTGTTGTTATCATCAACAAGCTTACTCATGCAACCATGAAGGCAGCAGCTTACGCAAACGGATACAGCGTGGATCCTTTCGAAGGTCTTGACGTAAGATACAACGACACTCTTCCTGCTTACGATACAGCATCAGAAAATGATGTTTGGATGATCGTTGGCGATTTCGGTTACGGATGTGTTGCTAACTTCCCTAAAGGACAGGTTCCTGATGTAACACTCGACATGCTTACAAAGAAGAAACAGGGCATGATTGAAGCATGCGGCGATCTCGTAGGCGGTGCAATTCCTTGTGCATGCAAGGCATTCACACTTGTAACAAAGCCTGCAAGCTTATAATAAGGAGAAATGCCCATGAAAGCGAGAATACTTAAGGACTTCGACGACAAGATAACAAAAAAGCCGATGCCTGCAGGTAGAATCGTTGATTTCGAGGAGAAGAGGGCGAAAGCCCTCGAATCCTTGGGCTTTGTCAAAATTCTTGAAGTTGCACCGGTGCAACAGAAAGAAAAGGTAACCGAAGAGAAGAAAACAAGCCCGAAGAAAACAACGAAGAAGAAATAGCCAGGGCGAATCCTTGGCGAAAGGAGAACGCATGGCAGCAACAATTTTGCAAAAAGTAAAGTTAGCTCTTCGAATAAGTCACACACTGCTTGATGATGAAATAACTGATTATATCGCTTCTGCCAGACAGGAGATGAAAAGAGCAGGAATGGACGCAACAAAAGCAGACAGTTCTGACGATATCATCGAAACGGCTATCAAGACATATGTGTTGGCACAGTACGCCAACAGCAAAGATTCAGAACGGTATGATAAATCGTTTAAGTATCAGCTCGATAATTTGAGAAAGTCTTATCCTGCGGAGGAAACAAGTGATGTTTGATGAAACAATTAAGTTAATCACGCAGACAGAAACCACAGACGAACGAGGCGATACAGTAACCACAGAGACAACAAGAGAAATCTTCGCACAGGTTAAATCGATTAGTCAGACAGAATTCTATCAGGCCCAAACAACAGGTCTAAAGCCTGAGATAAAGTTCGTAATAGCCGACAGATATGATTATCAGGGTGAGAAGTATTTAAAATACACTCCGTTTAACGGAAGTGAGGAATATTACACAATACTTCGAACATACGGACCGGAAGATAATCTGACATTAGAGATAACCGCTTCAAGAGGGATAAATAAATGAGTGCTCCTAAAAGCGTTGTAAAAGTAAACAAAAACGGAGTAACTTACACCTCAAATGTGGATGCTGCAAAGTATTACATTCACGAACTGTCGAGAGCGGCCTTGAGAGATGTTGGAAAGTACGTTAAGAAGCGTTGGAGAGAAGCATATTATTCACACTTCGAGAAGCATTCCGGAGAAGGTGGAAGGGCGACGACGTTTCAGGTAATAGCATCGAAATCAACAACAGCTCCGAGAGTGGAAATAGGCTTGCCGCATAGCCACAGAGGAAAAGACGTTGAAGGTTTCTATGCTTACTTTCAGGAGTTTGGCACTTCCAGACAGCCGAGACTTGGTTTGTTAAACAAATTAGTCGAAAGCAATATTCCGCAGATAGTCGAAATTGAATCAAAATATTTAAGTGCATTGGAAGATGAAGCCAAGGCACTTTCACTTGTTGACGAAGGAGATTACGAAGACGATGGCGAGTGAAAGAACCAATGATTTAAAAAAGTTAATACAGACGCAACTTAAGACAAAATACGATAACGTATTTTTTGGACAGGGGCAGCAGGCAAAAATGTTTCCCTCGGTTGTTTTTAATTTAAGAAGCGTAGATCTGGGAGACTTATCAAGGAAAGATTACATCTTGGAAATTGATGTATGGACAAAAGGAGAGAGTACCTACGCAATAGACAACATGACAGACATAATATGCGACTTGCTTCAAGCGGAGAACCTTCCGCAGACAACCATCCTTCCGGTGTTTTACTTAATTGATTCAAGAGCGATATTAGACGAGGACAAAGAAATTAATCACCGTTTAATCAGATTTCAAGTTCAACTTTACGATGTTTAAAAGGAGACGCGTATGAAAATTACAAGTACAGGCATTGTAACAGATGCCGATTTTAAAGAAATTGAGTGGGAAGGCGTAGACCATGGCGGCTCACCTGTTAAGATCAAACTTCACGATGCCATCAATCTCGGAAATATAGATTGGACAATGGCAGAAAAGAACGATATCGTTCAGGAAGTTGTTTTCACAGGCTGTTATGACAATACAGATGCTATTGCTTCTGACTTCACAGAGCCTTGGGAGATCGAAACAACAGAAACCAACTCAGGAGCAAAGGAAATTATTCTCGGAGCAGGCAAATTCAAAGTAGGCGGAACAACCGTGGCTTTGACAAGAGGCGGCGGAAAATTCACATCCGAGAAGAGCTTTAGAGAAATAAATGCAGACGGAGACAGAGGACCTGTTAAGGGAAGAATCGTACTCGACGGAGCAAGAGCATCATTGACACTCAATGCACTCACATTCCTGACAAGCATGGACACTCTCAATACAGCTGTTAATGTTTCAGCATAGTTTAAACCACAAGGGAGCATTATTAACGATGCTCCCTTTTATTTTCAAAGGAGAATTATATGAGAAACTTGGAAACACCCGATTTATTTGGTTTTGTCCGCCTTATAAAGAAATTAGGACTTAAAGATGATATTAAAAGTATGGGTTTAAAAGCATCCGAGAAAACAAACCCGGAGGAATTCGGAGCAGATTTAATTTTTCTGGTGCTTGAAAAGACAACAACGGAAGAAGGAGAAGCTCTTATATATGAGTTTTTCTCGCCCATCTTCGAAATGAGCGTTGAAGAAATTAAACGCATGGATCCCGTCAACTTCTTGGAGAGCATTATGAATGTTTCAGACTTGGAGAAGTGGTCGGCTTTTTTCAAATCAGCTGCCAAATGGATGAAGTCGAAATAAAGGAATTACTTCTCAGGAAGTATCATTCCCTCGACTTTATGAAAGGGATGCAGCTTGATGAATTCGTTGAATTTTTAATTTTGGCAATAAATAGAGAGAAAAAAGATATGATTCGGTCAGAATATCTGGCATTATTACCGTTTATGGCTCTCAGGGACAAATACATGTCGTTCCAAGAGTTCTTTGATAAAGTTACCGGAGCAAACATAGACTGGCGACCTGCCGAGGAAATAATCGCAGAGATAGATCGGGCACACGAGGAGTTAAAAAATGGCTCTTGAAATTTTCAAACTTGTCGGAAGTGTTTTCGTTGACACCGACAAAGCAAATGAATCATTACAAAAAACGGATAAAACGGCATCAAATGTCGCATCGACTTTCGGAACTGTCGCAAAAGGTGTCGGAAAAGCCGCCGGATTGCTCATCGGTGGTATTACGGCTGTTGGCGGTGCCGCCTTTGCCATGGCGGACAACGTTTCGAAGAGTGCCGATGAAATCGACAAGGCTTCGATTCGTATGGGAATAAGTACGGATTCGTATCAGGAATTGGCTTATGCGGCGGGACAATGTGGAGTGGAAATGTCCACAATGGAACAGGCGGCCAAGAAACTTGAAGGAACGGACTTGAATTTTGACGATGCGATAAATCAAATCATGAGCTTGTCAACGGCAGAGGAACGAAGTGCGATGGCGGCCGAACTCTTCGGAGAGAAGGTTGCCTACAATTTGTCTCCGTTGATTGAGCAATCGGGCGAATCTTTTGACGGTCTCATTCAGAGGTCTCACGATTTGGGATTGATAATGAGTGAGGAAGCCGTAAAAGGCGGTGTTGAATTCGGAGACTTGCTTTCCGATTTGAAACAGAGTGTTTCAAGCCTCGGAAAAGCCTTGGGAAGTGCATTGTTTCCCGTTTTGATTGACATCATCAAGAACTTGTTGGAATTTGTTCCCCAGATTCAATCTTTCATGAGCCAAATTGCTCCTGTGATTGCAGATTTGGTCGCATCGGCTCTTCCGATATTGTTTTCAATTTTGGAATCAATCGTTCCCGTTCTAATGGAAGTTGTGAATGCCTTGCTTCCCGTTCTGTTACAGACGATGAGTGCCTTGCTTCCTCTGGTGGAATCTCTGCTTCCTTTGATTGCACCTTTGAGCGAATTGCTAATGGCAATCGTTGTTCCTTTGTCAAAATACTTGACGGATTTGTTGCCGCCTTTGATTAGTGCGTTGACGAGCATCATTCAAGCAATTATGCCCGCATTGGTAGGTATAATCAAATTCGTGACGGACGAGGTCATATTCTACTTCGATCAATTCCTTGCCGTTGTGATGCCCGGCATTCAAGCAACACTTCAAGTTTTGGATGGACTTGCAACATTCTTGACGGGTGTATTCACAGGCAATTGGGAAATGGCTTGGGAAGGAATCAAAGACATTTTCAAAGGCATCATCAACCAAATCATTCAAATGTTGGCTTCCTTGGTAAATCAATTCATCATGGTCATCAACATGATTATCAATACGGCCGCAAGGCTTGTTGATGCGATTCCGGGCATTGACATTCCCGTCAACGAAATCAAAATTCCGATGGTTGAAATTCCAATGTTGGCAAAAGGTGGAACAATCATGGAAGAAGGCTCTGCAATCGTTGGAGAAAATGGAGCAGAACTTCTCACACTTCCGAAGGGAGCAAGAGTTTCTCCTTTGGACAATGACGGAATCGACTACGAGAAACTTGCCAACAGCATCGTTTCTGCAATACAGAAAAGTGGTGGAATGTTTGGAGACATCATCATCCAGAACAAAATCGGCAATCAAAATCTTCAAACAACGGTGGTCAATGCTTTGGCAGAGGCAAATTATAGGAGTGGTGGTAGGTAATGTTAAAAAATTATCCGATAAAATTCGACAATAACACAATCCCCTTTCCCAATTCGATGAGCTTCTCGAACGAGGTTCTTGAAACCGTCAACGAGACGGAAGCCGGAACCGACGTTGTGCAGATACGAAGAATTCAAAAGATGACGATTCAAATGTCTTTCAGGCTTATGAACAAATACTTGAAATTCTTCGAAGGCTACGCATACAGTTACACAACGATTACTGTGAGCCTTTACGATGCTACGGCAGACGCATACGTCACGAGGACAATGAGAATGCGTGATTTCAAATACAGTTTGGTCGAGAAAAGTGAATTGGTAAACGATATCAACGGAATGTATGACATTTCGTTCAGTTTGATAGAGATGTGATATGTACAGTTTAATTCCAGAATCAAAACAAAATATACAAGAATATGGCATCTCCGGTAGAATAGGCGAAATCACGATTGCAGAAAGCAACATCATTGATTTGAGCATAACGAATCAATGTACGGATTCCAACGAATTTCGTCTCGGTGGTGTTTACATCGGGCAGATGGATGCGACTTTCGTCAACGTGGACATAGACCGAAACGAATGGATTGGTCAAGAAATCGTTCTTTCGATCACAATCGGAAGCCATACAATCCCAATTGGAAAATATACAATAGATTCGGTGTCGCACACGAAAGGATTGGCACAGGTCACAGCCTATGACAATATGACCAAATTCGACATTCCTTGCAATTTGTCGAGTGGAGCGAGTGCAAGTGCATACGATTTTCTTGCATTTGCGTGTCAAGAAGCTCATCTTTCTCTCGGAATGACGAGAGAAGAGGTGGAAGCCTTGCCGAACGGCACTCAACCTTTCGTCCTCTGGGAAATGTGCGACATCGAGACGATGAGAGACTTCATCTATTGGCTTTCGGTTTCTCTCGGCTCTTTCGCAACGATGAACAGAAACGGAGACTTGATATTAAAGCCGTTTCACAAGACCGTTGACGATATCATCGATTATGACGTGAGATACGTGGATTCATCGTATGGAGACCATATCGTCGCATACAATTCCGTATCCGTATACATCAATCAAGAAAAGGAATATTGGGGAAAAGGTGTAATTCCTCACAATCCGTCCTTGAATCCCGGAACACTCAACATCGGAGTGAATCCGTTCTTCCAGACAACTTTTGCAACGGTCGAAACTTGCTTGGAGAACTTGGCAAATGCTTTGAATGACGGTGTAGAATTCGTTCCCTGTGAAGTGCTTGTTCCTTTTGCGTTTCAATATGACCTTGGAGACGTGCTTCAATTTAGATACGGACAAGGCTCTGAAACGAATCTCTTCTGTGTAATGGGATTTACATACAATTATTACGGAGAATGCGTTTTGAACGGCATTCCGTATCAGAAGAATTCCAAATCGAAGAGTGAAAAGAGCATCCAGAACGTCACAACTTCATCGGACAAGAACAACGTCAATTCCTACGAGCTTAAAAATTACAATCCAATCACAATCGCAGAAAACACAACGGAGAGAATTCTTCGAGCGAGAATCGTTTCGAGCAAGGACACGAAGGCAGAGATACAAATTGAGATAGATTTGGAAACTCTGGCGAACGTGACAAGCAAAGAATACACTTCTCCGTTTGATTTGACGGACATATTCGAGGATGTCTCGGCTTCCACAACAAAAGGAATCGTTACATACTTGATAAATTCGACCGATTCGTTGAGATATCCCGAAGAAATATGGCTTGACGGCTCACACGTGTTGCATTTGATGTATATTCTTCCCGTTTCTGCCAACACGATAAACGTTTTCGAAGTTTATATGAAGGCAGAGCGAGGCGAGATTTTCATCGACAGAGGAAATGCTTGGCTTTATGCTTCCGGTTCCGGTCTTATTGGAGACACGAATTGGGGTGGAATCATTGAGATTTCGGATGTTGCTTCGAGCTTCAATTTGATCGAGGCTACATTTACAAATGCAACGGAAGTTGTTTCGGCAACACCTTCGACACCGACAAGCAAATCGATTTCCGAGAGTGCTTCCCTTTGGAATTTGTCGGAAATCACTTTTGCGAATGCAGCAGACCACGCAGAAGTACAAACGGGAGCATCACAGAGTTTCCGAAGAGTGCTTGAAGATGGTTCGATTAGAATTACTGAAAACAATGATACAAGAGTTACGGAAGGAGATTAAAAATGGTTACACAGTATTACATTATTGAAATCCAACAGAACGAACAGGGCGAATACGGACACATTGTCCATTATGCCTTCGACGAGAATCCCGAAAAGGCAAGACTTAAAGCAGAATCGAAATACCATGAGATTCTTGCGAGTGCGGCCGTTAGTGAAACTCTCAAACATTCTGCGATTATCATAAGTGACGAATCGTTCCCTGTGATGAATCAATGCTACAAGCATGAAATTGAAACGGTAGAGGAATAATTTATGGCAGACATTAAAATTAGTGAATTAAATAGTGCCTACGTGTTGCAAGATGGAGACAACGTGGAATTGTCGCAGAATTTGGGTGGTACTCTTACAAGTACGAAAACAAGCCTTCTTTCCATCGGAACGAAGGTTGCAACAAACACAAATTTTAGTGGCTTGAAATCAACAGATAAGACACTTGTCGGAGCAATCAACGAGAAATTTAATTGGGTATCCAATGATTTTCTGGGAGCAAAGAATCTCAATTCATATCCCTATAACGAAACAAATCATACCGATCACGACGTTGTGTGGACGGATAATGGAGACGGAAGTGTTACGGCGAACGGAAAGGCAAACGGCTCGTCTAATTTCCTTTTTCATACAAGAGTAAAAAGTGGTACGTATCCGATGATATTGCCAAACGGAAAGTATTTCGTTTCCGGTTGTCCCGCAGGCGGTACGGATAATACTTACAGAATTTCCACCTATGTCACGAGGAACGGTTCTGCCTCGGTTCTCGGAAGAGATTATGGAGACGGTGTTGAAATTACAGTAAATGGAGATGACAACTATCAAGACAAGGCTTTGGTTCAAATTGGTGTGGATATACTGAACGGTTATACGGCAAACAATTTGACCTTCTATCCGATGATAATCCCGGTTTCTGTGGAAGATAAAACTTGGACAACTTACGCACCGACAAACAGGGAACTTTATTGGTCGAAACCTTTTCCCGAATGTATTGCTTTTGTAGAAATCTCTCCTACAAAATCGAATCATTCCCAAGGTGATTTCATCATGTACAATGGCAAATTGTACAAATGCTTGACGTCGATCACGAGTAATTCGAATCTTGTTGTCGGCACGAACATTCAGGCAACGGACATCGTTTCCGAGATGGGCGGTGGAAGTGGTGGAACACTCGTTTCGGGTACTTTGACAGCCGGACAGACGAGCATCACTTTGCAGAATGCCAATATCACAACAAATTCTTGGATTTCTCCCTATACGAGTGTATATGGTGTAAATCCAACGGATGTAGTTGCGACAACGGGAAGTGTCACTTTAACTTTCGAAGCACAATTGGTTGATATATTGGTAGGAGTGGAGATTAAATAATGGCTTTATACAGATGCGGTGGTGGTGGAACTACCATAATTTACATTGAAAAAAAAGTGCAACAAGAATTCGTCACGAGCGAAGCAGAATTGACTTGTACTACAACGGCATCCTCAACTTATGGCGGCTCTTGGCCGCCTTGGAAAGCATTCACAGACAATCAAAGTGATTGTTGGATTGCCGGTGCAACGGATTCGTGGTGGAAGGTCGAATTTCCTACGGCTGTGAACATTCAATTCATATCGTATGCGAATTTGGATGCAAACAGATTCCATGCAATCGACAAGATTTATTATTCGGATGACGGTTCGACATGGACGGAAGCAACTCCGACTTCATCTTCTGCGGGAAGTGTCGAGCTTCCTTCGGGCATAAGAGCGAAATATTGGAGATTTGAGTTTTACGGATATTCCGACAGCGGCCAATATCCATTGTTGGCACATTTGAAATTGCAAGGTTATGAAGTAATTAGTTAGAGAGGGAAATCACATGATTCATGGACATACAAGGATAATTTTACAAAACTCCATAAGTGGACACGTGTTGAAGGAAGTGGAATCCGAAAACACTTTCCAAGGTGGAGTAATTGCAGACTTTCTGTCGAGTATGGGAGAGGACAAACACACTTCGCCATCATTCAATTGGTATGACGTGGTAGGCGGTATTCTTCTTTTCGATTCTACGATTCAAGCACCGAGCAACTTCATGCCTTCCGGTGTTGCAATGGTCGGAAACGGTGCATACAACATTGCAAACAATGATTTGCCGAACGAGATGGGAAGTTACAACGTGGTTGAGCAAGTTGTTACTCCTTCCAGATTGGAGATGGTATACGATTTCAACACATCACAGGCGAACGGACACATCGCATCCGTATGTCTCACTTCCAGAATTGGCGGCCAAATAGGTTATGGTAACGCAAGTGGAAGAAAGACCATCGTCAACTTTAACACCGACCAAACGGGAGAAATATCCCTTTCGGGTAATTCTTGTATAGTCGGCAATATGCTCTACACATTCACTCTTGTGTCCGATACTCTTACAGTTTCGAAAGAGCATCGTTCCATTTCACAGGGTAGTGTTTTCAGAGGTCTTTCATCTTCCGTTGACATTGATTTGTCGAGCATAAAGCCTTCGGGAGCAACACTCAACGTCAATTTGAGCGTATTCCCTTTGAATGATGGCAAGATAAGAATTTACTCTCCGTTTAATACGAGCATTGTTTCTTCCGACAAAGTGTACTTCTTCGACTACAATCCTTCGAACGATTCGATCACTCTGGGAAACGTGACAAACTCGTCGGCACATACTTTGAACGGAAACAACATTGCCGTTTCATTCACTCCCGACAATTATTTCGTAACTTACGATTCCGACAGATATCTCCAAGCATTCAATATTTCAAACGGAGTGCAAGTGATTGATTACAGAAGTGAGCCTTTAATGGATTGGACAAGAAATGGAAACTACGATTTCTCACTTTCCGACGGATTGTTCGTGTCTTACGCATCCAAAAACGGCTTCATCGTAGATTTTACCGATGCAACGGTCAAGCCAATCAATGTCTCTGCAAGTGCAGATTATGAAATCAAGAATATGAGAATTCCGAGCCACAATGCATTGTCTTTCACAAGCTACGATTCGCAGAAGCTCATCAAGAATCCTCTTTATCTTGCAACAATCAACAATCTGGATACGGCTGTCGACAAGAACGCAACGCAGAATATGAAGGTCATCTACACTTTGACACCGGCATGATAAAGACTTTCTTCATATTTATAATCGTTTTAATTTTGGCAATTTGGATAATGACGGGAGAAGAAAATGAATGAATGGTGGCAGATAACACTTGTGATTTGTGGTGCGATCATAACGATTTTGACTGTTTGGAACATGATTGAAAGCAGAGT
>Ga0310786_10006832_pt1 | contig 15046 bp, 19 predicted proteins | sample AusTroGonzalo_MG_FD_203881 | JGI IMG/M metagenome (GOLD analysis project Ga0310786, IMG submission 203881) | Bovine rumen microbial communities from tropical cattle in Woodstock, Queensland, Australia - Gonzalo_03 (v2) (version 2) | ecosystem: Host-associated > Mammals > Digestive system >... | reverse complement strand
AGTGTGGATTTCGTTATAAATTACACTATGTCGATGGACCTCAGATTTTTTCTAAGTCCATTGCTTTAGACGTTGGAACTCTTATCCATGACGCGGAAGAACAAATTGCCAAAGCGATTATGGCACATGAGCCAATAGATTATATCAAACTTAAAAATAATATTATCATAAAAAACTATAAGCTTCAGCATGATTACCCGGAAGATTATGCGGAAATCGATAAAGCAGGCCGTTATTATAAAGATAAGATAAGAGAATATCTTACTTCTGGAATTTATAGGCTTGAAACATTCATGAATGAACATCCTGAGCTTGAATTAGTAGCGGCAGAGCTTCCATTCAATATTATGTATTCCGATTATCGCTTTACAGGCAAAATCGACCGTATTCTAAGAAATAAGATAACTGGTGATTATATCTGTCAAGACATCAAAACCTACCCACAAGAGGTAGAACAAAAAGAGTTAGCTACGCCATTGCAATTCGTTGTATATACACTTGCGATGAAAGACGCGTTTAAGCTGACAAATGAGCAAATTAGCTGTGCATATGATTTACCTTTCTGTGACGTTACACAGGCCGCTGGAACAAAAGGCTATATGACAAGAGGCTTGAAAAAATTAGATGGTCTTCTAGCTGATATTGATGCTGGAAAATTCGATCCAAATCCGTCTCCTCTCTGTCATTGGTGTCCTTATTGCCCAACAAATAAGAATCAGCCAAAGGAAGCTAAAAATAGATGTCCTTATTATTCTTTATGGACTAAGGAACATAAGGTATTCACAGTAGCTGAAAAATTCGAAGGATTGGAAAAACACCAAGAGGTAATGGAAAAATACATTGCCAAACAAACTAATAAAACTGTATAATATAAAGGAGAATATCCTTATGCTACAAAATAAAATTTATGACACAATAGTTATTGGAGCATCTGAAGAAGGTATTGCTTTATGCGAATTTCTAAGCACGAAGGCAGTTGGTTTTTCAGTAGCTTTGGTTAGCAAACATTTCGATTATGTCGGAAAGAACAAGTCTTTATCTGGAATTGATTTGATTCGAGACGAAGCTGTTTTCTCTTCGTATAATCATGGTTTAATAAAGTTTAACTTAAAGACCAATCAAGCTATTTTTGGTAAAGCTGCCGTTATTGCGACAGGCTCAAAACCTACGAAAGCATCTTTCAAAAGCAATACTATTTATTACAAAGCGTCTGACATTAAAACACCAATGAAAAATAAACAAGCTGTTGTTTATGGAGATAATAAAGAAGTCATAAGTTATGCCTTAGCTTTGTCTAAAAAGTTTAAATACGTTTATTTGTGTAAGCCTACATTAGGCTTTGCCGGTGGCGAAAAGCTATTGACAAAACTAAACAATACAGCTAATATTGTTACATTGCCTGGCTGTAATATTGTAGGCATTAAAAATGATAAAGAAGGCAATCTTACTGAAATTACCTTAGATACCTATGATACGATTCATTGTTCTGCATTAGTTATGGCGATTGGACGTTCACCAGACGTATCTGGTATTTCGAAAAAAATGATAGACTTAGATGAGCAAGGATATGCTATTACGAAAGCATATAATGAAACCACGAAGGTTCCTAATATCTATGCTATTGGCGAATGTGTCAGACACAATACAAAACAAAGTATTACAGGGGTTGGCAATGCTCTGCTCTCAAGAAATAAATAGGAGGATTAAACTGTGCTAACAGAAGAACAAATCTATAATAATAAAATGGAATATCTAAATCTATTGGCTAAGCTAAACATTGATTTGACCAATTTGGTTGGATATCTCGATGCAGTTGATTATTTTACAAAACCCGCATCAAGTCAATTCTTTAGACCTTATGCTGGCGGACTTTGCCAATATGCATTAGATGTCTACTATGAATTAGCTCAATTAGCAAATGCCTATTTTCCCGGCAAATATACTGAAGAGGACATCATCAAAGTTGCTTTATTCAAAGATATTTATCGCGCTGAGCTTTATGAGGGCTATCAGAAGAATGTTAAAGATGAGGCGACTGGCAATTGGCTTTCCATGCCAGCCTATAGATATAAAGAAGAACGTCCTACATTTGGTGATTTAGGATTTAGCTCTTATATGGTAGCAAAACACTTCCTTGATTTTACAGACGAGCAAATCGAAGCAATCACACAATCAAATACAAAAGACAGCTATGCTGGTGACATTCATGATATTATGAGAAGTTATCCACTAGTAACGCTTACTAAAATGGCTGATCTTGTTGCTATGTATTTAGAACAAAATTAAGAAAATTAACAAAAATGTTGGGGTTTTGCAAAGAATATTCCCGACATTTTTTATTGTATAATATAAAGGAGTGTATTGAATATATGCGTATTTTAGTTTATACTGACAATCATTTTTGCGAAAAGTTTTCGATAGTAAATAAGTTTGGAACGAACTATACTGTTCGTTTGGAAAATCAAATAGCATCCCTTAACTGGGCAGAATCCAAAGCTGCTGAATTAGGTTGTCAATATGTTATTTGCGCAGGAGACTTTTTTGACAAACCACAATTGACGGATCAAGAGCTTACTGCTCTTAGAGAAATAAAGTGGGCACCTCTTTGTGTACATTACTTCTTGGTTGGTAATCATGAAAGCGAAGAAAGCGATTTACATTTTAATTCCGTTAAGGCATTAGAGGGAAATAACAGATTCATTATCTCAGAGCCTAAGCTTTTTGAAGAGCCTGGATTTGAATTAGCATTTTTACCTTATATCATTGAAAGTCAAAGAAAACCAGCAGCTGACTATTTTCCAGAAATGACTGCTGACAAGCCAAGGATTTTAATATCTCATAATGACTTAGCCGGTATTCAATTAGGGCCAGTTGTATCTAAAGTCGGATTCAATCCTAAAGATTTAGAAACTATTTGCACTCTATGCATAAACGGCCACTTACACAACGGCCAAAAAATAACTGATAAAGTTATTAACTTAGGAAACTTAACTGGAAAAGATTTTGGCGAAGATGCCACTAAATATCCTCATAATATCGCATTTATAGATACTGATACTATGACTATCGACTTCATTGAAAATCCATTTGCATTTAATTTCTATAAATTAGAAATAGCTGCTAAAAAAGATTTAGAGTTGCTTAGGGGCTTAAAGAATAATGCAGTTATTTCAGTTCAATGTGCTGCTTCATTATTGGCAGAGGCAAAAGAATTAATTGCAAAACAAGCTAATATAATTGACTCAAGGGTCATAGTAAAACATGATGTTTCTGATATAACCACAGCCAATACAATGGATTTATCTGTAGACCAATACGTTAAGTTTGCTGAATGTTGCAGAGAAAAATTAGATAATACAGAAATCCTCGAGCAAGAGCTTGCGGAAATCCTAAAATAGCAAAAATGTAATTTTGCATATATTATTGTATAATATAAAGAGATATTGGAGACTACATACATGGGAAATTTTAAAAAAGATTTTAAAAAACTTTGTGTATGTTATGATAAAAAGCTAAGAAAATGTCATAAAGATAACTTCAATGCTTTAAATAACAACATGGAATATTTTATTACATATCTTAAATATCTGAGAGACTATTATATTCTAACCAATCAATGTGTTACGAGCACTGGAGAAGATAATATCAAAGTTACAGCATTAGTCGCTGCTATCTCAGAATATGAAAAAGCACAAAAATGTATAAATAATTATTATAATGCTGATGGCACAAGAATCTCTGATGAGGAGCCTAACGTGGTATTAGAAAAGTATAACAAAGAAAAAGCGTTTCATTGGAGCCATTTCTGGCAACTTGTAATGCTTAATATAGAAAGTTGGACGGAAGTAAATGCTTAATTTTAATTCAGTAACATTGCATAACTTCGGAAGCTATGGTCATGCTGAAGTAGATCTTCATGACCGTGGTTTTTGTTTAGTATCTGGAAAGAACAATTATAAAAAAGATAATGCATTATCCAATGGTTCCGGTAAAAGCTTTCTTTGAAGTGCAATTTGTTTCGCCATAACGGGTGAAACAATCTCCGGATTACATACTAACTTAAAGAACATAAATAATCCAGATGATGCTGATTGTTATGTTTTTTTATCATTTACAAACGATAGTGATACCTATGAAATAAAGAGAATCTTGACTCCAAAGTCAGATTTGAAAATCATCAAAAATTCGGCTGATGTTAGTGGTAAGGGTTTAAGAGAATCCGAAAAAAAGCTTGGTGAATTATTGCCAGACTTAAATAAAGATTTAATTGCCTCAACTATTATTATAGGTCAAGGTATGCCGAATAAATTCTCATCGTTTAGCCCAAGCGGTCGTAAAGATTTATTAGAGAAATTGACTAAATCAGACTTCATGATTGAAGACATAAAGCAAAGAGTTTCTGATAGACAAACTGAGCTTAACAATAAATTAAGAGAATATGATGATAGTCTATTAGTAAACAGAACGCAATTGACTACGGTTGAAGCAAATCTAAAAAATGCGAAAGAAGAAGCCGAAACCAAAGTAAAACCCGATTTCGATTCTCAAATAAAAGTTTCTGTTGAGCTATTATCTGACTTAAATAAAAAAGTCACAGAAGCCAATGAAGAAATAAAACGCATAGAGTCTGAACTGGAAACAGCTAATAAATCTCTTATTGATATCACAACAGAAAAAGCTAATGTAAGCTTAGAAGAAACTACCGCCTACAATACGGCTTATAATAATTATTTTAAAGAAAAAACATTGATTGAAGGCGCCATTCAAGTCGCAAGAGCTGAAGTCATACGCCTTAAATCAATTAAAGATACGTGTCCTACTTGTGGACAAAAAATTCCCGGGGCCATTAAGCCTGACACCTCGAAGCAAGAAGCTGAACTTAGCGCGCAAGAACAAAAGCTAATAGATATTAATGCTAAGTTGACAGGCTGTACGGAAGCTCATAAAAATTATCAAAAACAAATAGATGATACATTTGCTGAAGAGCTTAAGACCTTACAGGAAAAAGTAAAACAGCTTAAAACTGAATTAGAGTCTGCGAAGCTTAAACTAAAATCAGCTACAGCAGATTATAATACAGAAGACACAAAGTTAAATAAATTAAAATACGATAAAGACAATTGGGATAAATACTACGATACATTAAATAAAACGATACAAACATTAGAGACTTCTAAAAATAGTCTTGGAAATATGATTTCCATTACTGAATCTGCACAAAAAGAATTATTAGAGCATATTGCAGTCATTAAAAAAATGGAAACGTTAATCAAAAGAGATTTTAGAGGTTATCTACTTGCTAATATTATCGCTTATATCGATAAGAAAGCAAAAGACTATTGCGAAACGGTTTTCGGAACAAGAGAACTAACAGTATATCTTGATGGCAATGCACTTGATATCTCATACTGTGGTAAAATGTTTGACAACTTATCCGGCGGTGAGAAACAAAGAGTAGATTTGATTCTTCAATTCGCCATTAGAGATATGTTAATCGCTTATTTCAATACCGGTTCAAATATCTTAGTCTTAGATGAAATTACAGATTTCTTAGATAAAAAAAGTTGTAAGTCAGTCATGTCCTTATTAGAAAAGGAATTAACAACTACAGAGTCTGTATTTATCGTTTCACATCACGCCGCGGAGTTAGAATTGCCGATTGACTCTGAAATTAAAGTCGTTAAAGACGAAGACGGCATTAGTAAAATAATTTAAAGGAGTTCAATTTATGCAATGAAAGAAAGATCCTAATTTAAAGTATACTGACCTTTGTATCTACATTGACCAAAACATTCCTAATATAGTCAATCCTGGTGAGCATCCAGAGATTGAGAATACAGTTTATAATTACTTATGATTAGTTGTTAAGGCATTAGCCATTAAAGCGAGGATGTTCAATGATTTCCAAGATTATGACGCTTATGCATTCTACGCTGCAAATCGATTATTCTTTGCTATCAGGAAAAACTATTGGAATCAAGGTAAAGTAATCAAAGGAAAATTAATTCGACCTATTAAGTCAAGTTTAAACTATATGAAAGCCCTACTTCATCCAATGAAGATAGAGTATCAAAATGAAACGTTTAGAGAAATAATTTCTGAAGAGTTTGCATCTAAAAAATTTGATGCCTATAATTTCAGAGAGCACCTAAGAGCTGACGCTAAAGCAAGTCTTGGTGTAGATCAGGAATTCATAAATTGTGTTAAAGACTCGTTCGAACATATTGGTGATTTAATTGACAAGACAATAGTAAATTCACCATTCAGTCCAGGGTCATTAGACAGAAAGAAACTAAAAATATCAATACTTTTAAATGCCATTAACTCTATAAAAAATAAAAAGAGACTGGATTCTGACTTGCCAACCATTATTCTATGAAAATTACCAAAGTCTATGTCTAACTATGTTAGAATATTATTAAAAGAATTCTACTCAGAAGTTAAAAATGAGATTATGGAATGTCATAGGGCAACAGATATCGATGATAATATTATCGATAAAATGCTACAAAATTCATCGGAGGATCGAGATAACTATGAGGACTAGTATAAGAGATAGTTTAAACACATTACACTTATCAGATATTTATTCATTAATTTTATTTATTTTATATAAAATACAAGATATTCCTGAATACGCAGTATTAAGCGAATTGTGCTATCTCTTAGATGGAAATAATTTAACTAGATTATTAACTTATTTTGCAGGAAGAACAATTACTATCCCTACAGAAGAAGAATTTGCGAATATGACGCATGCATTACTACTTTACCAATATATAAATCTTGATGGCATGTCGTTGGTAGAAGCACAATCAAAATTAACTGATGTAACTCCAAAACAAAAAGACAAAATAACAGATATATATTTAAAAATCTTGCCAATTATGAAACAATATAATATTGATAGAGGACAAATAAGTGCAAGAAAGTAATAAATTTCCTGAAGAATTGCGAACTTTCGAAACAAGATTATTGTTCATTCATGATATATTCGCAAATAAACATACCGCAAATCAAATCATGGCAAGATGTATACAACATAAGTTAGATAAATCATTTGAAGCTTATGTAAAAGAAGTTCACCAAAGCTTGTGGACACTCTATGGAAAAGACCCAATTATGCTTTTAAAAAAGCTTGATAGTTAAGGAGACATAAAACATGACACAACCAAATATTACAAATGATGTCGGCACTTTATTAAAGTTACCGAATAAAGTTATTGCAGAGCTAGTCCATAAAGCTAATCTATGCATTGGAAGCACCATTCATGATGCCAAAATGTCTGGAGAGCAAGTTGTTATTATCAATATTGGAATTGGCTCATTAAGCATAGACTTAATTGACATGCAATGTAAATTTATTCCTAGTAAAGATTTAAAAATTGCCATAAAAGATAGTCTAAATTCTAAAGTAGACCCACTTGAACTCGAATTAGAGCAAGCATTAGCTGACAAGTTGGTCAGTATGTGTGAAGAGGCATTATAATATGATAGAGGATGAAGTTGTAAAAACAGGCGCCACAGATGAAGAAGAAACTTCATCTAGCTCTACGGCGCTTGTAGAAGTAAATGTAGATGACTTAAATAAAGAGTCTCTACAATTAATTAATCAAATTATCGCAGAATCTGACGTTGATAAGACAAAAGATTTAACTTATTTATTCAATATTAATCAGAACAAAAAAACAATGGTTAGAATGGATAAGCTAAATGCTTTACAAGATATTTTAGTTATGCAGCTCTCAAAGCGCGTATCAGAACGTCCAGATGAAATTTCTAACCAAGAATTAATGCAGGGCTTAAAAGTAGTTCAAGACATTATTGAACGTGGGCAAAAACAAATTGCAGGCGTTAATGAAACACCGTTTATTCAAATTAACCAACAAACGAATTCAGTTAATGTAGGCAATCCTTCTGAACTTAATAGAGAGTCAAGAGACAAGGTTAAAAACGCCGTTCAAGGATTATTGGACGCCATTGCTACCACACAGCATGAGGCTGAGGTAATAGATGCTACTCCAGTAGAAGAAGTTGAGCCGATAGTCGTGGAGGACAATGAAGATGATGACTAATATTAAAGATATTCTAAAAAGGCTTGAAATAACAGAAACAGGAAGCTACGAAAATCACTTTTATGTTATTCCGCTAAAAGATAGCAATGAATATGCCAAGATGTATACAAAATTGGATAAAAATGCTGTTAATACAGAATATCCGGAATTTACGAAAAACTCAAATGATTCAACTGTTAAAATAGTTAATTACTTTGAATTAGAAGAAAATAATGTGTTATATGATATCTTCTTATTTGCTAATTTCGATTCAGGTAAATATTACATTAAAATAAGCGAGAGAACTGAATAATGATATTTGATTATAATGGCGTTAAGACCTTTACTGACTCTTTGCAGATAGATGATATTGGAAACTGTGCTATTAAATGCGAAGGGACATATAGAGAGGGCAGAATTCCATTTTATGGTGAATATTATCTTATAACGAAAACTGTTATGGGTAAGACCGCAATAGCTAAATTCGGCCCAGTTGATCCAGATTCTCCCGGAATGGTTAATGGATTTGAGTTAACATTTAAGAAAATAAACTATAAAGAAGCAACTATTTGTAAAGAAATTCAATTGTTTATAAATGATGGACTTAAAGGTATTTCTAAAGCAGAACAAATAACTGATATAGAGGCATTTGAGCTTGTTCCATCATTGCAAAGCACATTTGATAATCTATAGGAGACAATATGGCAGTAAGAGATGTTAGGGAATACTATTTTAAAATGCTTGAGCAATATCTCGAAATGAAAAATGATCTAGCTGATTTCGAGATTGCATTAAAAGCAGGAAACATAACAGAAGACCAAATGCAAGCCGCTATGGAAGAGGTTAATGCATTACAGCTAAATTATGAAAGACTTACATATATTATGTATTTACTTGAATTGCCTGCCAGAAAGTCAAAACAAGCAAAGCATAATAGAGCAAATAAAAAAATATTAAACGCATTAAAAGACGACAAAGCAGATATGGAATCTGTTATTGATGAAAATAAAAGTGCGCTTGATAATTTCAGAGCCAAGCTTAAAGAGCTTAAAGAGCAAACAAAGTAGGCGCTTAAAAACGCCTACTCCTTTTTCTAAGGAATAATTAATAAATTAATAAATTATTAAAAATCGTATAATATAAAGAGGTACGAAAAATTCATGAAAGAAATTATAAAAACGATAGAAACTTTAGCAGTTGCTGCTAAGCCATTACAATTTCTCACAGATGCTGGTGTTGAAAAAGAGGAAGGCAACTCAATTATCGCTGACATAAAAGAGATAATGGCTGCAGATGAGCATATTTTAGCATTATCCGCTCCCCAAATTGGGATTGATGCAAGAATTTTTTGCATTAAATTCAAGGATGTAATTAAAACTTTCATTAATCCTATTATCACAAAAAAGACAGATTATAAAATCAGGCCTGAGACTTGCATAAGTATGCCAGGAAAAGAAATACTAATTACAAGGCCAGAAGATATTACTGTCGTTTATTATACTGATGAATTTAAATATGAGGAAAACCGTTTGCTTCTAGATTATTTGATCAACAATGTCAATTACTCGATGGTATAATTCCATCAGAGCTTGGTCTTGTATCAGATGTAGAAGCGGATGGTTCGCTAGCAGACTGCTCAGAAGAAGAAATAAAACAATTAACTGATATTTATAAACAATTTATTGCTACTAAAAGCGCAGCATTGCAAAAACAAATTAAGGATAATCCTGACTTAGAAAAAGAATATAATAGCTTAAAATTTACTGAAAAAGTCATTAATGGCGAAGCTAATTTAATTGCTGATGGTATCTCGCCAAAGGCAAAGGCTGCTGCTGCCTTGTCTATTAAGAAAATGGAACAAGCAAACAAAGCAGCAAATAGATCGCAATTTATTAAAGTTGCTAATAAAAGTCGCAAATATAAAGGCGGAAGGAATAAGAAATAGTATGCCAAGAGAAACAGAAGAATACATTAGAGACTTTGATACCCGTCAAATTATTGGTATCTTACGTCACAAATCAAATGGTGACATTTATGCTATTGAATTCAAAAGCAGAAAGATCTTAGCTATTTATAGGGCTGATTCTGATGATACTATCGAATTCAATACGAGAAAAGTCGTCAATAAAGGAAATACAGTCGTAGCTTTTATTTATGAAGCGGCTAAGAAATAAGGAGATTTTTTATGGAAAACAAAAAAATGTTAAGTTTAGAAATCTCTAATACTTTACGTGAGGCTCTTCGCGTTGAGGCATTTCGCAGGGATTGTAATATCTCTGCCTTAATTAGACAGATTTTAGAAGAAAACCTACAAGACACCATTAAAGAGTGCAGAGCAAAAGAAGTTAAAGATAAGGTAGCAAAATAATATGGCAAAAACGACATCAGATTTAAAAAGTTTAAAGCTGCTTGTAATTGTCGAATCTCCTAATAAATGTGCTCATATTAAAGAATATCTTAAAAAAGCTGGTTATAACGCAACCGTTATGGCAAGTGTTGGTCATATTATGCATTTGGCTAACGGCGGAACATATTGTAATTCAGGAATTAGCCCAGACAAGGACTTCGAGATGAATCTCCAAGTGTCTGAGGATAAATATCAAGTAGTTCAAAAATTAAAAGAAGCAGTTAAAAATGCTGATTTGGTTTATTTAATGACCGACCCAGATCGTGAGGGGGAAGTCATTTCCTGGAGTTTAATTAAATTTTTAAAACTTCCAAAAACTAAAATCAGACGTTCGGTTACACACGAGATTACCCCAAAAGCTGTCGTGAATGCGATAGAGAATCCTATTGGGCTAAATGAGAATTTAGTTGAATCTGGTCTTGCAAGACTTGCTGGTGACAAAATTATTGGTTTTAGATTGTCTCCTATTTCTAAAACATATATTGGAGCCAAGTCTGTTGGTAGAGTTCAATCAGTTGGACTAAAACTAGTAGTTGATCGCGAAAAGGAAATTCAAGCATTTATTCCTGAAACCTATTTTGATTTATATTTAAATTTTGAAAAGAATAAAACAAAGTTTAAGGCAAAATATGTTGGAAATGATAATGGTGCTGTTGATAGACTAACCTCACAAAAACAGGTAGACGATATTAAAAAGCGCTGTAAAGGAAAATATATTATTGAAGCAATTCAACAAAAAGAGCGTGAAGAATCGCCAAAACCACCATTTAGCACAGCAACTTTCCAACAAGAAGCTGCAAGCAAGCTAAACTTAAAAGTAAAAGATGCAATGGCTATTGCACAAAAATTATTCGAAGCTGGTTTCATTACATATATGAGAACAGATGATACGAACTTTGCGCCAGAATTTATTCCGACATTACAAAGTTATATTGAGTCTACTTTCGGTAAAAAAGCTTGGACTAAACCACGTGTTGGTAAGAAACAAGAGAATGCGCAAGAAGGCCATGAATGTTTACGTGTTACTGACCCATCATTATCACCAGATAAATATAGTACAGTTGATGCTAATTTATTAAATGGTAAAGTTTATAGATTAATCTGGCAAAGAACAATCGCAGCAGCATTGCCAAATGCTAAAATTTCCGAAACAGGCTATTTAATTGATAATAGTGGTGAGAAGTTTCTATTAGTATCAAATGAAGTTACAAGTCAAGGTTATAGGGAAGTTTATAGCTATAAAGACGATGACGCTGACGAAGAAGGACTAGTAAAAGAAACCTTCAAAAAAGGTGAAGAACTTAAAAACTGTAAGTTAGACGATATTAAGAAAGAAACAAAACCAAAACCAAGATATACCGAAGCTACTTTAATTAAAGAGCTTCAAAAAAGAGGCTTAGGCAGACCGTCTACTTATGCAACTATAGTTGAAACAGTTTTAAGTGAGACAAGAGGCTACGCAGAGCTTCAAGATAAAGCTATTGTTCCGACTGAACGTGGTATCCAATTGGTTAATTTCTTAGACAGGGCTTTTAATAACGTTATTAATTTAAATTATACCAGTGAGATGGAAAAAGATTTAGACTTAATTGCATCTGGCAAAAAAGAGAAATTAGACTTCTTACAAGATTTATATAAAACATTAGAGGATACAATTAAAAACAATAAAGAAATTCAAGCCGATCCTGCTCAAGCTGACGCAAAAGTTTGTCCAAAATGTGGGGCGACGATGGTAATCAGAAGAAGTAGATTTGGTAAATTATTCTATGGTTGCAGTAATTATCCTAAATGTAACGGAATTATCAATATAAATTAGTGTTAAAATTTAGTGCAGCTAGAGAAATTTAGTGCACTAATTTTATTTATTCACTAAAATAATTGCTAAATTAAATGATTTAAAGGAAAATTTAAATTATAATGAAGGAGAAATATAAAAATCATGGCAAAACTAACAGATAGTCAAATTGTTACTGCTAGAGCTTGGTTGCATGATGTCTTTGTTTGGGGTGGTTTAATTCCACAACCAAAAAGAGATATTCCTAGCACTAAATATTATTTTATGTATGGCCAGAATAATCGCTATAATCATTCTACTAATGATAAACAAGCAGCTGAAACAGTTTGTGAAGCAATTAAACTTAGACAAGCAGAATCAAAATTCATTATGAATGTTGACAGAGCTTTAGAAACTTTGGCACAATGTCCATTTAATCCAGAGTTACATTCTACAGACTCTTATTTAAAAACAAGAAAAAAACCAGATATGCTAGCAAGATATCTTGCTTGGTATTGTTCAACGTATCATTTTTATTGGTCAGATGCTAATACATCAAGCTATGAAATGGACACAATTAAAGGGACTAATTTAGGAGCGGCACTTTGAGAACAAGGATGTTTTACATCCCAACCAGATGCTGGTGCAGTTACAAAAACACGTGCAGCAAGTACTGGTGTTGCTGGTCAACCAAAGAACAACTTTAAGGCAAGAGGCCCATTATCAAATGTTGCAGTTGATTTAATTAGTCAACCTGGACAAAAAGAATCATTAAGTGGAGTAACTTATTGTATCGTCGGTAAAGACGCAAATGGTAAGGTATTAGAAAAATGTGCATACATCAGACCTGTTGAGGCAAGCAATCAACAAAAATATATGCAAGGTTCAACAAACAAAGTTTTAGTCGGTAGTGCTAAAGGCTATGGTTATTGCCCAGTATATTTTACAACTCCAGCTGATGCAGATGCATTCTTATTAAAAATTAAGAATAGCAATATAAAATTAGATGCTGATATTGCAGAACTTATCGTATTCTCAAAATCTGCTATGGGTACTGGATATTTTAAAATTGGAACTGAATTTGGTCCAGTATATATTTCAGCAAGTAAATTAAATGAAGAATTAAATATTAAAGAAGCTGATTTGACAGAAGCTGTTAATGATGCTGATATTACCCCAACAGAAGAAGAACTTAAAGGCAATGTTGGCGGATTAACTTTTGAAGAATATCAAAATGCCTTTTTCAAAGATTAATAGGAGAGTATAAAACTATGAAAATTAAAAAACTAACAGAAGCAAAAGTTCTTCATGAAGAAGATGAAACATTGAGTGATGTTAATCCTCAAAAAGACTCTGTAGCAGAGATTGCCGATGCTATTCAAGGTTCAGCAGAAGAAAATGGTGCACCTGAAATTTCAGATGAAGATGCATTAGAAGTTGCTAAGGAAATTAAAGACACAGCAACAGAAATCGGTGCAGGTTTTACTGAACTTGCTCCAACTGAAGAAGACTTTAATGCTACTTTCGGTAGAAATAGATTAACTAACCTTTTAGACGAAGCCTTAGATTCTGCAAGAGCTTCTATGGAGGCTGGCTATAAAGTAAACTCAAACGTATTGATTGAAGGTCTTCCAGGTTCAGGAAAAACAGCCATCGTTGAAGCTTGGGCAAAACATCATAAATTAGTCTTATGTGCTATTAACGTTACTGATTCTAAACTTGAAACTTCTATTAACGGTATGCCATTAAGAGATTATGAATCTGATAGCAAAAATGCAATTACAATGGTTAGATCAGATTTATTTAAAGATACTTTATTAAATCCTGACAATGAAGGTAAGTGCGTTTTATTCGTTGACGAACTTAACCGTCAAAAAGATGACCAAATCAGACGTCCTTTAATGTCATTATTTAATGAAAAGAGAAATGCTGATGGCACATTAGACTTCTCAAAAACATTATTATTTACAATCTGCTGCATTAACCCAGCTGGATTAAAATATAGAGATAAGGGTGTCGTTGAATTAAATGATGCCGAAATTAACCGTTTCTTCCATCAATGGTTTGGAAGCAAGGGCTATGACTCAAATAAAGAAGATGCTGAGGGTTATATTGATTCTTGGTTTGCACAAGAAATGCTACAATTAGGCGTTAATGTAAATAAAGAATCTGCTTATGGAAAACGTACCGGTGTCTTTGGTCCTTGGAAGAAGAAATTCACAGCCCAAGAATTAAAGAAACTTGATGTTACACTAAAGATTCACGATATTTATAAACATATTGTCTCTCACCCAGATTTTGAATTTGATTCAAGAGACAAATTAGACGATATTCATGATAATAGACGTCAATTATTGAGCGCTCGTGAATTAACAAGCTTGGTTTTCAATTCACTTGGCGATAAAGATAGAATTTTAAAGATTTTAGATATTTCTGCAAACTTACTTGACTCTGATACTGAAATGCTTAAAAATATCTTAGATAGTTATGTCTTAGATTTAGAAGCATTACGTCGTAGTGTTGGATTATTCGTTGACGCAGACGGCAATGTAATTAGTGAAGACCAATATGATGGTTTAATCGGCAATGCGGAAGTTGGTGACGACGAACCAGCTGAAGAACCAGAAACATCTGAAACATCTGAAGACGATGAAGAGGAAGTTGAAGATGATGACAGCCTCTTTAATCAAAGCCCAGGAACTAAAGTACAATCAACTCCTGCTACTACTTCATTAGAATCAAAAGATATTGTTGATAGCTGGTAGAAATAATTTATAATAGGTTAGGTGATTAGCTATGAAAAAGAGACTT
>Ga0310786_10006831_pt1 | contig 15046 bp, 11 predicted proteins | sample AusTroGonzalo_MG_FD_203881 | JGI IMG/M metagenome (GOLD analysis project Ga0310786, IMG submission 203881) | Bovine rumen microbial communities from tropical cattle in Woodstock, Queensland, Australia - Gonzalo_03 (v2) (version 2) | ecosystem: Host-associated > Mammals > Digestive system >... | reverse complement strand
CAAGACGGCAACATGGTTGCCATTTTGGAAGGCAGGCTTGACACCGCAGCCGCCCCAGAAACCGAAAAGGCGATGAATGCTTTCAGCGACTTTGAGGGACAGAACATCATCATCGATTGCACTCGTTTGGATTATATTTCGTCATCCGGTCTGCGTATTTTCCTCAAGACTCTGAAGATTGCCCATGATAAAGGCGGGCACGTTTACATCAAGGGTGTTAACGATGGGGTCCACGCCATTTTTGCCATGACGGGTTTTGATAATATCTTTGAGTTCGTGTAAATGAGTAAATAATTCACCAAGATAATGAACATTTATAATTGTGAATAGTTTCGAATTGTTGGCCCAAACACGTTTCACATTCATATTGCCAAAGCCTCTGAACGTGTGGGTCAGGGGGTCATAGAACTCTGCTGTATAGGTCTGTCCAATGCCCGTGGGCTGTTCACAGCCTCCTGCCAGAAGGACCTTGCCCGATTTCAGCATCACGGAAATGCCAAAGTCGTGGTTGTAGGTCATCGACAACTGATGCCACTTGCCGTCTGCGTAGTACTCGGCTGTCGGCGTGGGCACGAAACCGTCAGTATGGCCGCCTGCTACCATCAATTCACCACCTACATAAAACACCTGATGGCCTGCGCGGGGAATGTTCAGGTCTGCCATACGCGTGGCCTCCAGTTTCCTGACTTCGCAGGTGTCGGCAGCCTTCACGCTACCCGTTGCCGAGAGCAAGGCGAAAGTGAATAGGAGTTGCAGCGTGGCCTTCATACGTCTTTATCTATAGATTTCCTCCTTCTTCAGTTCGACGATCTTGCCGTAGCGCGCGAGGGCTTTCATGTCGGTGAGTTTCTTGTCACCGATGATGATCCAGACACGGTTCTGGTTCTTGGCGATATGCTGCTGATAGAACTGCATGACATCCTGTGCACTGATGCCTGGCAAGAGTCTTGCGATCTGGGCACTGGGATCGGTGGTATAGCCCTCGCCCAACTGATTGGCAATATACTTGCCCATACCTCGGAAAGTGGGATAATCGTTCTGGATATCGCTGATCACACTCTGACGGGCTGCCTCCAGATTCTCCTCCTTCATGGGCATCTGACGCAACAGCGAGTCGATGACGCCAACGGCCTCTAAGGTCTTGTCTGCCTGGGTGCCTGTGGCCGTGAAATAAGCCAGAGGCTCCTGGGCATGCTGGGCCAGACTCGTCGTGAGAATTTTTCCACCAGTGGAGTAGGCCAGCGAACGGAACTCACGTACGTTCTGGAACAGTACTGACGACATGCCACCGCTGAAATACTCCTCCCATAGTTTCAGTTTTGTGCGCTCCTCTGCTGTAGGCTGGGGACTGATGCCATCATAACTGATCACATAGTTCTGGCGAGACTTGGGTACGTCGTAGAAGAATACGGTGGGCTCAGCGTATTGTTGCAAGGGACGGAAAGTGTCTGCCTTGGGCTTGGTGCACTGGTTGAGAGGTAGTATCTGCTGCGACAGTGCAGCAACATCTGCAATAGGCTGTCGTCCGCAATAGAACAGTTCGCAGTCATACTGCTGCAACTCATGGAAAACCTCTATCAGTTCTTCATTCTTCAGGGCCTTGATCTCCTTCTTCGACAGTTGGGTGAGATATTCCGACTTATCACCGTAGGCTATCTTTCGGAGCACGGGTTTCACGACATCGTCCTTCTGCTTGCCAAAACTCTTACGATCCACCTTGTCGTCATCTTTCAGATCTTTAAGTGCTTCTTCATCGCCCTTAGCGGCTTTCAGGAAGTGAGCCAACAATTGCAAGGCGGGCTTCAGTTGATGGTCAGGACCCGTCAGGTTAAAACTGAACCGCTCGTCGCCCTGTACCACCTCCATCGTGGTACCGATGTTCTGCCACGCTTTTTCCAACTGCTGTTTCTTCAGCGAGTCGGTACCTATCTGAGACAGATAGTTTGCCAGAACGGCGAGTTTGGGGGTGTTCAGTGTACCATTCTGATAGCGCAGCGTAAAGGTGAAGATATCGTTGATGGGGTTCTCATTATAATATAAGGTGGTATGGTCGCTCAGTTTCTGGGTCTTGATGTCTTGGGCAAAATCTACAGTCCGTACCTCTGCCTCCTTTACGGGCATCTGTTCCAATTGTTGGGCGAAGGCTGACTTTGTGTCTGCGTTCTTCGGTGCAATGGGTTGGTAACCAGGCTGTTTGATGGTTTCCTTGTCTGGAGTGCCGTATTTCTTCGACAATGTGATATAGTTGGCGCCATAGTATTTCTTGGCGGCTGCCATCACATCGTCTTTCGTGATACCCTTGATGGCTTCGATTCTGTTGAGTAGATCCTGCCAGGTCTTGCCTTTCGAGACAATCATCACCAGCGTCAGGGCACGTTTATCGATGGTTTCCAGTTCCTGCTGGGCCTCCAACACCATCTCCTGTTTCAGTATTTCCAACTGTGCCTCGCTGAAGTCACCATTCATCACCTTCTGTAACTGTTCTTTTACGCGCTCCTCGGCGGTCTTCATCTTGCCAAATAGTTTGGGGATGACGATCACAAGTGAGCCAGCGGCATCGTCTAAGGCCATATTGGCGGCTGCTGAAATCTGCACTTGATGTTCGTTGACCAACGAGTCCAGCAGACCTGCTTTTCCATTGTAGAGCAGTTTGTTCACCAGTTCGAAGGCGTCAGCATCGGCCTCGTATTCCGTGGGAGCCTTATAGATCAAGGCCTCTGCACCGATGAGGGGGATGGGCAGTTTGATCTCGTATTTCTCTCCTGCCAGGATGTCGGGCATCGGACTATAGCCGCGCTCAGGCACAGGTCCTGTCTGTACGCGTCCGAAGGTCTGTTCCAAGAGGGGCGTCAGCGTGGAGTCGGGCGTGATGTCGCCACAGAGAATCAGGCACATGTTCGAGGCCACATAGTATTTCTTGTAGAAATCAGCCATGTCTGAGAGACGGGGATTCTTCAGATTCTCCGTCGATCCGAGGATGGGGTAGGCGTAAGGCTGTGTCTTGAACACGGCTTTGAAGGCATCATCCATGAGGTTGCCAGTCATCTCGTCAGAGGCACGGTTTTTTTCCTCATACACATTTTCCAACTCTCCCTGAAAGCCACGGAACACTGGATTCATCAGTCGTTCGGAGTTCAGCCAGCACCACTGCTCGATAAACTGCGGCATGAATGAATTGTAATAGAACGTCAGGTCGTAACTGGTGCCTGCATTCAGCCCACTGCCGCCATATTTCGAGATCAGACGGTTGAACTCGTTGGGGATCATATAGTCGGCAGCCTTCAGACTCAGTTCGTTGATGTGCGACTGGATCTTGGTGCGCTCTGCCTCATCCTTCGTCTGAGAGAGCAGGTCATACTGTGCCGATATGCTGTCGAGCCAGGGCTTTTCGGCTGCATAGTCTGTAGTTCCTATCTTATCAGTACCCTTGAACATGATATGCTCGAAGTAGTGGGCGATACCCGTATTGGGGCAGTCCTTGGCGCCCGCCTTTACAACGACGGCACCAAACACCTTCGGCTGCGAGTGGTCCTCATTCAGCCACACCGTCATGCCATTGTTCAGTTTAAACTCCTTTACCTGTAATTGGGCGTTGACACACAGACTTGTCAAAACCGCTAATAGAACGAATGCACTGCGTTTCATATACCTATTACTATTTTGAACGTATTATTTCTGAAATCGGCTGCAAAGTTACAACTTTTCCATGAAAGAAAACACAAAAAAGAAGGGTATTTCTTTGATAGTATTAAAGAAATGACTATCTTTGCAGCAAAGAATCAGAAACCAAAAACTATATGAAAATGAAGAAGTTATTGATGACATTAGCACTTCTGGCTGTGATGGGCAGCGGAATGGCACAGACGCAGTTTCACGACAAGGAGGTAAACGAGGTGAAAGGTCCCGTGAAATCGGTTACGATGAAGAACTGGGGTAAACCCATCGTTACCTATATCTCGCCAGATGGTAAGATGGCGTGTGAGAAGATGTCGGATGCTGTCTATGACGAGAATGGTTATCTGCAATCAGTAGTTACGCAGATAGGAGGTAAGAAGAGCATCACTAACACCACCTTTATCTGGGAAGACGGACGCGTGAAGACACAGATTGCCACAAGGAAGAATAAGAAGGTGATTACCACCAACGTGTATGACGACAGGGGCATCCTGGTGCGCCAGATTATCGACACAGATGGCCAAGAGGTGACGTATGACTATTACGACATCCAACTCGACGATCATGGTAATTGGACATCGCGAAAGACGAAGGTGGCGGGATTTGAAATCATGTACCCTCGTACCATCGAGTATTATGAATAGGAATTCTGATAAGGGGAGTTGGCAAATTGAGGGGTTAACAAGCTGTTTATCATCCTTTTTATAGGAAACAGATGCCATCGGAATCATAAATCTAAAGATTTATAGGCTTCGTTTCGAGGATTTTTCGTACCTTTGCAGCCGAATTAAGAAAGTTCGATTAAAATAGTAATAAGATTATGGCAAAGAAAGCACTTTTGATGATTCTCGACGGATGGGGAATCGGTAAGCATGGTAAGGGTGACGTGATCTTCAATACGCCGACCCCGTATCTCGATTTGTTGACAGCCACTTCGGCTCATTCTCAGCTCCAGGCCTCTGGTGAGGACGTTGGTCTGCCCGACGGACAGATGGGTAACTCTGAGGTGGGTCACCTCAATATCGGTGCTGGTCGCATCGTCTATCAAGATCTCGTGAAGATCAACCGTGCCTGCAAAGACGGTTCTATCATGGAGAATCCTCAGGTGAAGGCCGCCTATACCTACGCCAAGGAGAACAACAAGAAACTGCACCTGATGGGTCTGACATCTGACGGTGGTGTGCACTCTTCTCTCGACCATCTCTTCAAACTCATTGAGATCGGTAAGGCTTACGGTCTGAAGAATCAGGTGTTTGTTCACTGCTATATGGACGGTCGTGATACTGACCCGAAGAGTGGTAAGGGCTTCATCGAGCAGGTCAGCAAGGTTTGTGCTGATAACGATGCTGCTATCGCTTCAATCGTGGGTCGTTTCTATGCGATGGACCGCGATAAGCGTTGGGAGCGCGTGAAGGAGGGTTATGACCTGATCGTCAATGGTGTTGGTAAGCAGGCTACTGATATGGTTCAGGCCATGCAGGAGAGTTATGACGAGGGTGTGACTGATGAGTTCATCAAGCCGATCCACAATGCCAGCGTGAATGGCACGATTGAGGAGGGCGACGTGGTGATCTTCATCAACTTCCGTAACGACCGTGCTAAGGAGATGACCATCGCACTGACGCAGGAGGATATGCCTGAGCAGGGCATGAAGACCATCCCCGGCCTGCAGTACTACTGCATGACACCTTACGATGCCAACTTCAAGGGTGTGCACATCCTCTTCCCGAAGGAGAACGTGGAGGACACCTTAGGCGAGTACCTGAGCAAGCAGGGCAAGAAGCAACTGCATACCGCTGAGACTGAGAAATACGCTCACGTCACCTTCTTCTTCAATGGTGGTCGCGAGGCACCCTACGAGGGTGAGGATCGTATCCTCGTGCCCTCTCCGAAAGTAGCCACCTACGACCTGAAGCCTGAGATGAGTGCCTACGAGGTGAAGGACAAGTTGGTGGCTGCCATCAACGAGGCCAAGTACGACTTCATCGTAGTGAACTTCGCCAACGGTGATATGGTGGGTCATACGGGTATCTACAACGCCATTGCCAAGGCTGTTTGGGCCGTTGACAACTGTGTTCGCGAGGTCATTGAGGCTGCCAAGGCCAACGACTATGAGGCTATCATCATTGCCGACCATGGTAATGCTGACAACGCCATCAATCCTGATGGATCACCCAATACGGCTCACTCACTGAACCCCGTGCCGTTTATCTATGTCACCAACAACAACTCGGCTACGGTGAAGGACGGTCGTCTGGCTGACGTTGCTCCCTCTATCCTCCATATCATGGGACTGGAGCAGCCTGCCGATATGACGGGTGAGAACCTGATCTCAGACAATAAATAATGAATGTTCAGATAGAACAAAGCTGGAAGCAGCATTTGAGTGGTGAGTTCGACAAGCCTTATTTTGTCGGGCTCACCAATTTTGTTCGTTCTGAATATAGCCAATATACCTGTTATCCACCAGGCAAACTGATCTTCAATGCCTTTAACCTCTGTCCGTTCGACCAGGTGAAGGTGGTCATTATTGGTCAGGATCCCTATCACGAGCCAGGGCAGGCCCATGGACTGAGTTTCTCTGTACAGGACGGTGTGCAGTTCCCGCCATCGTTGCAGAATATCTTCAAGGAGATACAGGCAGACCTCGGTACGCCTATCCCACAGTCAGGCAATCTGACGCGCTGGGCAGAACAGGGGGTGCTGCTGTTGAATGCTTCGCTCACTGTCCGTGCCCATCAGGCGAACAGCCACTCTTCCTTAGGTTGGCAGAAATTTACGGATGCTGCCATTCAGGCATTGGCCACGCATCGTGAGCATCTGGTTTATATGCTCTGGGGCGGTTATGCCCGTAGTAAGGCCTATATGATCGACAAGTCGAAGAATCTGGTGCTTGAGAGTGTCCATCCCTCTCCGCTTTCTGCTAATCGTGGCGGGTGGTTCGGCCAGCATCAGTTCTCTCGTTGCAATGCCTATTTGCAGGAGAATGGCCAGACTCCCATCGTCTGGTAACCTTCATTGTCAATTATCCATTATCCATTGAATAAAATTCCTCCCATTATCCAAGTCGGTGACGTGTTACTCTCGTCAGAGATCCTGACGGAGAAGTTCTGTTGTGACTATGAGAAGTGCAAGGGTATCTGTTGCGTGGAGGGGGATGCGGGTGCGCCTGTGACGATGGAGGAAATCGCGGAGATAGAGGAATGTGTGGATACGGTGTGGCAGGATCTCACGGCTTCGGCACAGGCCGTTATCGACAAGCAAGGCGTGGCCTATACCGACCAGGAGGGCGACCTCGTGACGAGTATCGTACGTGGCAAGGACTGTGTTTTCACCTGCTACAATGGCGAAAAATGCCTGTGTGCGCTGGAGAAAGCCTATAGGGCAGGAAAGACCCGTTTCTGTAAACCCATCAGTTGTTCTCTCTATCCCATCCGTGAGAAACGTTTCTCCAATGGGAGCGTAGGACTGAACTATAACCGTTGGGAGGTATGCCGTGATGCCATAGAAAAGGGAAAGGCCTTGGACCTTCCCCTCTATCAGTTTTTGAAAGAACCGCTCATCCATCGCTTTGGCGAGGCATGGTACAGCGAACTTCTGGAAACTGTCAGTGAATTGAAAGACCAGGGCTACCTATGACTTGCGGTATTGGGTGGGACTCATTCCCACATGTTCCTTGAAATATTTTCCCATGAAACTCTGGTTGGGGAAGTTCAACTCCTCAGAAATCTCCTTGATGTTCTTTGTCGAATTGCGTAGCAGTACGCGCAGTTCCAGGATGACGTAGTTGTCAATCCATTCGTTGGGTGTGCGACGGCTGACGTTCTTCACGGTCTCTGACAGGTATTTGGCTGTGATGCAGAGTTGTTGGGCATACCAACTGACGCGTCGCTCCTGCCTGAAGTGGGTTTCTACCAGTTTGATGAATTTCGTAAAGATAACTTCCGCGCGCGTCTGTGGTTTGTCATCCTGCTTCACCCTGTAGATGATGTTACTCAGGTCATAGAACATGGCCAGCAACAGAGTCTTGACAAGGTCTTTCCGGAAGTGATTGCCCTCATCGCTGATCTTCTGCTTGATCACCTGAAAGTATTCCTTGAAGGTGTCAATCTCCCTCTGTTCCAGACTCATCACGGGATGCTGGCGGGAGAAGAGGAACAGGGCACTGACGTCGCTCACGTTTTGGATGATTTCTCTGAAGAAGTGTACTGACATCATCATGCATAAGCCTTCCATGTCGGGGGAACGCTGGTAACTATCGACCACATGCCGGTCGCTGACAATGAGGATGTCTCCTGGTTTGATTACCTGTTTCTGGGTGTCTAACTGATACATGACTTCCCCCTTGGTGCACAGACCGATGAGGATGAAGTTCATCCGTCGCGGTTCTGTGGGCATGGGGGCCTCGTTGATTCGTTCTGTCAACAGGAGATCGTCGTCAAGAAAGACCGATTCGCTCCAGGACTTTGCTTTGTTAAGGTCTGATTCTTTAATAAGATGTTTTACCACGTCTTGATATTTTGGGTTTTGTTTGCTTTGAGTTTGATGGTCTTCTGCTGTCCATTATATAATAAGGTAACGGTGCCGTTTTGACGGGCCTTGATGGAACAGTTGCGTACGTAGCCGCCTTTCCATTTGAAACTCACCTCATAGCCGCCACGGGCACATAGGCCGCTGACAGCACCATCCTTCCATGCTTCTGGTAGGGCGGGCAACAGTTCGATGACACCGTCCTTGCTTTGTATCAGCATCTCGCAGACTCCGGCAACGCCGCCGAAGTTTCCGTCGATCTGGAAAGGTGGGTGGGCGTCGAAGAGGTTGGGATAGGTGCCGCCGCCCTTGCTGTAGTTGGGGATGCGACTTTTTTCAGGAGCTACGGCTGTCAGCAGTTTACGATATATCTGATGGGCTTTCTCTCCGTTTTTCAGTCGTGCCCAGAGATTGATGCGCCAACCTGTGCTCCAGCCCGTGGTCTCATCACCCTTGAGCTCAAGGGTGCGAGCGGCGGCTTTCTGCAGGATGGGATCCGTCAGGTGGTTACCAGGGTAAAGGCCGATGAGATGGCTCTGATGACGGTGATGGAAGTCGCGGTCATCCCAGTCGTAATACCACTCATTGAGGTCGCCCATGTGGCCGACGGTATAGGGGTGGAGGCGGACAAGGGCCTTCTCCATCTCTTTGTTACGCTCTCCGAGTACTTTTCCGGCAGCGATAGTATTGAGGAAAAGTTCGCGGATAATGGCGAGGTCGGCCGTGCCGCCGTAGCAGGTCGTACCGTGATAGCCTTTGTCGGTGATGTATTCATTTTCAGGGGAGGTACTGGGGGCGGTGATTAATTCATCTGGTGCCTTGGGGTTCTCAATGAGCCAGTTGAGGCAGAAGATGGCAGCGCCTTTCATCAGGGGATAAGCGACGGTGCGCAGATACTCTTTGTCCTGGGTGAACTGATAGCGCTCCCAGAGGGTGTTCACCAGCCAGGCACCGCCCATGTTCCAGTTTGCCCACATCGGATTCTCGCGTTTCTCGCCCACGGGATTGGTCATCGCCCAGATATCGGAATTATGGCTGGAGCACCAACCTTCAGTGATATTATAATAGTTCTTGGCGGTGTATTGACCGTTGGCAGCAAGAGCCTGAATGAAGTAGTCGAGGGGTTGTGCCATCTCAGCCATGTTGGCCACGAAGGTGGGCCAGTAGTTCTCTTCTAGATTGATGTTCACGGTATAGTTGCCACGCCAGGGAGACCATAGGTGGGGCGTCCAGAGTCCTTGCAGGTTAGCGGGAACACCTGATGTGCGGGAACAGGAGATGAGAAGGTAGCGCCCGAACTGGAAGTAGAGTTCTTCGATGTAGCGGTTATCGCCGCCGCCATCGGTATATGCCTTCAGAAGATCACTCGTGTTGCTGGTATTAACCGTACTTGTCTGGTTAGAAAGTCTGATCTTTACCCTGTCGTAGATGGCCTTGTAGTCGGCGAGGTGGCGCTCATAGAACTGCTCGTAGCTGTAGTTCTGAGTGTGCCAGATATCGTTGGCCGCATTCTCCAGATAGGGGGTGCCTTCTGTGACGGGGTGCTTGTCGAAGCCGTTAAAACTCGTCTCATTGACAATATAGAGAGTGGCTTCCTTGGCATGGGTGATCGTTAGGGAGGAATCGCTGGCCATGGTCTCACCGTCGGTCTTGACGTTGATCATCGTACAGAAATGGATGCTCTCCTTGGCATCGCCTGTGGCATAACCGGTCATGGTGAGCTGGGTAGGGATGGCCTTCACCTGATGGGGCACTTGTGCGGTTAAGGCAATGCAGCAATTGATGTCACCTCTGAGCCTGATTGCAATGAGTTTATCGGGATTCGAAGCAAAGTACTCGCGTTCGATCTTCTTGCCGTCACGCAGATAACAGTCTTTCACGATGCTACTGTCAAGGCTGAGGCTGCGGTGGTAGTCAGTGACGGCTCCCAGTCCAAGGTCTTTGATATGCAGCGTGCCGAGGGGCTGGAAATACTGGCTGTTAGGTCCCTGAACATGGAGTTGCAGGGAGTCGGCCTTGGCATAGTCTTCGTTGAAAAGAGCCTCACGGATCTTGGGGATCCACTGGTGGGCATCCGCGTCGAGATTCCTGTCAACGGGCTTGCCTGTCCATAGGGTGATATCGTTCAGGTAGATGATATTATCATCCGTCCCACCATAGACGAGCGCTCCGAGTTTGCCGTTGCCGATGGGTAGTGACTCCTCGAAGAAATCAGCAGGACGATCATAGTGGAGCACCATCGGTGCTTGATCTTGTGCTACCGCACGCAGTGTGATCACCGCTATCAATAAGAGAGTTCTCTTCTTTTTCATTATTTTAGCCATTTCGTTTGCAAAGATACAAAAGATTTTGTATATTTGCAGCATAAAACTGTAAAAATAAAACCTATGCAATCGATCAGAACCCTGAACGACATGATTGTCTTCCTCCAGCAGCGGGGAGACAAGAAGCGTGTGGCTGTTGTCTGTGCCAATGATGCCAGTACCCGTTATGCTGTAGAGAAAGGTAAGGAGATGGGATTTATCGAACCCGTCTATGTGGATGGTGATGATAAGGAGGAATGTGCCCGCAGGGCCGTTGCCATGTGCAAGAGCGGTGAGGCCGACATCCTGATGAAGGGACTTATCAATACCGATGTCATCCTGCGTGCTATCCTCGACAGGGAGACGGGTATCCTGCGCCCTGGTCATGTGCTCACCCATATTGCTATGGCAGAGATCCCCAAGTACGAAAAGTTGCTTTTCTTCACGGATGCTGCCGTCATCCCCGTACCTACGGAGGCCCAGCGCCGTCAGCAGATCCACTATGTGAACTATGTCTGTCATGCTCTCGGCATTGAGGAGCCTCGGATCTCCCTGATCCACTGTGCGGAAAAGGTAAGTGCCAAGACGTTCCCCTATACGGTCGATTACTTAGAGATCATCGCCGAGGCCCAGACGGGAAAGTTCGGACGTTGCATCATCGACGGTCCGCTGGATCTGAAGACCTCGCTGGATAGTGTGAGTCTGCGGGAGAAAGGCATTCATTCCGTGATTGACGGTCAGGCCGATGCCCTGATCTTTCCTGATATCGTGGCTGGTAATGTGTTCTATAAGACGCTCACGCTTTTCGGCTATGCCAAGACGGCAGGCGTGTTGCAGGGCACACAGTGCTGCTGTGTGCTGCCTTCGCGTGCCGACAGTCCGGAATCAAAATATTACTCTCTAGCCCTGGCAGCGATATAAACACCCTTTTAGGAATACACTTTGATCTCCTGTTCTCCGCGCATGGCCCTGAGTACATTCATGGCCAGTGCCGTCAGTTCGTCCTCACCGGGATAGACGAATATGGGGGCGAGGTAGCTTAGCCTGCGGCGCAGTCCGTCAGTGACATACTGACTGTGGGCAATGGCACCAGTAAGGATGACGGCATCCACGTGTCCGTTAGTGGCTGGTGCCAGTGAGGCCAGCCAGCGTGCAATGCTGTAGATCATGGCGTCAAGCACCAATTTGGCTTTCTGGTCGCCTTTGGCAATGCGCTGCTCTACCTCTCTCACGTCGTTGGTGCCCAGATGGGCCGTCAGTCCACTGTGACCGTTAATCTTGCGCAACATCTCTGCCTCGGTATATTGTCCGCTGTAGCACAGTTTCACCAGTGCTGCCGTGGGCAGCATACCTGCCCGTGAGGGTGAGAAGGGTCCGTCGCCGCTCAGTGCGTCGCTGCACTCGATGGCCCGTCCGTGGTGGTGCATGGCGAAGGAGATACCACTGCCCATGTGACAGACAATCAGGTCCTGCTCCTCGTACTTGAGGTTGTGTTCGCGGCAGTAGCGTTTGGCGATCTCCCGCTGGTTCAGGGCGTGCCAAATGGTCTGGTGAGGCATTTCGGGTAGACCGGTAATGCGGGCCACGTCGTCGAGTTCATCTACGACGCCCGGATCGACGGTGAAGGCGCGACAGCCCTTGATCTCACGGGCTATGCTCAGCGCTATCAGCGATCCTAAGTTACAGGCGTGGTGCAGACGAGGGTGCTTAGTGTCCTCGATCACCTTGTCGTTCAGTTCATAGACGCCACTCTCGATGGGCTTTACCAGACCGCCGCGACCTACGACCACGTCGAAGTCCATGGTGTAGCCCTGACGCTGAAGTTCTTCCAGGATCTTTTCCTTGCGGTAGTCGAATTCGTCCATGATGAACGGATAGCGGCATAGTTCTTCGAACGGGTGGTTCAGCGTGGCGTGCATCAGCAGTTCCTCGTCTTGGAAGACCCCCACCTTGGTCGAGATCATTCCCGGATTAATAGCTAATATTCTCATAATGTTCAATTTTGTTACAAAGATAAGGTACGCATTGGCGGATTTCTACGGGGACGGTCTCAACCATGAGATCGTCCTCTTTGATGCGTAGGAGAACCATACAGGCCTTGCTGTTCAGGGGTTTCGGTTGGTCGAAGATGAAATTGCCAATGCTATAGTAGATTTTCTTGCCCTGAAACTCCTCAATGGTCTGGAGGGTATGGGTGTGGTGACATATCAGGATGTCGGCACCAGCCCGTATTAACTGATGGGCTTCCAGACGCTGACTGGGTACGGGTTGCAGGGTATGTTCGCCGCCCCAGTGGAGCGATACGATGATGACAGCGGTGGAATCTGCTCTGCGGAGACGGTTGACGCGTTCCAACAACGAGTCCATGGGTTCCTGACTCACACAGGGCTTATCTGGCAGATAGGCGTAGTTCTCAAGTGCCAGACGTAGTGAGGCCACGAACCACACCTTCCGAGGATATTCTGCTAACAGCACAGGTTGTGCGGCCTCGTTAAGATTCTCGCCAGCCCCTATGGGCATCATCCCGGCAGCGAGGATGTTACGTTTTGTATCAAGCAATCCTTCGCGCCCTTGGTCGATGGAGTGGTTATTGGCCAGGTTCAGATGGGTGTAGCCATGATGTTGCAGGGTGTCGAGCCATTCGGGTTCGCCACGGAAGATGAAACGCTTGAAGACGGGTGCCTCAATCTTCGTGGCAGGGCACTCCAGATTACCCACGACGAGTTGTGCGGAACGAAACACGGAGTCGATGTCCTCTGAGAACAGATGATCGACCCCGTGATGTTCTATCACCTGACGCACACCACGGTCAAGGAGGATGTCGCCAGTGAAAAGGATATTCAGTGTGTCGGCGTTCTGGGCCGACACACCGGACATCAGACTAACAGCCAGAACTGTAGAAATAATCCTCATTGGCCTCCGGCATTTTCTTCAGCGGCACGATGATACGTTTCATCCACTCAGGTACACCCTTGCGCGGGTTCTTCTCCAACTGCTGCTGCCACTCCTCGTCGGTGAGGCGCGGTGCACTGAGGGGCTGGGTGAACTCACGATAGCTCAGTACGGCACCACGTGTCAGATACAGATAACCGTCGATCTCTACGACCACATAGATCTCGTCGGCAAGACCTACGGCTTCGAAGAGGATGGACTTTTCAGGATTGTTGTCGGCATTGGCGGTATAGACATCGGCGACGAGGGCCACCTTCTTGTCGGCACCCTCCACATTGCTCCAACCATCGAGATACTGGTCTGGCTGACGAACGAGATCCAGGGAGATATTCTCGAAGGTAGCACCGATACATTCTATCTGGTCGTACTCCTCATCGGTGATGGGCGTACCGGCGAGTTCCTTCTCACTGATGTTCAGCAGGAACTGTGCTTCCTCACGCAGACGGTTAGTGGCATCGCTGGCCTTCTGGGTCAACATACTCTGTTCCTTCAGCAGCTTCTCGGTGTTATCGAGCAGTTCGAGGGCTTTCTTCCAGAAGTTGATATTAGGCTCCACGTAACCCTTCACTAAAGGCTCGGGCAGACCACCACCGCCACACTCGGCTCCGAAGGGCTGCTTGGCGTAGAGGATGGCATCGTGTTTCAGTTCTGCCCATGAGGCAAGCACGGCATTCATATTTTTCTTATCCCACTCGGGAGTGACCATGAAGTAAGGCAGGTTCTCGCCCTTGTCGTTGAGCACCTTCAGGGTGTTCATCCACTGGGTGGCGATCGTCTCCTGCCAGTCGATCTCCTGCATGCGCTTCTTCATCTTGTCGAGGGCGGGCTTGAAACCCTTCCACTCCTGTTTCTCCTCCATCAGGATCTGTTCGGCGGCAGAGACACCCATGGCGGCGAAGAAATCGAGACCCTTCGGTATGCCACGCAGAGTGGGTTTGTTGTCGTAATCAACGGTCTTAAGCAATACCTCGGCATCGGGCTGGTAACGCTGTGGCATCAGACAGATCTTATTATGACTGGTCTTCTCGAATGCCGGACGGATACGCGTCTGCTCATTACCGATCTTTTCAAGGGTTTTCTTCAGTTCGTCCATCTTCTGCTGGTTGGCAAGCAAACTCTCGAGCGGCAGCCCAGTCTTCTTCACTTCTGCAATCACCTGTGGGATTGACAGATTGTCGGGCTGTCCCATGAGGAAGGTGATGAGTTTGTTGAAGGTGTCGTAGTTCTTCTTAGCCTGTGGATTGTTATCTAAGGCGTAGGCCATTACCACGGCTTCCTTTACCTCGTCGGGGTTATCCAGACCGAAGGGTACGCTCTGCAGCCACATCATACCACGGAAGTAGCGCTGCAGCGTCTCATTGCGGGAATAATGACCACGGGGACGGAAGAGACTGTAGGCAAACTCAATCTCCTTATAATCCTCCATGAAGTCGCTGATGTCGTTCTTAGCCTTCATCACCTTCTCCACCTCAGGTTTGGCCTCTGCCTGTTCCTCAGGGGTACCGATGGCCTTTCCCGTCAGCAACTGATAAGCTACGGCGAAGAAAACAGCGTTATGATTGGCGTAAGCCCAGATCTCCTCATTA
>Ga0310786_10006830_pt1 | contig 15051 bp, 25 predicted proteins | sample AusTroGonzalo_MG_FD_203881 | JGI IMG/M metagenome (GOLD analysis project Ga0310786, IMG submission 203881) | Bovine rumen microbial communities from tropical cattle in Woodstock, Queensland, Australia - Gonzalo_03 (v2) (version 2) | ecosystem: Host-associated > Mammals > Digestive system >... | reverse complement strand
TCTAAAATGGCATGGATTTTCTCATATTGTTCCATCGTGAATATAGCGGGATGATGATTTTCAACCATGACCCATTCGCTTTCGTCGTTTATTGTTCTGTGTTCCGTTCCTTTATACCGATTATACCGATATATGCCCGCATAAAACGGCGATGAAAGTATGAACCATACCGCACGCGCAGAAAAATCCATACCCGCCCGCGTTTTATATCCGTTGGAACATACCAAACGCGCTGTATGAATCAATGATTTGTTCTTGATGTAATCATCCGCGATCATACGACAAACAATCGCTTCATCTTCTCGAATCGTGAACACGCCATCTTTATAATCATAACCAAACGGCACGCGCCCACCGTTCCATTGACCTTGATTTGCTCGACTGATCATTGTCGCGGTCACTCGCTCGGCGGTCATGTTGCGTTCCAATTCGGCAAAAACAAGGATGATTTTCAACATCGCTTCGCCCATAGCGGTTGATGTATCGAATTTCTCATTTTTAGAAACGAACACGACCTTCAATCGTTTGAGTTCGGAATACATTTCAGAAAAATCGAGCAGATTTCGTGATATTCGGTCGATTTTCCAAACGAGCAAATGGCTGAATTCCCGTTGTTTGATGCGCGACATCATTTCTTGAAAAGCGGGGCGGTCGGTATTTTTGCCCGAATAACCCGCGTCTTCAAATATGACATAATCCGAAATGCCGAGAATCAACTCGGAATATGCCGTCAAATCTTTACGTTGCATCGGCAACGAATCTTTATCTACTTGATACGCTGTAGAAACGCGGATATAGATTGCGACCTTTTGCCGCGTTTCCATATCCGCGCTTATTTCATTTCCGTTCATGTGCTTAATTCAATAGTCCTTCCATGCTTAACATTGGAACATATTTGTTCAAAACAGCCCATACGACGCGGCGATCATCCGATGACGCGTATGTGTAACATGTTTTTAAACGTTCAAATTCCAATTCACGATCATCCATTTGATGTTGTTTTTCGCTCAAATCAGCAATCAATTCTTCATGAGTCATAGTTTGGTTTCCTTTCTAAATTGAAAATAAGCAAACGTGATTATGATATTTTTTCCCCTATTGCGTCGTATTTTTCGGGAACGACGGCATGCGTTTTAAGGAATTCCTTACAAATGTCTTGCTTGTCGGATGGAATACATGCGACGATTCCGAGCCATTCGCGCTGATTTTCATCGATCATTGCCGATTTCGCTTTGCCGATGCCGTAACATAACTCATCCAATGACACGTCCAAATACTCGGCGATGTCCATCACGATATCCAAGCGCGGGAATGCTCCTGCTTTCCATGCGCCGACACTACCATCTGATTTGTTGATTGCCTTTAAAACGCTTGTGAGCGTCGTGTGTTTGAACTTACATGCCGCTCTGAATTGATCATAAATACCCGCCCGTTCTTGCTTTTTCATTTTGTAACACCTCCAATCCGCGTATTCAAAACGCTTCTCAAAACCATGCGAATTATTTTTGACAAACTCAACTAAATGATGTAGAATGAGTTACGACTCAAAATAATGCGCAAAAACACATATAAAATTGCGTAACGTGTATTTTACCGCATAATTTTGAAATTGTAAAGGAAAGGAGGAAACCGTGCTTATGAAGTACAAACAGTACAAATTGTCCGATTGGTGCAAGCGTGCCAAATGTGCAATGATCAACGGCGACATTTCAGTTTCTGAACTGATGGAAAAAACGGGATATTGTCAGCAACACATCACATCCGTTTTGAACGGTCGACTGATATCCGAACCCGCGATCAACGCCATTTCCGATGTACTCGGAATAAGCAACGAACACGATTGAACATGAACACGAATATTCCAAACGATCAAAACAGCACATTGAAAGAACGACTTGAAAAGATTATGCGCGACGAATTCGGCATCACGACCGTCGATCAGTTGAACGCCGCATATGACAACATCGATTTTTCCATCTATGGAATATTCACCACGAAAGGAGAACACAAAAATGGCAACAAACGCTTTACAAGAAATCAAACGCTCGCTAAATGCGATTGAAATCAAAGGACGTTTCAACGAAATTCTCGGAGCAAAGGCTCCTCAATTCATGGCATCGATCACGAACGCGGTGGCGAATTCAACATATCTTCAGAATTGTGAGCCGCAGTCGATCATGTCGGCGGCATTCATCGCCGCATCACTCGATTTACCGATTGACCCGAATCTCGGACGCGCGTGGATTATCCCGTACGGTTCAAAAGCACAATTCCAAATCGGGTACAAAGGTTTTGTAGAACTCGCCATCAGAACAGGAAAATACCGCGACATGAACGCCGTTGAGGTTTACGCGGATGAAATCCTTGAATATAACCCGATTCTCGGCAAATTGCGTTTCGTGGATGATTTTTCGAAATGCACGCAACGCGAAAAAGGCGAAACAGACAAAATCGTCGGGTATTATGCGTACTACGAATTGTTGACGGGATTCAGCAAAGGTTTGTATATGACTAAAGCGCAGGTGATCAACCACGCGAACCGTTATTCGATGGCGTACAAAAAGAAAAAGCAGGATAGTCCGTGGTATACCAATTTCGACGATATGGCAAAAAAGACCGTGTTGAAGTTGTTGCTGTCCAAATGGGCGATGTTATCGATCGAAATGCAGAAAGCGATCACCGAAGATCAAAAAGTATTCGACATGTACGGGAACGGCGAATACGCCGACAACATGATCGAAACAACGGCGACCGATGAACTCGCTGAACAGGTTGTCGAGGAAATCGTTGAACAGGTCAAAGACGAACCCGCGCCCGAAAAGAAAACGCGATCAAAGAAAAAGAATGATGAGGGCATGAATCCGCCCGAACAACCCGAACAAGTAGATTTTATGCAGTTCGATGCTCAATTCAACGACGAAGTGCCGTTCAAATAATACAGAAAGGAAAACACAAAAATGGAAAAATTCGAAGTGATTGTTCAACAAGAAGTCGGCGCGATCAGTTGGAATTTCGATCAACTCAAAACCGCGCTCGCTGAAAAACTGTCCGAGTATGAATCGATGATTTATACGGACGAAACCGTGCCAACGGCAAAGGCTGATGTTGCCGAACTCCGCAAATTGAAAAAAGCGGTTGCCGACAAAAGGATCGAAATCAAGAAAAAATGCCTTGAACCGTATGACATCATTGAAAAGCAGGCGAACGAATTGACCGCGTTATTGGACGCGCCCATCAATAAAATCGCCGCGCAATTGGATGAATACGAAACAAAACGCCGTCAAGCGATCAAAGAAAAGATCACCGAGTACATGACGACCCGATTCATGAATCTGCCCGACGACATCGCCGCGAAACTCAAAATCAAAACGTATGATTCGAAATGGGAAAACGCTACGGCAACTCAAAAGGCATGGAAACAGGCGATTGATGATGCCGCATCGAAAACGGCAGATGAATTGAAACTGATCGACGACCTTGAAGATGAACTCAAAGATGCCGCGTTGAAAGCATACGCGATTGATTTGTCGATCACCGACGCAATGACGAAAGCGAACGAATTTCGTCAAATATTCGCGAAAGAACGCGAAAAAATCGCAGAACAGGAACGCGTAAAGGCTGAAATCGAAGCACGCGCACAAATCGAAGCCGAACAACGCAAAGCGCAGACATATGCGCCAAACGAACAGGAACACGTCAAAACCGCGCCCGATGATATTGAGGCAAGGAATGTTAAGGTAACGCATAAAAATGCGGGAAATGCGTCAAATTTTGCGTTTAGTGATGATACTACGCAAATATACACGCTCCGCATTAAAGCAACCGACGCCCAAATCGCGAAAATCAAAGGATATATCGAATATTGCGGCGCTGTATATCGTGAAGCATGAAAACGGAAGGAGTAAATGATCATGAACAAAATTGAACTTACCGATGCGAATTATTATTCGCATGAAGCGGACGAACAGTATATGTCCGTAACACAGTACAAGAATTTCGCGGGTTGTATCGGGTTAAGGGGATGTCAATCACGCGCTATGGCGATTTTACGAAACGAATGGACGCCGAAAGTCACGAACGCGATGCTGATCGGTTCATATGTCGACGCGTATTATGAAGGCACGCTCGACAAATTCAAAAGCGAACATCCCGAAATATTCACGCAAAAAGGAACGCTCAAAGCGGAATTCGCCCATGCTGACAAAATCATCGAACGCGCAAAACGCGACACGATGTTCGAAGGATTTATGGCAGGCGAAAAACAAACGATCATGACGGGAAAGTTATTCGGCGCAGATTGGAAAATCAAAATCGATTCGTATGTGCCGAACAAATTCATTTGCGACCTTAAAGTCATGCAACAAATATTTGAAGATGATAGGAACGACCCGAAGGAAATGTGGGTACGTGATCGTGGTTATGTCGATTGGATTCATTATTGGGGTTATGACATCCAAGGAGCGGTATATCAAGAAATCGTTTATCAGAACACGGGAAAACGTCTGCCGTTCTTTATCGCCGCGCTCGACAAACAAAAAGAACGCGAAACGGGTTTGGCGATATTTCACATTGATGATCAATGCTTGCGCGATGCACTCGCCGAAGTTGAATCGAACATGCCACGCATACTCGACATCAAAGCAGGATTGTCCGAGCCGTCGCGATGCGAATTATGTGATTATTGCCGAAGCACAAAAGTGTTGACCGAAGTGATCGACATACACGCATACGTTGAAAGGAAAAAGGACGACAATGGCAGATAGTTTTGTATTTTATAGATCATTTTACAAAGCATTATCGCATTTGGATGCGCCTGCATATAAAGAAACGATGGAAGCAATTTGTAATTATGCGCTCGACGGAGTGATTCCGAATTGTGCAGGCGTATCGGCAATGGCATTTGAACTGATCAAACCGCAAATCGATGCAAATGTTAGGCGACGGGAAAACGGGAAAAAGGGTGGTAGACCGATAAAAGAAAAACCTAACTATAACCTAAACGAAACCAAACAAAAACCTAACCATAACCTAAACATAACCGAACCCGAACCTAATGTAAATGTAAATGTTAATGTAAATGATAATGCTAATGTTAATGATAATGTAAATGTAAATGCTAATGATAATAATAATATTATCAATAAAGGCAAATCAAAAAAACAAACCGTCGAACGCGATGTCTATTTTCCGAATGACGAACGTCTTGATCAAGCATTTAAAAATTTCGTTGAACACAGGAAACGCATCAAAAAACCGTTGTCGACAGAACACGCGATGGAATTGGCGATCAATAAAGTGATCACACTCGCAACCGAAAACGGTGTCATGAACAACGATTTGGCGATTCAAATCATTGATCAGTCCATATTTGAGGGATGGCAAGGATTGTTCGAATTAAAGGAAAACTACAAACAAAAGAAGCAATCGGTATTTGACAAATGGGAGAATGCATAATGACAAGGGATGAATGTAAAAAAATCTTAATGATCATTGACGCGACGTTCCCGAATTTTAAGGTCAACAACGCGTCAGAAACACTCGATGCTTGGTATTTTATGTTGAAAGATTTTGATTATACGGCAATAGCGAACGGTTTACGCGTATTTGTAGCGACATCGGGTAGCGCATTTGCTCCGAGCGTGTCTGAATTGATCGAATCGGCACGCGAACCCGCAATGTTGAACGAAAACGATGCCGTTTCAGCATGGAATCAAGTACGGAAAGCAATCAAAGACAGTTATTATCACGCCGAAGAACATTTCGCCGAATTCGACGAAACGACGAAACAGGTTGTCGGCAATCCATCACAATTGAGATCATGGGGTCAAATGGAATCAACCGAAGTGGATTCGGTCGTATGGAGCAATTTCAAGCGATCATACGAAATAGTACAAACGCGCAACATGAAAAAACAAGTCATTCAGAACAGTTTGGGAATGAATGATCAAGCATTATTGGAAAGCGTGAAGTGATGGCATATTTCAGATATTACGGTAAAAACAAATATGGCAATCGGAAAACGGTCGTCGACAACATAACGTTTGACAGCCGACATGAAGCGAATCGGTACATCGAATTGAAATTTCAGCAAAATGCGGGAATTATTCACGACCTCACGCTTCAAAAAAAATACGTGTTGATTGAAGCACAATATGAATCGTCGGATGAAGTGTATCAAAAAGGCGCGAACAAAGGAAAACCCAAACGCGGCGCATTGATCGAACGAGAAGTCGCTTATTATGCCGATTTTGATTATTACACCGCCGACGGCGAACATGTTGTCGAAGATGCCAAAGGATTGAAAACAAAGGAATATGTGATCAAACGCAAATTGATGTTAAAAATACATGGCATCAGAATTCACGAAATATTCTGAAAGGAGAAAAAATGTGGATTTTGTATAGCGTCGTTTTGTATGGTATCGGCGTGCTGATCGGGTACGCGTGGGCAAAAAGCAATAAATGATGATTAGACCGCCCGTTGTAACTATAAACGCAAATATATTGTGTCAGCAAACATACCTTAACTCACGGGCGGTCTTTTCATAAATGGATGCGGAAATGACAGAAGATAGAGCATATACCATACTAACGGCATTGCGGAACATTAAGCTGTCAATATCGGACGAGATGAACGAACAACTGAAGCCGTGGTTTGATGACATTGAAAAGGCAATAGAGGATGAACAGAGGGAGAACGGATGACAAGAGAATACCGAGAGTATGCAAAAAGCAGAATAGAATATTTGCTTAAAATAAGCAGACTAGACGAACGTGACAAGGAAGCACTTGAAGCGGCAATAGAGGCACTATCGCAAGAGCCGACAGTAACATCGACAGACGAACCTATGACGATGGTATATCCAACTATTGTTTGTGATGATGCGGTAAGCCGTGATGCGGTACTAGACATAATATGCCGTGAAACAGAATGGTATGACATTAGAACGCAGATAGAACAGTTACCATCCGTCACGCAGAAGTCGGGGAAGTGGATTCCTGTTAGTGAGAGGTTGCCCGAAGAAGCGTTTGGTTGTCTTGTCACTGTACTTGATACCGATTTGAGAACACAAGACGAGTTTGAGAACATATTGCCTTATTTTGTGGGATATGACGGAGAAACATGGAACAATTTTTGCGGAGAGCCAATACCCTTTGAAGTTATCGCATGGATGCCGTTACCAGAGCCGTATAAGGCAGAAAGTGAGGAATAAATATGGCAGATATAGAGTTAGTAATTAAGATAGACGAAGAAACATATAAAAAGTGTAAATGGAAAAATAACGGAGTAGTTGGATTGGAAAGGTGGGAAAGAGCAATAGCAAACGGCACAGTATTACCCAAGCATGGGCGGTTATGTGATCTTGATGCGGCTTTAAAATGTGTGGATGACGATAGTATGGAAGATTGTGATGCAAAGTGGCAGGCAATAAGGCTGTTTGATTGGGCAATGAGTAAACGTGTTGTACTTGATGCATGGGGGAATAAGGAATGAAACTGATAATTGATATACCAAAAGAAGTATATAAAGACATAATGATACATAACCGAGAGATGCGTGAAAGCGGCAAGTCTGCTTATTACTTTGAGGGGTTGATACAAAACGGCACACCTATACCCGACAATACGACAAATAGTGACATAATGCTGACAATGTTTCCCGATGAAACTGATTTACATACCTTTGCAAGACATAACAAGGTGGCTTGGTGGAACGCACCATATCAGAAAGGAGAACAATAATGCCGACATTTCAAAGTGAGCCGATAGGATATTTAATTATTTCGGATAGGGTAAAGATAAGTGTTTATGAGCCTATGAGTAAGTTTCATAGATTTATGATGAAATTGTGTTTTGGTTGGGTATATGAACCATATCAGAAAGGCGGTAAGTGATGAAATGCAACACCGAATTGTTAGAAAAGGAGTGTGTGATATGAGTCAAGATGTAAATATGATCGTATTATGCGATCACAAAGATTGTCCGTATTGTCATCGTGGCGAGTGCGGGAAAGATGTTCTTTATTGGAACGATGACGAATGTGAAGCACAAGGAGAAAAAACGAATGACGGTTGAAGAACAAATGTTGATAAAAGCATTGTCTAACGAATGTGATCGGTTGCATGGCGCATTGAAACGCATACAGGAAGGAATTCAACGCGAAGCAGATTATTACGACGAAGTGATTGATTCCGACATCGCGAAGGGTCTATATTTGGCAGGCGAAATCATTGATCAATGCGTAAACGATATGCGATCATAAAAGGAAAGCGGCGTGAGCCATGATCAAAACTCACGCCGCAAACACAAAAACGGTGTATTTAATATAGCACATATCAATTCATTTGGCAAATCAAATTTACTCACCATTTTGAATATTTGAATAGACAAACGCAATATAATGCGTTATATTCAAATCATGAATCAATTCAACAGTATTTCAAAAACGGTAGACGGCAACGAAGGCGACAAGTGCAACTATCCCACAAGATTAGATACATACGGATGCGGATGTTCGCACGATTGTAGTTATTGCTATGCGAAATCATTGCTCGATTTTCGCGGGTTATGGGATGCAGAACATCCTTCGGTCGGCGATATAAACACGATAGCGCGGCAGATAAAGAAACTCCCGCGTGATAAAGTTGTTCGTTTGGGCGGCATGACCGATTGTTTTCAACCGATAGAAAAAACCCATCGCATGACATACAAAACGATCATGTTGCTAAATAAGCGAAAAATCCCGTATTTGATCGTTACGAAATCGGCAATAGTCGCTGATGATGAATATATGGCGATCATGGACAAGGATTTGGCACATATTCAGATCACGGTTACGACACTCGACGACGATTTGGCAAAAACGTATGAAAAAGCATCGCCACCGAGCGCACGCGTGCAGGCGATCAGAAAATTGCAGGAAGCGGGTTTTGACGTTCAGTTGAGATTATCTCCGTTTATTCCTCAAAACGTCGATTTTGACGCGTTAAACGCGTTAGGAATACATAAGATTTTGATTGAATTTCTGCGCGTCAATAGTTGGATAAAAAAATGGTTCAAGATTGATTATTCGGAATATACAGTCAATCAAAACGGATATCATCATTTACCGTTACAGCGCAAATTGGAATATATCAAACAAATCACGGGTTTTGAAGAAATGACCGTTTGCGAAGATGAATCAAGCGCATACGACTATTGGCAACGGAATTTCAATCATAACAAAGACGATTGTTGCAATTTAAGGAGATCATGATGGCGGTTAGGAAAAGCAAAAACATCGGTCGAATCGTGAACGGATATTTGATTTTGGACAGCAGAAGAAAAGGACGCGACACGGAATATTTGATCGAATGTCAAAAATGCAATTCCAAATTTTGGAAAAGCAGAGGATTTATCAAAGCAAAAGCAATATGCCCATGTTGTGAAAATGGCAGAAATTACAGAAATGCCAAAGGATATGAACACGAAAGGCTATATGAGCGTTATAGAAATATTTTACGCAGGATATATGACAAAAACAGATATATTGGCGTCACAATTTGCGAAGAATGGGAAAACGATTATTTGGCATTCAGAAGGTGGGCGTTCGCCAATGGGTACGATGATTCGCTAACAATTGACAGAATAGACAACGGTAAAGGTTATGAACCGAGCAATTGTAGGTGGATTTCTTTAAAACAACAGGCAAACAACAGAAAAAGCAATCGTATTATCACATACGAAAACATGACATACACAATATCTGAATTTGCCGATCACATAAAATTGCCATATAACGCGGTGTTGTCAAGGATAAACAACGGTTGGGATATTGAAGACGTTGTAAAAACACCATACAAAAGCAGAAAGAAATGGAGTGAAATGCATGAAAAAAACAACATTAAAGATTGAATATGTACCGATTGACAGCATAGAAACATATGCCAACAATGCGAAGATACATACCGCAGAACAAATTGAACAAATCAAAAAAAGCATTCAAGAATTTAACATGAACGACCCGATTGGTGTATGGAAAAGCACCATTGTTGAAGGTCATGGACGACTTATAGCGTGCAAAGAACTCGGGTACAAAGAAGTGCCAATAATTCGGCTTGATCACCTCACGGATGAACAGCGTCGCGCGTACATGCTCGTTCACAATAAGTTGACTATGAACACCGATTTCAACATCGATATTCTCAACATGGAACTCGACAACATTGAAATCGACATGTCTGATTTCGGGTTTAAACTTGATTTGGGTGATGATAACGACGACGACATCGAGCGAAAGGATTTATCTGATGAATTCTCGCTTGCGATGCGTGTTGTGATCGAGTGCAAAGACGAACTCGAACAGCAATTGATATACAACGAGATGATCGAAAGGGGCTACACATGCAAGATAGAGTAGTTGTTTTCGACATTCAAAAAGAATCGAAAATAGATCCCACGTTTCGAGTTGAAAAGATCAAAAACGATTACGATTTGAAAGTTGATCAGATACAGGAACGGTTTACAGGACAGATAGAACTTCCCGAAACATGGAACATTGGCGTTATAGTCGGGAATTCGGGAACGGGCAAGACAACCATTGCGCGTAAGATATTCGGCGACAAACTCGTTCAAGGGTATGAGTACAAATCAAAATCAGTTATCGACGACATGCCCGAAAGCGCACAAACAAACGACATAGCGAACATGTTCAACGCCGTAGGATTTGCTTCAGTACCGTCATGGTTAAAACCATATGATGTTTTATCCAACGGCGAGAAAATGCGTGTAGATTTGGCGCGTGCATTATTGAGTGATGATTTGATCGTATTTGATGAATTCACGTCCGTGGTTGATCGCCGTGTAGCAGAAACAATGTGTTTGGCAACGAATCGGAGCGTTAAACGTCTGAAAAAACAATTCGTCGCCGTGAGTTGTCATTATGACGTACTCGAATGGCTACAACCCGATTGGTATTTCGATACAAACGAGATGAAGTGTTTTTTTCAGTACCGCCACGATCAAAAAAAGAATTCTTGGTTAAAAGATGCTCCATTGATGCGTGGCGAATATTCAAGAAGTATCACTATTTGAGCGCCGACATCAGCAAAGCGGCACAATGTTACGGATTATATGATGAAGACAAGATTGTTGGGTTTTGCGGCGTGACTCATTTCCCGCATCCGAGCAATCCGAAGATCAAACGCGGACATCGCCTCGTATTATTGCCCGATTATCAAGGAATCGGATTAGGAATGAAGTTTTTCAACATGATCGCGGACATTTACAACGAACAAGGATATGATTTCACGGTCACAAACAGTTCAATCGCGTTGATAAACGGTTTGAGGAAAGATAAACGATGGATAATGATGCGATACGGCAAGAATGTGCCGAGCGGAAAGTCGTTCATGAAGGGATTGTATAAGTCGTCCGAACGAATTACGGCATCGTTTATACGCCCGCGATGGAAAGACGGAAAACGCCCCGAAATTACGAAATGATTTCGAGAATTTTAAGCACAAAATATTGTTTGTCGGGCATCGCGCCCCATTTTTCAACGCCATACCCGACATCGATACTAACCCGAACAGTCAATGTCGGCGATTGACATGAATAGCCGTTACGCAACGCGACAAGGAATTCGCCATTTGCATCTACGGCATGAACGAATCGGGATAGATAGTATTGATTGATTTCGCGGTATTCTTCTTTCTTTTCTCCGCTTGAAATCATATCAAACCACTTTTTTTTGATCGGCAATGTAACCATGATGCCGACAGTATAGCCGAAATGAAACTATTTTTCAATTGAATGAGGTGATCACATGGCACGAACAGGAAGACCCAAGAAGGAATTTGACGTCAAAACGTTCACTGACCTTGTGGGCTTGGGATGCACGCAGGAAGAAATCTGCTGGTTTTTCCGAGATGAAACGGGAAAGTCCGCCAACATCGACACATTGACACGGTGGTGCAAGCGGACGTTTGACATGACTTTTCAAGAGTATGCCAAACAAAACAGTTGCATGGCATTGAAAATCCAATTGCGACGAAATCAATTTGAATTGTCCAAGAAATCTGCCGCGATGGCAATATTCCTTGGTAAGAACTATTTAGGACAGAAAGACGTTATTCAGCAAATTGGCGATGATGCATCGGCTGAAATATTGAACGACATCGCAAACGAGATTAAGAAAGCGAAAGAACATGAAGGACTTAAACAGGCAGGAATCGATCAGATTTCTGATTGAATATCCGTATTTGTTCGGTCATTTGCTCGGGTTTAAGGACTTAACCGCGCTTCATAACGTTTGGATGCAGGAGATGTTGCTCGGCGAAGAAGACGACACGTTGCAGGCACACCGAGGAAGTTATAAGACGACATGCGTTTCGATTGCGTTGTCGCTGATCATGATTCTTTATCCAAACGACAAGACAATGTTCATGAGAAAAACGGATAACGACGTTAAAGAAGTTATCAATCAGTCGAAGAACATTCTGTTGTCGGGCGTAACGCAGGAACTGATCAAGCGCATTTACGGAAAATCGCTTGTACTTACTACATCATCAGCAACGGCAATATCGACCAATTTGATTTACAGCGTCAAAGGTACTTCTCAATTGGTTGGTATCGGTACGAAATCATCCTTGACGGGTAAGCATTTCGATCGAATATTTACGGACGATATTGTCAACGTTGAAGACAGAATATCGAAAGCAGAACGCGAACGTACCAAAATCGTCTATCAAGAATTGCAGAACGTCAAGAACAGGGGCGGACGCATATTCAACACGGGAACTCCGTGGCACAAAGATGATTGCTTCACGCTGATGCCGAACCCGAAGAAATGGGATTGGAAAGCAACAGGACTGATCGGCGAGGAAGAAGCGAACGAGATCAAACGTCACATGACGAACAGTCTATTTGCCGCAAACTATGAGTTAAGGCATATCGCTGAAGATGATGTCATATTCGACAACCCAAAGACGGGAGCAGACCCCGCACTCGTCGAGCAAGGAACGTCGCATACAGATGCGGCATATTGGGGTTCAGATACAACGGCATTTACCATCATAAACAGACACGACGACAAAATCTATGTGTTCGGTAAGGTATGGGAAAAGCACGTTGATAAATGCATGGATCAGATTGAAATGTATCATAATCAGTTCCATTGCGGAAAAATGTATAACGAGTTGAATGCCGACAAAGGTTATTTGGCGAAATTATTCCGTGAGCGCGGCGTCAAAGTCGTTTCGTATTCGGAAACGGAAAACAAATACATCAAGATCACGTCGTATTTGAAGTTTGAGTGGGAGAATGTCGTGTTCGTCGAAGGAACGGACGAAGCGTACATTCAACAGATAACCGATTTCAATGAAAACGCTGATCACGATGATTGTGCTGATTCGTTATCGAGTCTGATTCGATTCGTTGGCAACAAGCGCAAGTCATACGACGGCATTTGGAACAAAGTTTAATCACAAAGGAGGACTTTTAAAATGAATCTGAAACTTTTGGACGTACTTACAGCATTATCCAAGAACAAAGGCGTGAACATCACACTCAAAAACAGCGAGGATGTCGCGCTGATCACTTTCAATGCGGCGGGTTATGCATCAGTTGAATCTGACCTAACACTCCGCAAGGTCGACAGAATCACCATCGATTCAGAAACATCGATCACAATTCTGCTCAATGATGAAAGCGTTGAGGAACCTCAACCCACGCCCGAACCCGACGTTGACCCGTCGACAGAACCGACAGACCCAAGCAATCCGTAATATTGAGAGGGGAGTAAGCGAATGATTACATACAACGATTATTTGGATTTAGATACCAAAGACCCCAAAAAGATTATGCAGTTCGTTTTGTCGGTCATAAATGATCACAAGAATTCTGACCTTTACAAAACGGCTGTCATTGCTACCGAATACGACAAACACAAGAACGTCACGATCACGCAATATCAGAAATTGCTTTATACCGTGACGGGAAAAGCCGTACCCGATAATTATTCGGCGAATTTCAAACTTGCATCGAGGTTTTTCCATCGGTTCGTTGTGCAGGAAAATCAGTATCTTCTTGGAAACGGCGTAACATGGCAGGATGAAAGTACGGAAGAAATACTCGGAGATGATTTCGATTATCAGTTGCAGAAAGCGGGCAAATACGCGCTGATTGGTGCGGTTTCGTTCGGTTTTTTCAATTTAGATCATCTCGAAGTTTTTCCCGTGACCGAATTCGCACCATTATACGACGAGGAGAACGGCGCAATGATGGCAGGCGTTCGTTTTTGGCAATTGGATAACACGAAACCGTTACGCGCGACGTTCTACGAAATAGACGGTTACACGGAATTCATTTGGGATACCCGTAAAAACGCACTAGAACGCGGTAAATGGACGAAAGTAGATGAAGGCAAAGGAATGTTGCCTAAACGATCATACATCCTTAAAACGCGAAATAGTGAAGTCGATGGAACTGAAATATACGACGCGGAAAACTATCCAACATTCCCGATTGTACCGTTATGGGCGAATCCCGAGCATCAATCCGAAATCGTCGGCATGAGAGAACAGATTGACTGTTATGACTTGATCAAATCGGGTTTTGCAAACACCGTGGATGAAGGCTCGATCATTTATTGGCTTATTCAGAACGCAGGCGGTATGGACGACGTTGATTTGGTTCAATTCGTAGAGAGAATCAAGACGATGCACGCGGCATCCGTGGGTAACGACGGACTCGGCGCACATGCTGAACCTCATTCGATTGAACCGCCATATCAGAGCCGCGAATCATTGCTTCAGAAACTGCGGAGCGACCTTTACGACGACGCTATGGCACTTGATACAAAGGAAATTGCTGATGGCGCAGTCACGGCAACGCAGATAGAAGCCGCATATGAACCACTCAATCAGAAAACTGATCAGTATGAATACTGCGTGCTTGATTTCTTGCAGGACATCCTTGAAATTGCGGGCATTTACGATGAAGCGCCGACATTCACTCGGTCGTTGATCGTAAACAAGACAGAAGAAATTCAATGCGTATTGCAGGCGGCATC
>Ga0310786_10006829_pt1 | contig 15053 bp, 10 predicted proteins | sample AusTroGonzalo_MG_FD_203881 | JGI IMG/M metagenome (GOLD analysis project Ga0310786, IMG submission 203881) | Bovine rumen microbial communities from tropical cattle in Woodstock, Queensland, Australia - Gonzalo_03 (v2) (version 2) | ecosystem: Host-associated > Mammals > Digestive system >... | reverse complement strand
GCCACTGATGTATGAACCGTCTCGGACATCTCCGTATCCTGCTTGGTCGCAAAGAACCTGGCAGCCAGGACATTGGTCCCTAGGGATATTCCGGTGAACATATTTATGAGCATGTTAATAAGAGCCGTAGTCGAACCTACTGCCGCAAGAGCATTCGTACCCGTAAACTGACCTACGGTAATTACATCCACAGCGTTAAATAACAGTTGAAGGATGCTTGAAGCCATCAGGGGTAAAGCAAAGGATATGAGCTTCGGCATTATGCTGCCGTTAAGCATGTCTATTTCATATCTGTTCTTCATACGAAGAAGATACTAGCACTTTTATCCTGTTCTTACTATAAGGTGACTAATCCGCTAAATATACAATTTCAGGCTTCCTGATCAATTGTTTTTGAGCAAAAAAACACGCCACGGTTGCCCATGGCGTGAATAGCTTTTCTATCAGATTCCTCGCAAGATACCGTATTTATTACATATATCGGTAAACTCAGGAGACTGGGCAAATCCTTTAAGGACATCTTCTCGCGTCGTCCCTTTATCAAGAAGACCGACCCAGTATTTGAGACCGTTGTCATCTGCCGGTCTTCCCATAAATGTCTCATAGCATCTCTTTACGAATTCTTTGTTGTCTGTCTTAAGACCAACGAATTCAGGGCTGGTGAAGAAGAGCTTAGCTGCTTCATAACCTGAGTTTTCCTGATTTGTCAGAGACAGGGCCCAAAAATTGAGACCTTCTGCTTCGGCTTCTCTTCCGAGGCATTTCTCATAGAGCCTTGATGCAAATGCCTTAGCGTTTTCTGATGCAAAAGAAGCCTTGGCCGTAGGAGCTCCTGATCTTACGCCGTAACTTGCGCAGATGTCACACCATTCTCTTGTATCTATAAAGCTGTCGATGATCGTTTCCATCGATGTACCGCCGGCGAGAAGATCCATCCAATAAGCTTTTCCCGCAGCATCAGCTTCTCTTTTGAAGAATGTCTTATATAAAACGTCAAGGAACTCGTCACGGCTAAGTCCTCTGTCCTTGAATTCAGGCGAGAACAAAAAGCCTCTTGCGCAATCGGCACCCGTGTTCTGACCTGTCGTAACCATCTTGAGCCAGTATTCCTTGCCATCTTTTTCGGAATCCCTGTTCAGAGCTATGTTATATAATCTCTCGATAAAGTCTTCAAATGTTCCGTTAGAGGAAACATTATAGTTATACCCCTGGGTTTTTCCTGTCTTCTTTATCTCTACCTTTTTGATGTGATAGTTAAAATTGCTGTCGCAGAGATATTCTGCGATATCTTCGTGATAATACTTCGCATTCTTGGGTTCGGTAACTCCGATACCGTCTCCGTATGTAATATAACTTGCAGCAACCGCGATACTTTGGGATGCGGCGTTATTAAGCTCTACCAACATGGTTCCGCTCTTAACGTTCAGATTCCCGTTCGCGATAACACCGTTATCACCGTATACCTGAAGACAAGCATTTTCACCACTGATAATAAGGTCGTTTCCGCTGCCGCAGGCAAAACCCGAACCGTCTTTATCATATCCGTAACAGGTCAGCTTTCCGTTAATGATAAGGTCTCCGCCCAAAGTAAATATACCGATAGTTCCGCCTACAACGATATCGCTTCCTTCGGCGATCGTAACATCTCCGCCTGTAAGGATACCGAAGCCGTTCCCGCAAAGGAGCGATCCGGTTCCTTTGATCGTGATATCATCCGTCGCCATAAGACATACGGCGAAAGATTCATCATCATCATTATCCACTTCGCAAATTGCATCCTTCAAGGTCAATGTCTTTGTAACGGGATCATATGAGGCTTTTCCGTCCTTTAAGATGTCATTCTTGTTTGTTTCAGTGACATTAACCTCATTAAGAGAAACGCCATAGTCCGTACCTGCTCTTAAGTTCCTGCTCGAAAAAGGCAAGACGATAATAGTCATGACCAGAGCAAGAAAAATACTTATCGCTGTTTTAAAACTTCGCATAAAATATCCCTCTCTTATTCTTATTTGGAAGATTCCATTATTGATAATACATCAAATCTTTATATAAAACATCGGGTAAAAGTCAAAAAAATAATACAAAAATATCACGATATGTAAATGCCGGCTTACTTTTCATCGTAAAGCCGGCAAATAAAACCTAAGATAAGAGAGATCTGTCAGAGCTCGTCAAGATAGTCTTTCATTGCTTCAGGAGAAGGACCGCCTGTTACAAGACGCTTCTCGACACAGGTCTTAAGAGATATCGCATCATATACATCCTCTTCGATAAGATCTGAGAACTTCTTAAATTCTTCAAGTTTAAGATCAAGAAGGGAAGTGTTGTTTTCGATACAATAATGAACGAGCTTTCCGGAGATCTCATGTGTGCTCCTGAAAGGGATGCCTTTTCTTACGAGATAATCAGCAAGATCCGTAGCATTTGTAAATCCGCCCAGAGCAGCTGCTTCCATATTGTCTTTCCTGATCTTCATCGTCTTGATCATGCCGGTAAACGGAACGAGAACGCCTTTTAAAGTATCGATAACATCAAAGAGAGCCTCCTGGACTTCCTGCATATCCTTGTTATAGGTGAGGGGAAGTCCCTTCATGATAACGAGAAGGGAAATAAGGTCTCCGTAGACTCGACCCGTCTTACCGCGTGTAAGTTCCGCAACGTCGGGGTTCTTTTTCTGAGGCATCATCGAAGAGCCCGTGGAATATGCATCATCAAGTTCGATAAATTTAAATTCCTGTGAAGAATAAAGGATGATCTCCTCAGACAGTCTCGACAGGTGCATCATAAGGATAGATGCAAATGATGAGATCTCGATAGCCCAATCTCTGTCGGCAACACCGTCGAGTGAGTTCTTGGTAACGCCGTCCATGCCGAGTTCATCGGCAACGGATTCACGGTCGAGAGGATAAGTGGTTCCTGCAAGAGCTCCTGAACCCAGCGGCGATATATTTGTCCTGCTGATCGCTTCTTCAAGACGTGACATATCTCTTCCGAACATCTCGATATAAGCTGACAGATAATGAGCAAATGTGATGGGTTGAGCTCTCTGAAGATGAGTATATCCGGGCATATAGGTCTCGAGATTATCCTTGGCGATATCGATAAGAGTATCGCGGAGTTCACCAACAAGGCTCATGATCTCATATGCTTCATCGATAGCATAGAGCCTCTGGTCCAAAGCGACCTGATCATTACGGCTTCTGCCCGTGTGAAGGCGCTTTCCGGCATCTCCGATCCTGTTTGTCAGTTCCTCTTCAATGAACATATGGATATCTTCGGCATCGGAATCAAATGTAAGCTTTCCTGTGTCGATATCTTCCATGATCGACAGGAGTCCTTCGCGGATCTTGTCTGCATCTTCCCGGGATATGATGCCCTGCTTAGCGAGCATCTGACTATGTGCAACTGACCCTTCGATATCCTGCTTATACATCCTGCAGTCAAAAGGAAGGGAAGAGTTGAAGTCATTTACCGCTTCATCAGTAGCCTTTTGGAATCTTCCTTCCCACATTTTCTTAGCCATAATAAATCTCCTTATGTGTCGATCTTTTTTAATTCAACAAGTGCTTTGTTCCTGTATACCAGATCGGTACGCTCTGTAAAACCGATGCTTTCCCAGAACGCGTTTCCTATCTCATTATACTCGAAAGCTACAAGCGCGACCTTATTGATGCCTTCTTTTTTAAGTGCCTCAAGAGCCAGATCCACCAGATGTCTTGCTATACCGAGCCTTCTTTTATCCGGGGATACCGACATATGCTGAATAAAGCCGCGTCTTCCGTCGTGCCCACATAATATAACACCAACTATATTGTCTTCACAAGTTGCGACAAAACTGGTAGTCGGATTACGCTTGAGATACTTTTCTATTCCTTCGTATGAATCATCTTTTTCATTTAAACCGTTCTTACAAGCTATCCATAATTTAAGTGCCTGAGGCTGGTCCTCAGGAGTCATGAGTCTGAAATTAATATCCATAATAACTCCTTAATCTATCCAGTTATAATCTCCGCCGGTTATGGCCAGACTTAAAAGGGAATCGTATTTCTCGACGTTTTCAGCACCTTCGACCATCTCGATCAGTTTAGCTGCTTCTCTTAAAGCCGGCAGTTCTTCGTCAGGACCGATCTCCATATCGATTTCTTTTCCGCAGTAGGGACAAACTATGCGGGGTGCGATCCTCAGATCTAGAAATCTGTTATCACAGTCTTCACATTCATAGAAACCGCATCTTTCGGTTCCGTCAGGAACGAAATACATAATAAATAGCCTCCAAAATATTAAAGGGCCGCGGAATTCGCGGCCCTCAGTGATACATACTTAATATCAGAGCAATCCGTTCTTCTGCTTCATCTTAGCGTTGACCTTCATAGGGAGACCAAAGCAGTTGATGAATCCGCCTGCATCAGCCTGATCGTAAACGTCATCAGCTTCAAATGTAGCGATCTCAGGATCATAGAGAGAAAACGGTGATGTTGTTCCTGCAGGTGTGCAGTTACCCTTGTAGAGCTTCATCTTAACTTCACCTGTAACAACTTCCTGTGTCTTATCAACGAAAGCAGAAAGAGCTTCGCGGAGCGGGTGGAACCACTGACCGTAGTAAACGAGTTCAGAGAACTTCTGAGCTACGAGATCCTTATAGTGGATCGTGTCACGCTCAACAGTCAGTAGCTCGAGCTCACGGTGGGCAGCGAAAAGAAGTGTTCCGCCCGGAGTCTCATAAACGCCACGACTCTTCATACCAACGAGACGGTTCTCAACGATATCAGCGATACCGACACCGTTAGCAGCAGCAACCTTGTTGCAGTATCTCAAAAGATCGGCAGGAGAGAGCTTCTGACCGTCAACTTCTACAGGGATACCCTTCTCAAACTTGATCGTTACATATGTAGGAGCATCAGGTGCCTTCTCAGGAGAAACCATGAGTTCGAGGATCTTATCGAGCTGAGGCTCATTTGCAGGATCTTCGAGATCCATACCTTCGTGAGAAAGGTGCCAGAGGTTCTCATCCTTGGAGTAGTTGTTCTCTTTTGTAACAGGAACATCGATTCCACGAGCATTAGCGTAGTCGATCTCCTCATCACGGGACTTGATATCCCAGATCCTCCATGGAGCAAGGATCTTCATATCAGGATCGAGTGCCTTGATGGAAAGCTCGAATCTTACCTGGTCGTTACCTTTACCGGTACAGCCGTGAACGATCGTTGTACATCCGTTAGCGTGAGCAGCCTCAACGAAGTGCTTAGCGATAACAGGACGAGCCATGGAAGTTCCCAGGAGGTATTTACCCTCGTAAACCGCATTAGCCTTGAGTGTAGGGAATACGAAGTCGGAAACGAACTCCTCAGAGATATCTTCGATGATGCACTTGATCGCGCCGCACTTGAGAGCTTTCTTCTCGAGATAATCGTGATCAACACCAACACCGACTTCACCACAGTAAGCAACTACTTCGCAGTCATAATGCTCAAGAAGCCACGGAATGATGATAGATGTATCAAGGCCGCCTGAGTAAGCCAATAAAAACTTTTCTTTTGCCATAGGGCACCTCCGTATAAATTGAATAATTATGCAAAATCATGAATAACTTTGCACATAATAGCAGAACGCATATTATTCGTCAACATTATTTTTCGACTTTTCCGAACATTTTCGAAAAGTAACTAATATTAATATAGAACTTTATATTTTTTGTGCAATATTTTCTTTTAAAAAGACGGAATTAAGTATAGAATTTATCCTGTGTATATTTATAGGAGGTATCGTCTATGGCTTATCCTATGATCGAGAACAATCTTTCTAACATCATCATGGTCGACGGCAGACTTCTTAACAGTAATTCCGATGTTGCCCGTGAATTCTTTGAGCCCTGTTATGATACGGTTTATTATGAAACAGTAAGGATCTATAAGGGCGTTCTTTTATTTCTTGAGGATCATCTCGACCGCCTCAGCAAGTCAGTTAAGGCTTCAGAAGGGTTTTATGTCGATACCAAATATCTCCGCTTTGCACTCTTAAATTACCTCAATGCTCTTTCTCTCGGAGAGTATGAGGGCAATATGCGCATAGTCATTACCAGAGAACATAACGTATTTCATATTTGCGAAGCCAATATCCCGACAGAAGAAGTCTTCAAAAACGGTATCGCCACTAACATCCTTCAGTGGGAGCGCGTGGCACCTCATGTAAAGATCTTCAGAACCGAGTATAAGGACGCCGTATCAGCCAAGTTCAAGGAGATGACACCATACGGTATGCCTTATGAGGTCCTTCTCGAAAACAAGCAGGGTGAGATCACAGAAGGATCCAAATCCAATTTCTTTGCGATCGTAGACGGTGAGATATATTCTGCAACTAATGATCTTATCCTTATAGGTATCACGAGAAAGTATGTGCTCGAAGCTCTTCAAAAGGCCGGACTTCAGCTCCGTTACAAGACCTTCGGAATGAGGACTTTTACTGATCCCGCTCATAAGGTTGCTTTATTTGTCAGCAGTACTCCGTTTGACATCCTTCCGATATCTTCTGTCAATGAGTTCAAGTTCGATTCCGTTAATGACGAACTCGTTATAAAGATCCAGAAGATGTACAAAGAGATAGTTGATAAGTACTACGAAGAACATAAAAACGATTGATTTCAGGAGGCGTATCCAAAATGTCCGTAAAGACGGGAAAAGTAACAGTTACAACGGAAAACATATTTCCGGTAATAAGGCAATGGCTCTATTCTGATCAGGATATCTTTGTCAGAGAGCTCGTATCAAACTGCTGTGACGCGGTATCAAAGTTCAAAAGACTTGTTGAGCTCGGTCAGGCAACTGCTGACGAGAACGAGAGCTATAAGATCAATGTTATCTATGATGATGCCGCTAAGACGATCGCCTTTGAAGATAACGGTATCGGCATGACAGCCGAAGAGATCGAGAAGTATATCGGCCAGATCGCTTTTTCCGGTGCCATGGATTTTGTTACAAAATATCAGGAACAGTCTACCGATAAGGCCGGCATCATAGGTCACTTCGGTCTGGGCTTTTATTCCGCATTCATGGTAGCCGATGAAGTCACGATCGATACAAGATCATTCATACCCGGTTCGGAACCTGTCCTGTGGAGATCCGAAGACGGCATGGAATATGAGATATCCGAATCTGAAAAGACATCAAGAGGAACAATTATCACTCTTAAGCTCTCTGAAGAAGCTCAGGCGATCTTTAACGCCTCCAAGATCAGGGAGATCCTGAGAAAGTACTGTTCATTCGTACCTGTCGAGATCTTCTTTATCGATACAGAAGCCGATAAGAAGCGTGCCGAGGACGAAGAGAAGTTAAGAAAAGAAAAGGAAGAGAAGGGTGAGGAATATACTTCACCTGTTATCGAGCCTCATGCTCTTAACAACACTTCTCCTCTTTGGACAAAGAAACCTTCGGAATGTACCGAAGAGGATTATAAAGAGTTCTATCACAGCGTTTTCCCTGATATGAGGGATCCTTTGTTCTGGATCCATCTCAATATGGACTATCCGTTCAACCTTCAGGGAATCTTATATTTCCCTAAGACCGATAATGTATATCAGAGCCTTGAAGGAAGGATCAAGATCTATAATCATCAGGTATTCGTTGCGGATAATATTGAAGAGATCATCCCTGATTTCCTTTTCCTTCTCAAAGGCTGTCTCGATTGTTCAGACCTTCCTTTGAACGTATCCAGATCCGCTCTTCAGCAGGATGAATATGTTAAGAAGCTTTCTTCCCATATCATAAAGAAAGTTTCCGATAAGCTTAACGAAGTTTTCAAAAATGACAGGGAGTCATTTGAGAAATACTGGTCCGATATCTCCGTATTTGTCAAATACGGCATGATGAAGGAAGAGAAGTTCTATGAGAAGACGAAGGATATATGCCTCTTTAAGCTTAATGGCGGCGGATTTGCTACCATAGCGGAGCTGACAGACGGAAAGGATACGATCAGATATACGACTGATCCCAAGGCTCAGGCTGCATATATCTCCATGGCAGAAAATGACGGATTCAAGGTCATCATCCTTGATGAGGAGCTTGATAATAACTTCATCTCTTTCCTTGAATACAAGTATCAGAACTTCAAGTTCAAGAGAGTCGACAGCGAACTTTCAGGTAACGAGGGAGATGCCGAAGTCAAGGATAAGCTCTCAGACCTGTTCAGAAAAGCTCTGAATAACGATAAACTTGAGGTATCCGTAATGGGTCTCGGTAAAGATCAGATGCCTGCATTTATCAGGGAGACAGAGGAAGCCAGAAGAATGGCAGAGATGAGAGAGCAGTTTGAGAAGATGAGGACCGGCAAGGAAGATGATCCTTATAAGGATCTCGATTCCATGTTCCCGGTCAAGGAGGATCTGGTCATAAATACCGACAGTCCTCTCATATCCAAGATTACTGCCATGAAGGAGCTTGGTACAAAGGATGAGGAGACAGACCGTCTTGCTCTCCATATCTTTGATCAGGCAAAGCTTGCTCACGGATCTCTTGATTCCGAAGGACTTAAGAGATTCCTGGAATATAATTCCAAGCTGCTTGAAAGATCAGTCGAATAAATCGGATTTTTTACAATAAACATGTGTGGAGGATTAATTATGTCACAAGAAGTTCGCAGAATATTTTCTGAGAAAAAACTTCCTTTTGCGGTAGAGGCAAGAGGTATCCTGAAAGATCTTAAGTCGGATCTCGGCATTTCAACGCTTGAGGCTGTTAGGATCTTTAACAGATACGACGTGTCAGGCATAACCGATGAGGAATATGAAGAAGCCAAGAAGGTTGTTTTCTCCGAGCCTCCGGTAGACAACGTATATGATGAGAATATCGATACATCTGATGCCTGCTATGTTCTCGGTATCGAGGCTCTTCCGGGCCAGTATGATCAGAGAGCCGATTCTGCTGCTCAGTGCGTTCAGTTCCTCACACAAAAGGAAAGACCGTTGGTTAAGACTGCAAAGATCGTTGTATTCTACGGTTCTTTAACAGAAGACCAGAAATCCGAGATCGATAAATACCTTATTAACCCGGTCGAATCCAGAAAGGCATCGGATATCAAGCCGGAAACTTTGAAGGATACATATGATATCCCTACGACTGTTGAGACGATCACAGGCTTTAAGGATATGACGGATGATGAGCTCGAATCATTAAGAAAAGATATGGGTCTTGCAATGAGCAAGGCAGACATCATCTTTACTAAGGATTTCTTTAAGGAGATCGGAAGAGACCCTACGGTAACCGAGATAAGGGTTCTCGATACTTACTGGTCAGATCACTGCAGACATACGACATTCCTTACACAGCTTGAAGATATCAAGTTTGAGGGTGATGATGCTCTCACTGAAGAGATGAAGGAGACATATAAGGATTATCTCTCGACACGTGAAGAAGTATACGGCGAGAGGATCTCCAAAAAACCTGTCTGTCTCATGGATGTTGCTACAATGGCAATGCGCAAGCTGAAAAAAGACGGAAAGATCGCAGATCTCGATGAGTCTGAAGAGATCAATGCATGCTCGATCAAGATCAGGATCGATGTAGACGGTGAGATGAAGGATTATATCCTGATGTTTAAGAATGAGACTCACAACCATCCTACTGAGATCGAGCCTTTCGGCGGTGCTGCAACCTGTCTTGGCGGTGCTATAAGAGATCCGCTTTCCGGCCGTTCCTATGTTTATCAGGCTATGCGTGTAACCGGTGCAGGAGATCCTACGGTTCCTGTATCCATGACACTTAAGGGTAAGCTCTCACAGAAGAAACTCGTCAGAACAGCTGCTGCAGGCTACAGTTCATACGGTAACCAGATCGGACTTGCAACAGGTCAAGTTGATGAGATCTATCATCCGGGTTATGTAGCTAAGCGTATGGAGATCGGTGCAGTCATTGGTGCTGCTCCGGCCGAGAATATCGTTCGTGAAAGACCTATCCCGGGTGATATCGTAGTTCTTCTCGGCGGAAGGACAGGCCGTGACGGAATTGGCGGTGCTACAGGTTCTTCCAAGGCTCATGATGAGAAGTCCGTTCTTACATGCGGTGCAGAAGTTCAGAAGGGTAATCCTCCGACAGAAAGAAAGATCCAGAGACTTTTCAGGAATCCTGAAGTTACAAAGCTTATCGTAAGGTGTAATGACTTTGGTGCAGGCGGTGTATCTGTTGCTATCGGTGAACTTGCTGACGGTCTTAAGATCAATCTCGATCTTGTTCCGAAAAAGTACGAAGGTCTTGACGGTACTGAAATAGCAATCTCAGAGTCACAGGAACGTATGGCCTGTGTTATCCATAAGGAAGATAAGGAAAAGTTCCTTAACTTTGCAGATATGGAGAATCTCGAGGCGATCGTAGTAGCTGAGGTTACCGAAGAGCCTTACATGAGAATGGAATGGAACGGAAATATCATTGTCGATCTTCCTAGGAGCTTTATCGATACAAACGGCGCAAGCCAGTATGCAGACGCCGTTGTAACTAAGCCTTCCGAAGGATCTTATATCGATTCAGATAATAAGTCATTTGTTGCCGGAGACTTTAAGAAGTCATTGCTCGGTGCTTTGAATTCTCTTGAAGGATGTTCCAGAAAAGGTCTCATCCAGAGATTTGACTCGACTATCGGAGCAGGAACCGTGATCATGCCTTACGGCGGTAATTTCCAGACTTCACCTGAGGAAGGAATGGCTTGTAAGATCCCGCTCGATCATGGCACGACTAAGTCATGTTCCGTTATGACATACGGTTTTGATCCTTATTTCACAGAATGGAATCCTTATTGCGGTTCTTATCACGCAGTACTTGAGAGCCTTTTGAAACTCGCTTGCATGGGCGTTGATCCTCTTACCGCAAGACTTACATTCCAGGAATATTTCGAGAGAATGAGTTCCAAGGAAGCTTGGGGTAAGCCTTTACAGGCTCTCCTCGGCTCTTATAAGGCTCAGCTTGATTTCGGTACGGCATCTATTGGCGGTAAGGACTCCATGTCAGGAACATTTAATGATATTCATGTTCCTCCGACGCTTGTATCTTTTGCCGTCGGTATGACAACGACTGATAAGCTTATCACGGCTACATTGACCGGCACAGCTCAGAGACTATATTTTATCAAGGTAGCAAGAAACGGTAACGGATATTATAAGAAAGATCATGCGCTCCGCGTCTTTAAGGCCATTAAAGAACTTTCCGGCAGAGGACTTCTCAAGAATGCGGCAGTCGTAAGATCGAGCGGTATTGCTTCGCGTACTGTCGAGATGCTCGTGGGTAATAAGCTCGGATTTACATTCTCATCCGATATTGATGAGAAGACGCTTTTCGAGAAATCCCTTGCTACAGTTATCCTTGCGATCGATAAGGATTCCAATGCAATCGACAAGGTCGAGATGGTCGGCGGAAAATTCTTAGGTCAGACAAATGATTCCGGAATGATCACATATAAGGATTCATCAGTTTCGATCGAAGAGGCACTCGAAGCATATGAAAGTAAGCTCGAGCCGATCTTCCGTACAGTTGCTGAAGACGGAACGATGCCTTGTGAAGTGAAGGAATATAAGACTGACAAGACCTTTAAGGCATCCCCGAACGTTCTTAAGGGCCTTAAGCCGAGAGTTATAATCCCTGTTTTCCCGGGAACCAACTGCGAGATCGATACCGCGAGGGCATTCGAGAGGGCAGGCGGCGAGGCTGATATCTTTGTTATCAGGAATAAGAGCCAGCAGGAGATCACTGAATCTCTTATGACACTTGCAGGTAAGATCAAAGACAGTAATATCATCATGCTTCCTGGCGGTTTCTCCGCAGGTGATGAGCCTGAAGGATCGGGTAAGTTCTTTGCGGCTGCTTTCAGAAACCAGTATGTAACCGATGCAGTCAGGGATCTTCTTTTCAACAGAGACGGTCTTATGCTCGGTATCTGTAACGGTTTCCAGTCTCTGATCAAGCTTGGACTTGTTCCTTACGGCGATATCAAGGAGCTTACTTCAGATAGCCCTACGCTTACGTTTAACAACATCGGACGTCATCAGAATGTCTACTGCAAGACGAAGATCATAAGCAACAACAGCCCTTGGCTTACTATGGTCAACCCGGGTGAGGTCTATAATGTACCTGCTTCACACGGTGAAGGAAGATTTGTTGCAAGTGATTCATTTGTACAAAAACTCATCGATAACGGCCAGGTCGCTACCTGCTATGTTGACAATAAGGGCGAGCTTTCCAATAAGACGAACTTCAATCCTAACGGTTCCGTATGTGCGATAGAGGGTATCCTTTCTCCTGACGGAAGAGTCTTGGGTAAGATGTGTCACAGTGAGCGTTATGATCCTGATCTTTGCAAGAATATTCCGGGTGCAAAGGATCAGAAGATATTTGAATCCGGTATAGCTTATTTCCTCTGATATGAATAAGAGTGAAGTCCTGAGCATACTGGAAGATAACGGTCTTTATGCCAAATCTAAGTTTGGACAGAACTTTCTTTGCAATGAAGAAATAACAAAAAGGATAATCGATGTTTCCGGTTCGGGTCCTTCTTCAGTAGTACTGGAGATAGGACCCGGTATCGGGGCACTTACAAAGCCCCTTGCTGATCTCGTTAATAGCGTAACTGCAATTGAGATAGACAGGGACCTTTTTAGTTTTCTGGATAAATCTCTCGGTTCAGATATAAGACTGATCTTAAGTGATTTTTTGAAGCTCTCAAAAGAGGATTATACGGATAAGCCTTTTGATAAGATCTTAAGTAATATTCCGTACTATGTTATGACTGATATCTTGAAGAAGCTCTTTGTTGAATGCAACAGTGCTGACAAGATGACTTTCATGGTCGAAGATGATGCGACATCAAGGATCATATGCGAACCTCAAAGCAAGCAATACGGTCCTTTGGCCGTTTTGGCCGGTGTCTACGGCAAGGTAAAAAAGGAATTCATCGTTCCATCTGACTGTTTTTATCCTGCGCCGCATACTACTTCCTGCGTTATCACCATAACGAAGGTACCTTCGGGTTTTGATATAACACGGGGATTCTGCGAATTTGTTGAAGCCTCTTTTTCGAAAAGGAGAAAGACTTTGAGTAACTCCCTGTCAGATTATCTCAAAAACAGGGAAGTCAGTACCGGTGTTCAGGATGCTCTCATAAAGCTCGGATATCCTTCTAATTCAAGAGCCGAAGTCCTAAGACCATATGATTTTGTTGAGTTGTACAGGTTGCTTTTGATATAATCAGTAAAGAAACCGTTTGGAGAGTTAGTATGAAGTTGCCTTATAGATTCTTATCCGTTCTTTTATCGTTGATCGTTGTTTTCTCGGTTTGTCCCCAGGTCATGGCCTCAGACAGAGGTGTCAGAGATGACTTTGTGACGATCCATTACGATATCTATAAGAAGTATCCTGCAGGCGTTGAGGGCTTTATAGCAAGGCTTTATGATCTTGTAATGGGAAGATCTTATGATCAGGAGGGACTTGATTACTGGAAGGGTCAGCTTGATTCCGGATCGATGAATGCTTCAAATATCGCGAGATTCTTCTTCTCCTGTGATGAATATTATTCTCTCGGCTATTCTCTTGATGACTATATCACTGTGCTCTATAAAGTCTTTTTTGACAGGAAGCCTGATTCTGAAGGATTTAATTACTGGAAGGGACTTGTCTTAAATAACGGCAAGACCAGAAGAGATGTTCTTGAAGGATTCATTAATTCCCAGGAATGGGCTGATGTCTGTATCAGGTTTGGTGTTGTATCAGGTACAGGCGTTCATCCATCTTATAGTGTAAGCAGACCTCAGGGTGTTACAGACTTCGTTAACAGCCTTTATAAAGATGTTCTGGGAAGGGATCCCGATAAGTCCGGCCTCGATTTCTGGTGTGACAGTTTGACTTATATGACGAACTCAGCCAAATCATCTGCCAAGGGTTTCTTTGATAGCGATGAATTTAAGGCTCTTTATAAGTCAAAGAGTGATGAGGACCGAGTCAAGGTCTTCTACAAGGTATTCCTCGGAAGAGAAGCTGAAGGTGACGGTCTCGATTTCTGGAAAGGACAGATCAAAGGAAAGTCTGTAAAAGAAGGCATCAGCATCCTTTTTAACGGTTTTGTTGATTCTCCTGAGTTTGCTGATAAATGTAAAAAACTCGGAATAATCGTTAATATGCCTGATCCGACACCTGTCTATAAGGCTCCTTCGGTTATCACATATACTGTGGAGACTTCTTCGGGTACAAAATCCTATACAGGCTATCTTGATAAGGAACTTGCGCTCAATATCATGGATGCGACCAATGCCTACAGAGTAAGTCTTGGATTACCTGAGTTGTCGGTAAATAAGGATCTGATCAAGGCAACTGATATCAGAGTCGTAGAGCTTTGCTACAGTTTTTCACACACGAGACCTAACGGCGGCAAGTTTAATTCGGCTAATCCTTCATGCACGGCCAATGCCGAGAACATTGCAGCAGGCTATGGAACGATGGATGCAAGTTTTGTCCTTAATTCATGGAAGAATTCCTCGGGTCATAATAAAAATATGACTTCATCATATAATTCTATCGGAGTATCGGTATTTGTACCGTCAGGGAATACACAGTATGGATCATATTTTATCCAGCAGTTCAAGTATTAAGGGTGATTCAAATGAAAGAAAACGCTAAGAGTATTTTGGGAAAGTATTCCGATTCAAAAAGTCTCGGTAAGACAAAGAGCGAGAAGAAGTTGCCTTTGATGGCGACTTATGAGCAGCGATATAAGGGAATGGCCAAGACATTTACCGAGCCTGCAAAGGTAATGACGCTGGAAGAAAAGATCAAGGCAAGGACGATCTCTCCCGAATTACCGAAGAAACAGACCAAGATCCCTGTTACCATTGGCGGGAACAGATATCTTCTCGGAAGTGATGAGTCCATGTCAGAGATAAGGATCCACAGGATCGCCAATCTCGCCAATTCCATGCTCGAAGAAGCGAAGGGAACTAATCCCGGACTTACAAATTCCAAGGTTGCCATACTTGCACTTATCGATCTTTGCGACATGTATATCACGCTTCAGGATAAGAACAGCAATAT
>Ga0310786_10006828_pt1 | contig 15053 bp, 9 predicted proteins | sample AusTroGonzalo_MG_FD_203881 | JGI IMG/M metagenome (GOLD analysis project Ga0310786, IMG submission 203881) | Bovine rumen microbial communities from tropical cattle in Woodstock, Queensland, Australia - Gonzalo_03 (v2) (version 2) | ecosystem: Host-associated > Mammals > Digestive system >... | reverse complement strand
CGATATTTATTTGCATATTATTCGATATTTGCTTGCAAAAATACAAAAATATTTTGTACTTTTGCAGACAAATAAGAATTATTGCTAAAGAAATGAAGAAAACAGCCTTTTTGTTGGTTCTTGCTGCTGTTCTTTGTGCTTGTTCTGGAAAGAATTCACAGTCGCAGGCATCTGAAGATACGGCCTCAAATGATTCCATTGTAACCATCGATGTCAAGTATGCCACAGGCTTTAGTGTGCGTGACTCTGCTGACATTCGATTAGTGGATGTGGGGAAGCACGACCATTTAGCTTTGATGCAAAACGATGACGTGAGTGTGCCCAACGGTTATACAAAGATTCGTGTGCCTATTAAAAATACCATCTGTATGACAGCCTTGCAGTTGTCGAACTTCACCATACTCGATGCCCACGATGTGGTGAAGGGCATTACTGGCACGAAGAACCTATTTAACAAGGATATCTTGGCGCGTGTGAAAGACGGTCGTATCGTGAAGATAGGTATGGAGGGCAACTTCGATACAGAGCTGGTACTGGCTGCCAATCCTGATGTCATTTTTATCTCGCCTTCGAAGCGCGGTGGCTATGATGCCATTAAGGAAACGGGTATCACGTTGGTGCCACATCTGGGGTATCAGGAACTGGATCCGCTGGGTCAGGCCGAATGGATCAAGTTCGTGGGAATGTTTATCGGAAAGGAACGCGAGGCCAATGAAGTGTTCGCAGGAATAGAAAAGAGATATTGTGACCTGAAAAAGGCAGCAGCTGCAGCATCTTTCAGACCCACAGTTTTTTCTGGCGAGATGCACTATGGCAATTGGCATGCTGTTGGAGGCAAGAACTATCTGGCACAAATTTTCCGCGATGCTGGCGCAGACTATGTCATCAACGATGAAGAGACGGGGGGTGAGGATCTGGAATTCGAGAAGATGTACGCCCTCGCTGCCAAAGCTGACTACTGGCGCATCTTGAACTCTTTTCCTGGCGATTTCACCTATGAGGCTTTGAAAGCGTCAGAACCTCGCAACGAACTCTTCAAGGCTTACAAGGAGAAGAAGGTCATCTACTGCAACATGAAGCAGCAGGCCTATTACGAGATTTCTCCTGTCCAGCCTGATGTGCTGTTGAAGGACTTCGTGGCCATCTTCCATCCAGAACTTGTCGAACCAGATTATGAACCGACATACTACCGCCTGTTGAAATGAGAGTTTCAAAGTTCATCATCCTCGTTGGGAGCATCATCTTATTGTTGATCATCAATCTGCTTATCGGATCCGTTAAGATTCCTGTGGCGGATGTGTGTCGTATTTTGATGGGCGATGACTCCAACGAAATTTGGACGAACATTATTTTCAGCAGTCGTCTGCCTCAAGCGTTGACGGCCATCATGGCTGGTGCTGGTCTTGCTGTCAGCGGTCTTCAGATGCAGACGGTCTTCCGCAATCCTTTGGCTGGTCCGTCTGTATTAGGTATCAGCAATGGTTCTGCCCTTGGTGTCGCTTTTGTGGTCTTGTTGTCAGGAAAGATTGGTGGAGTAGCCCTCTCCCGTTTGGGTTATCTGGGCGATGCAGCTATGAGTGTGGCAGCCATCGTAGGCGCGATGGCCGTATTGCTGCTGATACTCTGGTTGTCGCAGAAAGTGAAAGGTAACGTCACCTTGTTAATTATCGGTGTGATGATAGGTTATCTGGCCAATGCTATCATCGGTGTCTTGAAGTTCCTCGCGCCTGAAGAAGATGTCAAGTCGTTCGTTGTTTGGGGATTGGGCTCTTTCTCAAGAGTCTCTGGCGATGAGATGGTGTTGTTCATTGTACTGATGTGTATCTTATTGCCGTTAGCTTGTTTGTTGGTGAAGGATATGAACCTGATGCTATTGGGCGATCGCTATGCATCAAATCTTGGTTTGAATATCCGTCGTAGTCGTATGCTGGTGATCGTCTCCTCAGGCATATTAGTCGCCATCGTCACAGCCTATTGCGGACCGATTATGTTCATCGGACTCGCCGTTCCTCATCTGGCTCGTGCCATCTTCCGCACTTCCGATCATCGCACCCTGATGCCAGCCACAGCCCTTTGCGGTGCTGTGCTCGCCTTGTTCTGTAACTTCATTGCCCGTATGCCAGGCTTCGAGGGAGCTCTGCCCGTCAATAGCGTCACAGCCTTAGTGGGTGCGCCAGTTATTGCTGTCGTCCTTTTTGGCAAGCGGAAGAACGAGGTAGGAGAATAAAATACTTAGAGAATTGTTTTGATTGCGCTAAGCGTCTCGACAATAAACGTAGGTTCTTGAGGAATGTCTTCGGGGGGGACCTGCCAGCGATTGAACAGCATGGCATCGAGGCCGGCATTCAAAGCGCCAAGAATATCGCTTTGCAGATTGTCACCTATCATCAATGTGGTTTTGCGATTGGCACCAGATACTTTAAGGGCATAGTCGAAATAGGCTTTCGCTGGTTTGTTCACTCCAGCATCCTCGCTTAAGATAATAGTATCGAAATAATCCCTGAGTCCACAGGCGTCAAGCTTTTTGTACTGCACTTCATGGAAACCATTGCTACACATATGCATCCGATAGCCTTTTTGTTTCAGGAAATCCATCAATTCGTGTGCGCCATCGATAACGCCTGGTTTCGAGGCGCAGAAGTCAAGAAATTTGTCACTCATTTCCAGACATAGTTCTTTTGTAACCTCTATCCCCTCCCCTACACTCAAAGGGCGACGAAAACGTTCCACAATGAGATAATCGCGCGTGATTTCTCCTTTGGCGTACTGCGTCCAGAGATCGATATTGGCCGTCCAGTAGGCATCGTAGAACACCTGCGGATCTTCGAAATAGCGATCCAAATGAAAACACTCGAATGTTTCGCTCAAAGCAATGACCGCATTGCCGTGTGTGTCATAAAGCGTGTCGTCGAAGTCAATAAAAAGGTCTTTATATTTCATATATCTTTCCGTTGTCGTCAATCAATAATAACGTGAGTTCGCCGTTGGGCAAAAGAGGCAGGCAATGCTCAGCACAATAGCGAATAACCGTCTGTGCAAAATCCTGCAGCTGATGTGATGGGATCCTCTCCCATAGTTCTCTGGCCAGTGTGATGTCGCTGATATCGATGGTGATGCCTGATTCCAGCAACATCTGTTGGATAAAGCCGAGGTCCATCGTGGTTTTGCGACTATGGGTGTCGAGATGTCCTGCTGCGAGTTTGACGGCCTTGCCCAGCATCACACCAAGAGTAACTTTGTGGATATTGAGTTCGTGGGCTATCTTCAACGTCTCACCGATATAGTTGCCATATTCCACAAACGCCTGCTTTGGCAGCTCTGGATAGAGTGTCTTCACAAATCGCTCACTCTTGCCACCGCTATTGATGACGACACGATCTGAACCAGAAGCCTTCGCCACCTCCATACATTTACGGATAGAGTCGATAAACGCCTCTTCGCTAAAGGGCTTGACTATGCCAGACACACCAATAATCGAGATACCGCCCTCGATACCCAAACGGGGATTAAACGTTCGACGGGCAATCTCTTCACCATCAGGAACAGAGATGGTGATGCGAACATTTTCTTGAATATTCTGTCGCATCATCTCACGAGGTGCCTTATTGATAGCGGCCTCACCAGGAGGAAAGTCAAAACCTGGCAAAGTGAAGCGCCCTACCCCTTCGCCTCCAACGATTTCAAAATGGTCGTTTGTTTGGACTTTCGCTCTCACCTCGATACCATTCGTCACATCAGGGTCATCGCCTGCCTCCTTGATGCAGTAGGCATAATCATCGCCATAACCCACCGCCACCATAATCGTCTCGCCATCAGGCAATAACACCGCCACCTCCTCAGGCATCTCACCTTTCATTAGCCTGATGGTCGCAGCAATCGCTGCTGCTGTAGCACAAGTACCAGTGGTCAGTCCGCTATGCAGAGGATAGAACTCTGGCAACAGCCTCTCCACTGCCCTTCGCAATCCGTAGGGGCCGTTAACAATGGATAATGGATAATGGATAATGGATAATGGAGGGCGCTTGAGGGCAATGATACGCATGCCCTTGGCTCGAGCTGCTGCTACTTTCTCGCAGAAGCCTCCACTAAGACCGCTTTCTTTCAGCAGAATGGCATCGGCATCGACTTCGATGTCATTGCTATCTTCAAAGTAGCATAGCTGATCGTCGGTTGCGCCCTGTTCATAGGCTAACAGAAGACTGCTCTCGCGGTTCAGAATTCGGTAGAAGACTTTGATTCCTAACGCCTCCAACCATTTCAGTTTGCTGATACTCTGCACACCAGTAGTGGCGAGCAACGTATGTATATCCGTAGGTACCTGAGAATAGTCGTCAATCCACGTGATGTCTGGGTCACGAGGTGGATAGATGCGCTCATAGCGGATATCGGGAATCTGCCTGTCGGAGGCCACAGCAGCAATCGTCTGATGAAGTCGTAAGGCAAACGGATGGGCAGCATCCACGATGAGACGGATATCGTGCTCTGCAACAAAGGCCTTCATCGCCTCAGCATCCATCGCACCATCAATGCGCTCACCATTGTGTAGCGATAGCTCTTGCTCACCCGTCTTCGTACTATAAAAGAAAGGTGATCCTGCTTCTTCGAGCACTTCTGCAGCTTTGCGACCTTCTGTCGTTCCTCCGAAAACTAATATCATGAAACGATGTCGTCATCTCCCTTACGGAAGAGGTGAGTAAAATGCTTGGAATAGAGCTCTGAAAGTCCCTGACGATTGTCGATGGCCTCACCTACGACAAGCATTGTGGTGAGGGTAAGCTTGTTGTCATGAACGATCTTCGCAAGATCTTTCAAAACCCCTCGATAGATTTTCTGATCTGGCCATGTGAGATGATAGCAGGCAGCAACGGGCGTATCCTCAGGATATTCCTGCAAGAGCTCCTTCTGCACATCGTCCACAATCGCAGCAGAGAGGAAAATGCACATCGTGCTTTGGCTCTTGGCCAGCAGATGCAACTGTTCTTTCTCTGGCATCGGTGTGCGACCCTCACCGCGCGTCAGAATGATGGTCTGCGTGCGCTCAGGAATCGTAAACTGACTCCTCAACTCTGCTGCTGCAGCGAGAAAAGACGAAATACCAGGCGTGATATGATAGTCCATCTGATGTTCATCGAAGAACGCCATCTGCTCCTGAATAGCCCCAAAGATACAAGGGTCGCCCGTATGCAGGCGAACGATGAAATGTCCCTTATCGTAGTGCTCCTTCATCAATGCACATTGCTCCTCGAGATTCATATCAGCAGACGAACGAACCACAGCGCCAGACTTGTGGCATTCCGTCAAAGCCTTTGGCACCAACGAGCCTGCATATAATATAAGGTCAGCTTTCTCCAGCATCTTCCGTCCTCGAACACTCACCAAATCAGGATCGCCAGGACCAGCACCAATAATCTCAATATGGCCTGTCTTTTGACGCAGATACTGATAGTCGATAGCCAATGCAGCCGTCCAGTTCTTGCCTTTTACTTTAGGAACAATCAGCTTTCCATGATTCGAGCCCAAGATGGCAGCAGCCTCGCAGACACTGGGTGTACCCACATGCTTCTGAACGGTCTTGCTGGGATTGGGCACCTCAACCTTGGCGAGTTCCTCTGCTGTGTAGAATACCAGCTCTTCTCCTAAATCATCGACGAGCATTGCACAAAATTCTTCATCCTCTTTCGCATCGATGGTGCAATAGCGTTTGTAGCAAGGCAATATACCAATCTGGCTCATGGCCTCGTCAATTTCGTCGTATATCTCCTCATAGTCATCAGGATGATGGGCGAGTCCAAAGCCCAATGCTGCTATCATCGGCACGAAATGCAACTCGAGTACACCGTATGGTGCACATAGGTTGTAGGGCGTCACCAGGATGACTAGCTTAAACGCCTTCGGATCTACCTCTTCGAGGCTTTTTACGATAGTCACATGCTCAGGCAATGTCTTCTCCAGATAGTCCGTACCCTCATCGCAGATTTCCATCAACAAGGCTGTAGGCTCGCGATTGACGAAAGCATAGATACACTCATTCATATCGTCGTCGCTGGCGATGGCCCAGTTAAATCGTTCTGTTAAAGTATCGAGCGCCCAAAGTCCGGCATTGTCGCTTTGCGTAGTGATGACCTCGCGGGCGCCAATCATCGCAGCAATATCTCGCGTCAGATTGTTGGCACCACCTACATGTCCACTGAGCACACTGATAGCATTCAGTCCCATACTGTCGACACATACCACAGCTGGATCTTCGTGCTTATCCTTGATATAAGGCGCAATCGTCCTCACGCAAATCCCCATTGCCCCAATGAACACAAAGGCATCGAAATCCTTCCAACGTTTGCCCACATTCGTACGACTGATGATCTCGCCCTCATTTTTCTGGGCAAACACCTGACTCAGCAGCAAACGGGCAATATGCTTGCCCTCTTCACTGATTTGTATTATCGCTATTTTCTGCATTTCAGTATCGTTATTGGATGATTATCATTTAATTGGATATGGACTGGAGCGTCCTGTTTCAAACCTAATTCCTTACAGGCTTCATCCCATAGCTTCTGGCTGTCTGTAAGCACCTTTGGCGCAACAACGCTGTTGAAAACTATCACACCATCACCACTCAAAACAGATAACACTTTCGTCATGATTTCCTTTAGTTTACCTCCGTGTCCTCCAATGAAAACAGCATCAGGACGTGGGAGCGAGGAAATGTCTGTTTCGAGGAAATCGCCAATGTGGATATCGATGCCAGGCGCACCAAAGCGACGGGCATTTCCGTGGATGATTGCTTCGCATTCAGGACGGATCTCGAAGGCGCAGATGGTCAAATGAGGGAACTGCAGGCGAGCCTCGATAGATACACTGCCTGTACAGAAGCCTATGTCCCATAAGACGTGTCGCAAAGGGAGGTTGAGAGCCTGAAGCGTCAGCAGACGAATGGGCATCTTAGTAATCATCTTTTCACGACCATCGAGCAGGGCGAAGTCAGCATCTGGAAGGCCAAAAGGATGGCTGATGGCTGATGGTTGATGGCTGACAGAGTGAAGGATGACACAGTTGGGATGGGAGAAGTCGCGCAGTGTGGCTTCTTCGAGGGAGAGGGTGGAGATTGTTTCCAAAGAGGGATTGCCTAAATGTTCGCCAACTGACATTTGATAGGAGTCATAGCCATAGTCGAGCATACGCTGGGCGATAGCAGATGGTGTATGTTCCCGATCTGTGAGAATGCCTATCTTCAGGGTTCTTTCGATGAGGGCTCTATCGAATTCAGGCCAAGGACGACCTGTCAATGAAACAATCCGCATGTCGTGATAAGGCATCACGAGGCGATGGGCCAGCATCTGAAGTGAATTGAAGGTAGGAAAAACCTTCAATTCTGCATCAGGAAATTTGCGCTGCAAGGTATTGGCAAAGCCGAAGAACAGTGGGTCGCCAGAGGCAAAGACGACCAAAGATTGAAGAATTGAAGAATTGAAGAATTGAAGTCTATACTGTTCGAAGACAGCATCGAGGGGGACGGTAATGTCAATCCACTGGGCATCAGCAGGTAGGAAGGGTGCAACAATCTCATGATGACGCTTGCCACCAGAGAAGACTTTTCCCTGTTTGATAATCTCCAACACTTCAGGCGGAAAGAAAGGCTTTGGATTATCCGAAATCCCTATGACTATAAACTTCAATTCTTCAATTTTTTAATTCTTTAATTTTATCAAAGGTCGCGTCCTGGTTTTAGTTGTGCTGCATCGTCGAAAGTAAGAATGGCATTACAGAGGGTCGCAGCGAGGTTGCTGCCTCCCTTTCTGCCCTCAACGATAATCTTGGGAATATCCTTGAAAGGCTTCACCATGTGCTTCGATTCCCTCACATGTACAAAGCCCACAGGCGCAGCGATAATACCAGCAGGATGAGCCTTGCCCCTGCGAATCAAGTCGCAGAGTTCCATGAGTGCTGTGGGGGCGTTGCCAAAGGCAAAGAGGGCATCCGGATGTTCTTCAACCGCCAGACGGATACCGGCTTGGGTGCGAGTGATGCCATCGGCAGCAGCCATTTCAGCCACTCGTGGGTCATTCAAATAACATATAGCCTCAACACCCAATCGGGTTAGGGCTCCTTTTCGGATGCCGCTGGTCACCATCGTAACATCGGTGATGATAGTTTTCAGTTGACCTGTTGCCACCTTATTATAAAGTGTCTCCACAGCGCCAGAATCAGTATAGAGAATGTTCTCCATATCAAAATCGGCTGTCGTATGGATGGCATGAAGGAGTGCCCATTTGTGATCGAGAGGCCAATCTTTTTTCCGTAATTCACTTTCGATGGTGCGGAATGACTGAATCATAATTTGCTGGCCAGGCTTCTCAGCATCGTTCTCTGTGTCTCTATAATAGCCGCGAGGCGTGATGAACTTCCCTTCAGTAACGTACGACTGTGAATTGCCTATCAGAATAACCGTAAACATATCCACATCCTCAGGATCGAACTTCTCCAAGGTCGTCACTTTAATTTCCTGTTCGTCGCGCCCAGCCTGACGGACATAGCCTACTGGAGTATTTCCAGAACGATACTTCAGGAACAGCTCCTGCAGGCGATATAATTGCCAGTATCTTCCGTGGGATTTAGGATTATAAACAGCAGTAACGAAATCTCCCACAGCGGCAGCCTTAATACGTCGTTCGATTACCTCCCAAGGCGTCATCAGGTCTGACAACGAAATCAAACAGATATCATGCCCAATGGGAGCCCCTAACAATGAGGCAGCTTTCTGGAAAGCAGAGATACCTGGCAAAGTCTGAATTTCCACCTTAGGTTGCTCCGGATTTGCATTCCTTCGCTCTCTTTCCATCTCATAGATGAGTGGAGCCATCCCATAGAGTCCTGCATCGCCAGAAGAAATCACCACAACGGTCTTGCCTTGCTCGGCTATCTGAAAAGCCTGCTCAGCCCGTTCACGTTCTTTCTTCATGCCCGTGTCGATACATTCACAGCCCTCCTTCACATATTTCTCGATGAATTGGAAATAATACTTATATCCCACAATAACATCAGCCCCCTGCACTGCCTCGAGCACTGCAGGCGTGATGTCTTCTTTACTGCCAGGTCCTATGCCTGCTACAATAATCTTTCGTTGTTTCATACCATTCTGACCTATCGGTCGTCATCGCCAGGATCACTCACTTAATCGCGACTTTCTTGCCTTGTGCGCTTCCATTAGCCGAGCGATGGATATAGATACCTTTCGCTGAGGGCCTTCCCGAGAGTCGGCGTCCATCCACAGTGTACCAGCCATCGCGTTCGAATTCGTGAGCCAGAGATTTGGAATCTCCATCAATGGTGACGATTCCCGTAGTATCCCCGTTGCCGAACTGTCCGTCGATATTCATCACGCAATCGCGAATAAAGTTCGGACCAGGCATGCCAAGACCATTGCCCACATCAATGCGGAAATAGGCCTGGAATGCATCGTAATTCATATTGGCTTCCGGAATCAGCAACATATCCTCAGGACCCATATAGATGTTGCCATAACTGTTGCCCAAAAGCAATGCAGGTGCATAGTTACCTACAAACTGCACGCGTCCGTCGCTACTGGTGACGCACATCTCAGCAGGCTCTGACGTCTTGATGGTCACATTTTCAAAGACGGGATTGTCAATCATGCTCGGCTGGGTGGTTCGCCATTCGAAGATATAGGGCTTACCAGGCTCAATACTACGGGCAGGCTTGAAGTTCAGAGTCAGGACACCCGTCTCCGGATCAAAGCCCGTAGGCTGGGCGTATTCATCCTTGAGTGCAACATCCAGCTCCCAAATCTCAGCACCGTTCAACGGAGAGTTCTCGAGGTTGTCGGCCAAGATATCAAACGGCAGACACAGGGTGTTCCATGCATGGTTCTTGGTGAAGGTTCGTTCATCAAGTATCACTTGTTTAATGGTACGGGCCTTATGGTCTTCGATGGTCTGTTTGTTATCCTCGGTAGCCTTGAGTGCCAGCTGTTCAATCTTCACGGGCATATCGTCTTTGTCGAGATAGAATACTTCTGTCCGACTGGCACTGTGGTACTTCAAGTAGACCTCACCCCTCGGAAGAATGTCTTCAGCCGAAGAATTTTTAAACAGGTAAATGTCTTTGCCATCGATGACCTCCTTGCCGAATCGGTAGATATCCTTACCGCCACGGACCGTTCCGTCAGACATCCACAACTTATTATTACCACGCACGTATGCATCATCGGCTCGGGTCAGAGGAATATGATGGGTTGCGCCTGCCTGATCAGAATGAACGACGAGATAATCGCCCATTGGCACTTCCTCGATGGCATTCAGGATGACATGTTGTTCCTCCTCATCAACACCTACCAACTCGAAGCAGTCGATGGTCAGCAGGGCGGTGCCGTCCTTGTCGATCTCACTCTTGGCCTTATATGGTATGAAGTTGTAGCCCTCAGGGAAGCGGATAATCTCGCAGATTTCTCCGGAACACGTAAAGGGCATGCTGAGACGGTAGTTGTCGGCCTTGCCATAGACATAGACCTTGAGCGTCATCTTTCCTATGAAGGCGATATCGTTGGGCTTGCCCAGATTGCATAATGTGTCGAGCAGTATGCTGTCAGCCTGTTGATAGCGGTAGATGGTATCGAGTTTATTGCCAACCTCGTCGGTGAGCGTCATGCGCACATCGGCCGACTTGTCTGCACCTACTAAGCGCAACTGCAGGAAAATCTGTTTCATGCCGAACGAGAAGCCTTCTCCTGTCTGGAAGGTGACGGAAAGATACTTGCTCTCATCGAAAGCGTCGGGCACTTCAATCATAGCCGACAGGCTGTCAAGGGGTTCGCCGGCCTCTACGTTCAGGCCGTTCACCATGATGTCTGACATATTGAAGAGCAAACAACCGGCCTCACCTGTCTTCGACGCTGTCACGATTTCATTCTTGGTGGTCTTCATCTCCGGTTCCCAAGTCAGCACATTGTCGCCGCCAGGGAAGGAAGCCGACACCGTCAGCAACTCAATGTCCTCATTGATATTGATGTAGATAGAGTCATTGTCCGACTCGTAGTACAGCAGTGTGGCCACATGGTTGCCATTTGCATCGATAGTCTTCGTATAGGTTGTGCTGTCGGCAATAGTAGTAGTCAAAAGCTCGCTACGGGTCACCACCTTGTAAAGTGTGCCATAACGTGCGGGAATCTTCAGGCGTGTACCGGCACCCACCTGTGTATCTCTCAGCTTCAGACGGTGCTCATTGTCAATCCATCCGTTGGTGGCATCGATACTCATATTCAGATCGGTGTAGACCGACTCCATGAAGGTCGGGCTGGGATAGTCGCACCGACCCTGGAAGTTGCGGAACAATCCGATACTGTCAGGATGGGTGAAGTCCCACGTCACCGTAGCCGTCACGTCACCTAAGTCCGACTCACTCAAAGTCCAGTTAGGCGTCATGACGACATCGGCCTTCAGCGTATCTTTCTTAATATATAACGTGTCATAAGGGACATTGTCCGGTTTCTCAGGCTGATTCGTATCACTGCGCTGGAACGACAACATGCTGTAGCCAAAGGCACGGGCCTTGTCGCCTCGATGGAAGTAGGCGTTACAACCAACGTAGATCTCACCCTTTGCATTGGCATACTTCACGAAGGGCGTACCCTTGAAGATATACTTGAAGTGCTCCACATAGCGGGCCTCTACCTTGGTATCAGCAGTGATGGTCAGCGACAACTGGCTCTCCTGCGCCGTTTCGTCCAACACATCATTCACATACCAGTCGACATGATAGCCTATGCCCTCGTCGGCGGTAAACACCACGATAGAGCCATCATCCACACTCGCTCCCGATTCAATGGATTGATTACCCACGGCAGCCTTCAGCTTCTCCCATGTGGCAGGCTTATTTGTTGACGAGAATGTCACAACAGCCGCCTTGGTTGTCAACAGCAGGCACATCAGCCCTGCAAAAAGGAGTAATAGTCTTTTCATTTTTTATGTAATTAATCTAATTTCGTTGAATTAATAGTTGTACGCTGCAAATTTACACATAATTGTGATAATAAACAAATTTTTCAGGAAAAATATACGACCTTGCTACTGAAAGGACTGAAGAGCTGATTCTTGCTACCCAAAAGGAAGAAATTGCTACCCGAAAGAGTAAAAGTACTACCCAAAATCCGCTAACGACTACCCAAAACCGCTACACTTCCAGTGTATTTTTACTGAATCACGCAAGAAATCCGAAGAAAACTGCACAAAAATTTGGAATAAATGGCGAAAAGTTGTAAATTTGCGCCCAAAAAGGTGGCGAAAAGTTGCAAGATTGAGTAAAAATAACGTGCGAAAAGTTGTAAAACCGTCCCCTTTAGACATCGAATAACGTAGAAAGTATGCTAAGAAGAAAAGTATTGCCACAGATAGAGGAATGGTATCAGGGTGGTTGTAAGAAAGCCTTGTTGCTGACAGGGGCCAGACAGGTGGGTAAGACCACCGCCGTACGCGAATTTGCCAAACTGCACTATACGAACTTTGTAGAGGTGAACTTTGTGAAGCGTCCAATAGCGCAGCAGGCTTTTGACGGCGACCTTGACACCAAGACCATCATCACCAATCTCTCTGCCATGGGTTTCGGTCCATTTGTAGAAGGAAAAACACTCGTGTTCTTTGATGAAATCCAAGAATGCCCCAATGCACGTACTGCCATCAAGTTCCTTATAGAGGATCACACCTATGATTATATAGAGTCCGGCTCTTTGCTGGGTATCAACTATAAACCCGTACCGTCCTATCCTGTCGGCTATGAGGAAGAGATTCCCATGTTCCCGCTCGACTTTGAGGAGTTTCTTTGGGCAAGCGGCGTATCAGAGCAGGTGTTTGATATGCTGAGGGAGGCGTATCGCAATGAGACATCTGTGCCTGATTTCATCCATCAGCAAATGAGCCAGTACTTTCGTCAGTTCCTTGCAGTCGGCGGTATGCCAGAGGCTGTGCAGACATTCGTCAACAATCCAGATTTCCGTTCCGTAGAGAAAGTGCATCGTTCCATCCTGACAACCTATCGTGCTGATATCACCCAATATGCAGGGAAAGACCAGGTGCTGGTTAAGCGCGTATTCGATGCCATCCCCTCGGAATTGGCCAAAGAAGACAAGCGGTTTATCCTGGCAGACCTGGAGAAAGGAGCCTCACGTAGGAAATACGAAGATCCTACACAGTGGCTTATTGATGCGGGCATCGCCTATTACTCATTCAATACCGCTGCATTTGAATTGCCCTTCGAGTCAACGGAAAATCGCAAGCTCTACAAGTTGTACATGGTAGACACGGGATTGCTGGGCAGCATCCTCCTCAAAGGCATCCAGTTTCAGGTGCTCAGCGGCGACATCAGCGTAAACGAGGGTGCCTTGACGGAAAACTATGTAGCCTGTGCCTTGTCAGCAAAGGGTATTTCACTTCACTACTATGACAAGAACAGCAAACAGGAACTCGACTTCATCATCGAGGAGCAGAACAAAATAACAGTCATCGAAGTGAAGTCTGGAGAGAAATACAAAAAGCACGCATCATTGGACGCAGCTATCAAAGACCATGCCGCCAAGATTCACCGCTCAATCGTGTTGAGCCGCTATAACGTCAGCAAGAAGGACGATGTGCTGTACCTGCCACTCTATATGACTATCTTCATCTGATTATATATTATAATATCGTCACCAAACAGGTTTCATGGGGATTTTTCCTATGAAACTTTACGATTATACCCCTATCAGTTTTAGAGTTTATCCTTTGTAAATGTGGTAATAAGCCCCCCCCAACGATTACTAATTACTCAATGTTACTTATGAACAACATAGTGAAACCATTCGTCAATTATCAATAATTTTCTAACAGATAGAGTTTTTCAAAGCAATTATCATAGCTTTGTATTCAATTTGTAAACTTCAAATATCTGATTCCGCAGAAGGTTCGACAATCTTTCTTTGGAACCACCATGCTCACTATGTTTTCGATTGGACTAATCATGAGACTGGCCAATGCATCAATCTCAAAATGCTGATGAGCTGACAAATTGGGATGGCACCAAAAAACAGGGATGGGGCATTTAATCATCTCTTCTAATGCGAATAGACGGGCTTGAAATCATGCGCAAGTCCGTCTATTCTCGTCTATTCTCGTCTATTCTCGTCTATTCTCGTCTAATCTCGTCTAAATTCTCGCTTAAATCTCGCTTAATGTCGCTTAAATTTTCTCAGTGCAAATGTCCTAAATAAAGGGCTTTCCAAGGATTCTCGCTTAAAATTTCACTTAAAGTCACTTAAATTCTCACTTAAAGACGCTTAAATCTCACTCAAATGCCATAACCGTTTCTCGTCAGTGTAAATTATGCCCTTCTTTCTTAATTTAGTTAGTAGATTACCTATCTTGCCTATCTTTTGATCTTCTGTGAAATCAATAGGCAACTTATTCCAGAGCAGTTCATTGATTGGTCTCTTATTTCAATCGGTCGTATCATATTTTATCGTATTATCTTTGCTTTTTGCAGATTGTCGAAGTCGCTCCAGAAATGAGCCCACGTAACGTCATGCAATACCTAACAATTCAATTTCAAAGATAAGCGTTGACCCACCTGGGATGCCTGGCTGAGAGAACTTGCCATAACCCATCTCTGCAGGGATATATAGTTCCCACTTGTCACCGATATGCATCTGCTGCATGGCAATGATCCAGCCCTCAATCAAGTCACAGAGCCTGCAAGCCAGCGGCACGCCGCCACGGCTACTGTCAAACTGCTTGCCGTCTATGGTCTTGCCTGTGTAATGGGCTGTAATGATACTGCGTACCGTTGGCTGGGCACTTGAAGCGTCGCCCTCTGCCAATACCTTATAGTAGATTCCCTTGGGAAGAGCCTTAACCCCTTCCTCCTTTGACTTGGCTTCCAGCCAGTCCTTGTTTGCCTGTATATAATCTCTCTTACTCATCGTTTTATCTTCTTTTGTTAATCTATATACTGCAAGTGTGGGCAGGATGACTAATAGCAATAGCGTAATCTCTACTAATGCGTAGGATCCGAAG
>Ga0310786_10006827_pt1 | contig 15054 bp, 12 predicted proteins | sample AusTroGonzalo_MG_FD_203881 | JGI IMG/M metagenome (GOLD analysis project Ga0310786, IMG submission 203881) | Bovine rumen microbial communities from tropical cattle in Woodstock, Queensland, Australia - Gonzalo_03 (v2) (version 2) | ecosystem: Host-associated > Mammals > Digestive system >... | reverse complement strand
TCAGGACCGATGGTGCGCGCCTGCTTCTGCACAAGGCTCGACAGGCGGATGGTGACCAGGTCGCGGCGGCGCTCGGCCTCCCTGCGCTCCGCCTCGGCACGGAGCACGGGGTCGGACTCCTCGGCAGGGCGGCTCTCGCGGTATTTCAGGTAGAACCCCATCGCCTTCTCGTACAGAACAGGGTTGAAGCTCATCACGCTCTGACCCTCCTCTATCATCACTGTCAGCATGTCGGCCAGCTCGTTGCGCTCAGCCTTGGTCATGCCCTCAAGCGCACCCAGGCACAGCAGGTGCTCGTTCCGCTTCTTCCCCTCAGGGGTGAGGCGGGCCTTGGTCAGACGGTAGTAGTCGTAGGCGACATACCTGCCGTCCACATCCTTGTGAAACTTGCGTGCCTTGGTTATGAACATGGCCGCAAAGGTAAGCAGGTTTTCGCATAACGCCAAACGCCCAGTGGCACCATTTTGCACGTTTTCCGGGCAAGGGAGGACTATTTAGGCTTTTTTGGCTAAAAACTGAGGCAAAATATAATTGAAACACCTTAAACACCCTGTTTTGACAACAAAGTTTAACTTTGGATTTTTATGCAACTGCAATGCGGGCTAAGTTGTGGAATGCCTATAAACAGAGGCATTCCACAACTTGTCAAATTTATGTTAAACCCGGAGGTTTTGCTCACTCCAGTTGTGAGACCGGCACAGGAATGCTGATGTATGCCAGAATCTCATCAGCCTCTTGTCCGCCAGGCTGGATTGTCTGCATGGTCTGTTCAAAGTCTGCGCCGAGAAGATGGCATAGCTTGTACATTACTGTGGCGATGACAGGTAGTATGCGCTGCCACAGGGTAAGCGTCATCAAGTCGCCCTGCACCTGTCGGAACAACACTCCTATGGTCTCGTAATCCCCGAACCTCTTGTAAAGCGTGAGCATGGTATAGGTGACCAGTGCCAGCGTGCAGTCTGCAATCTGTCCGTCGAAGTCGGTGGACTGGCACTTGCCCAGTCCGAGATACTGCTTGCATTCGCGGTACATCACCTCCGTGTTCCAACGGATCTGGTAGTATTCGAATGCCTTTGTGAAGGAGAGACTCCTGTCCGTGGTGAGTATGATGTGCCAGTCGTTGCTCTTTCCGTACTGGATGAAGAACAGTCGGAGTTCCACGCCTTCGAATGTCACGTCCGTCTTGAAATAGCGGCACTTGTACTTGCGGCAGGTCTTGGCATGGCGCTCGTTCACAGCCACCAGCTCCTTCCCTGTATGCCTGTGGCCGTCGCACTCGTACTTCCTGTTCCCGTTCTTGGTCATGCAGATGACGTGCAGTGCGCTGCCGGCAATCTCACGGATACCCTTGATGAAGTCTATGCCGTCGAACCAGCTGTCAGCCAGGAAATAAGTTGCCCGTATCCACCGCTTCCATGAGCGGCATATCATCTGCAGTACCATCTGAGGTTTTTCCTCGTCCAGTTCCTTCTTCCGCTTGTATCCTGGGGAATCAGCGTCACGTTTCTTGCTGAACAGGCCTTTGCGCTCATCACGCGAGAGGCTGTAGTCCTTCCTCTTTCCCTTTTCACGGTGCAGGGAGCAGTCCAGCGGTATGGTGCTCTTACCGTCGCAGTAGCTGAGCGTCAGCATCTTGTAACCCAGCACATGCTTACCGCTGGTGTGGTCATGGACGCGGCTGAGACCTTCGAAATGACACCCGGTCTTTTCAAGTGTGGTGTCATCCACGATGTAGAAGTCAGGCACATCACCCGTCTCGCCACCGCGTCTCTCCACGATGCGGAGGAACTGCTTCGCCACCCCCAGCAGCAGGCTGCGCCAGTTATAGGATGCATTGGTGAGGAAACGGTAGAAGCAGTTCTTTCCGACACCCTCGTCGAGCAGCCCGTACCATTTCTCCTTATAGAAACGGAACACGCTAATCTCAAGGATGCGTATGAGCAGGAGGTAAAGCAGCAACACGGAGCATGGAACGCCCTGATCCTTGGTTATACCTGCTAGCTGCATCATGTTGCTCAGCCTGAACTCGTGCCCAACGGACACAATTCGCTGCCCCAGACTCTCTTTTTCACACAAAAATTTGCTCAGCTCGCAGATTTTGTCTAATTTTGCATTCATAACGGTTTCTGTTAATTCGTTGTGTTTATTGTACTTTTAGCGAATACAAAATTACAACAAATTTTCAAGAAACCGCTATTTTATTGGGGGGTTCTGAGGGTGGGAAACTTTAGTGAGAAATTGAGAGATTAGAAGAATCGCTCGGTTTCTGGGCTGTGACAGTAGCTGGTGCCGTCGAAGCAGTGAGTGCAGACCTTGCACTTGGGCATACCGATGGATTCTATCAGGTCTTCGAGTCGTGCGAACTTGAGTGACGACAGCCCTAAGCGGCGGGCTATTTCTGCCACCATACGCTTGTATTCGGTGGAGTCGGTCTGGGCATATTTCTCGATGTTTGTTTTGTCGTCACCTTCGAAATCGCGGATTACCTGGCGCGTAATCAGTTCGAGGTCACTCTTCGAGGCCGTGAAGCCGATGAAGGGACATCCGTAGACCAGCGGCGGACAGGATATGCGGCAGTGAACCTCTTTCGCACCATATTCAAAGAACGTGCGGACATTGTCGCGCAACTGTGTGCCGCGCACAATGGAGTCGTCGCAGAATACCACGCGACGGTCTTTCAGCAATGCACCATTTGGTATGAGCTTCATCTTGGCAACGAGGTTTCGGCGGCTCTGGTTGCCGGGAGTGAAAGAGCGCGGCCATGTCGGCGTGTACTTCAGTACGGCCCGTTCATAGGGCACACCCTTGCCTTCGGCATAGCCGAGTGCCATGCCCACACCTGAGTCAGGCACGCCACAGACGCAGTCCACCTCGGTAACGTCTGACTCGCCAAGCTTTCGTCCGTTACGTTCGCGAACAGCTTCGACGTTGATGCCCTCGTAGCTGCTAGCAGGAAAACCGTAGTACACCCAGAGGAAGGCACAAATCTGTTCATGCTCGAAGGCTGGCTGTAAAACCTCTATGCTGTCGGCGCGCAGGCGGACAATTTCTCCCGGTCCGATGTCGCGAACTACCTTGAAGTCCAGATTGGGAAAGCTGGAAGTCTCGGAGCTGACGGCGTAGGCTCCTTCTTTATGACCGATGACAATGGGTGTGCGTCCGAGGAAGTCTCGTGCGGCGATGATGCCGTCTTCGGTCAGTATGAGCATGGAGCAGGAGCCGTCAATTTTCTGATAGACATTGTTGATGCCCTCGACGAACGAGTTGCCCATGTTGATGAGCAAGGCCACGAGTTCAGTCTGGTTGATGTTGTTGGCCGACATTTCGCTGAAGTGCATACGTTGTGCCAGCAGTTCGTCGGCTATTTCGCGCTGGTTGTTGATTTTTGCCACTGTCACTACGGCATAGCGCCCCAGGTGAGAGTTGACGATGATGGGCTGTGGGTCTGTGTCGCTGATGATGCCGAGCCCCTGGAATCCGTGGAACTGGTCGAGTTCGTCTTCGAATCGTGAGCGGAAATAGTCGCGCTCCAAAGAGTGAATACTGCGTGTAAAACCGTGCTCCTGGTCAAAGGTTACGAGTCCGGCTCGTTTAGTTCCGAGGTGTGAGTTGTAGTCAGTGCCATAGAACAGGTCGTTCACGCACGGTTTGGTACTGATGGTTCCAAAGAATCCTCCCATGATTAGCTATCCTTGTATAAAATGTGCTGTTTTGCCGCCGCACCGTTGCTTTGGCGGTGCAAAATTACAAAAAACCCGTGGAAACTCAAAGTTTTCACGGGTATTTTTTCAAAAATACTGATAAGAATCAATTGCGCTAACATGTGTCGCTATTCATTCCGTTTGTCTACGAACTTCCAGTCGCTGTACTTACTGCGGGGGAAAACGAAAATGTCATCGGTGATACCGCCGGAGCGGAAGTTACTGATTTTGACAGTAGTCCAGATGAAGGCGACCTTGATGCGCAGCCGAATCGGTTCGTATGTCTTACGCTTGACCAAAGCCTTGACTTCCTTGATGGTTCCCTTGGCTTTCTTCTTCTGTTTGAGGGTGAGGAGTAGTCCTTCAGGATCTTCACTAATAGAATAGGTGAAATCATCGGGCGAGAACTTAAACTTGCCGCTGTACTTGTCTTTCTTGTCGGAGTTGGCAGCGTGAATCTCAACGGTTTTCTTCTTACGGAATGCCATATAGGCCGTAGTACCGTCGTTCCATGTGTCCACGCGCTCGTCGTGGAACTTCTGTTTCTTGCCTTTGAAGCTGATGGTTCCTTGGGTTTTGTAGATGCCCACAATATTCACATCGTAGGTGAGGGTAGACCCCTGTTCGCCGAACACCTGTTTGTAGGCCTGGTCGAAGATTCGGCGAGCCTGCTTGGCGTTAGGGGTCTCCTGGCCTGTGGCGCAGAGTGCCTGACATACTGCCAATAAAAGATAAAGTAGCTTCGTTCTCATCATTTAGCGTAAGTCTCTCAGTATTTTATCCGTTCAGTTTCAGTTCTTCAATCATTTTATCAATCTTGGCCAGTTCACGCGGAATTTTGATGTTCTGCGGACAATGCGGCTCGCACTGGCCACACTGAATACAGTGGTCGGGCTGGCGGTCACGGGGCACAACGCGGTCGAGCGATATGAGGTATTGGCGGCGGTGCTTGCGGTATTCGCTGTCGCCCACACCCATGGGCAGCGACCCTTCGTTCTTACATTTATTATAATGTACGAAGATGGCCGGAATGTCGATACCGTAAGGACAAGGCATGCAATATTTGCAGTCATTGCAGGGTATATTTTCCAGTCCCACAATCTTATGTGCCACATCGCCGTGCAGATATTCCATCTGATCCTGGCTTAGCGGCTCCAACGGACAGTAGCTGAGCAGGTTGTCCTTCAGGTGTTCCATATAGGTCATACCTGAAAGTACAGTAAGGACACCCTTTGGTGTACCGGCATAACGGAAAGCCCACGAGGCAACGCTACGCTCAGGGGCTTTCTGCTTCAGCTCCGTCATCAGATATTGCGGCAGCTTCACCAGACGTCCGCCTAAAAGCGGCTCCATGATGACGGCGGGAATGCCGCGTTTCTCCAACTCGGCATAGAGGTAGCTCGCATCAACGTTACCCTGGTTAATCTCGTTGGCATAGTCCCAGTCTAAGTAGTTCAGCTCTATTTGCACGAAATCCCAGTGGTATTTATCGTTCATAGCTAATACCTCGTCGAACACTTCCTGCTTTCCGTGGAACGAGAATCCAAGGTTACGGATGCGGCCAGCCTCGCGCTCGGCCATCAAGAAGTCCATGATACCGTTGTCGACATAACGGCCGTTGAACTCGTCCATGCCTCCGCCAATGGCGTGCAGCAGGTAGTAGTCTATATAGTCCACCTGCAGCTCCTTCATGGAGTTGCGATACATTTCTATCGCCTTCTCCCTGGCCCAGTAGTCGTGGTTGAAGTTTGACAGCTTGGTGGCTATGAAATACTCCGAGCGTTTGTGGCGGCTCAGGGCAATGCCAGTGCACCGTTCCGACTGTCCCATACAATAGACGGGACTTGTGTCGAAGTAGTTCATGCCGTGCTCAATGGCGTAGTCAATCTGCCGGTTAATCATCTCCTGGTCGAACTCCTTGTCATTATCCGGCTTTGTCGGCAGGCGCATCATACCGTAGCCCAACAGTGACACTTTCTCCTTCGTCTTCGGATTTTCGCGGTAGGTCATTTTTCCCACCGGCGGTTCTATTTGGTTCTTATACTCATCGCCAACTTCCTGTGTCGTTTTCTCCTTACAGCCTGTCATAACGGCTGCCGTACCGACTGCACCAGCACCAAACAGCTTAAGAAACCCACGTCTCGATATCTTATTCTCTTTCTTGGTAATCATAATCCTCAATTGTCAATTATCAATTAGATAATCTTGTGTACCTCATGCCCCTCGACTATGATTGCAGAGAACGGACGTGCTGGACAGACATACTCACAGGCACCGCAGCCGATGCAGGCCTCCTCGTTGACAGCAGGCACGTAGGGTGACTCCTCGTCGTCTTCGTTGAGTGGCACCATCTCAATGGCTCCGGCCGGACAGTGACGGGCACAGTTGCCGCACTCCACACCGTCGGTCACTGCTACGCAATTCTTTTGTACGAAGACGGCATGGCCTATTTGGATGGACGATTTCTCGTCGCGGTCAACAGGTTTGATAGCCCCCGCAGGACAAACGTCGCAACAGCGCGTACACTCAGGACGGCAGTACCCTCGTTCGTATGACATCTCAGGTAGCATCAAGTGCATCAGGTCGCTGCTGGGGCGCAACACGTTGTTGGGGCACTCCGACACACAGAGCTGGCATCCTGTACAATGCAGAGCGAAATGCTGGAAGGACAGTGAGCCAGGAGGGGTCAGTGGTGTCTGACGCTTGGGAGCCACCTTGTCTTCCAGCTCAGCCAGTCCACCGTCCATCAGCTTCTCCTTCCTTTGTGCCAGTGCAGCAGAAGACACCAGAGCCGAGGCCAAGAGGAAATTGCGACGTCCCTGGTCAGCGGATTTGTTATTATCCCTCTGTTCCTTAGAAAAAATACTTTTCTTAGAGTATGACAATGCACCGAACTTACAGCTTTTGATGCAGTCTCCGCAGACCACACAGCGCATAGAGTCTACGGTATGAGTCATGGAGTCAATGCACGAAGCCTTGCAGTTCTTGGTACATAAGGAGCAGTTTTTGCACTTCTCTTCATCGAAGCGGATCTTCAGCCACGAAAAACGGGCGAAGAAGCTCAAGAGATAGCCCACAGGGCAGACAGTATTACAATATGTACGTCCATTGCGCCAGGCGAGCACAGCCAGCACGACTAATGTCACGAGGGCGATAATCAGCACCGGCAGCGACTTCATCCACACATCGATGGTGTAGAAAGCATAGCTGTCAGCTCGTTCGGCTAAGTATCCCAATACATTATTTCCCATCATCCACAGAGGCTGTAGCAGCATGGTGGCAATGCGTCCGAAGGCAGAGTAGGGGGCCAGCAACTGGACGATAGTACCCGAGCCAAGCAGAAGTGAAACCACCATCACAATGAAGAAAATACCGCGCAGCCATTTCAACTCCTTTGAATACGTGTAGCGGTTTTTCTTTGCCTTCTTGCCAAACCACCCAAAGATGTCCTGCATGACACCTAACGGACAGATAACCGAGCAATAGATACGCCCAAAGATGAGCGTCATCAACACCAGTCCGACGATGACGGCGACATTAAGTGCCAGTATAGCTTCCAAAGCCTGAATCTTTGTGGTCCAGGAGAGCCAGTGGTGTAGTGTGCCCGTGAAATCAAGGAATAAAAACGTAATGGCTACAAAGAGCAGTGCAGCCATTACGATCCTTATTTTTCTAAGCATTCAAGTATTAGTTTAGTGTTAGTTATGTATGGAAAACTGAAATCAGAGCCCCAGCTTTTTGCGGATATTAGCGGGGATAGCGTTCTTGTTGACGAGGAAGTCCATGGTGTTGGCGGCGATGAAGGTCTTGGTCATGTACCAGATGCCTTTGTACTCGCCAGTCTCGCCCCATGAGTTCTTCACCATGTAGTACTCCTTGCCGTTCTGGTCCTTGGCGGTGCCGTAGATGAGCATGCCGTGATCGTCGGTCAGTTCCCAATTGTCGAAACGCTCTTGGCGCAATTGCTGTGTGGCTACGATTTCAGGAACGGTACAGCCTAAGGAGTCGATGATGTTCTTTTTCTTGTCAGCAGAGAGCTTCAGCCACTTGGCCATGTCGCTGCCGGAGAGGCTCTGTGTCTGCTTGTCATCGATAGCGTAGGCCAGTCCCTGACGGGTAAAGCCCGGCTCTGAGACGTCACCCCCCCAAGCGATGGTGTAGCCCTGTTCTACGGCATTGTCGATGACCTGCATCATTTCGTCCATCGGCAGGTTGTAGCTCAGCGGGAAACGCCAGTTGTCCTGCACCTCGACGGCGAATGCGGAGTAGAAGGGATGGTGGGTGTACGAAGTGATGCTCACGTAGTCATTTAGATTGATGCCTAAGGACTTTACAAACTCCTTCGGGGTGTACTCCTTGCCCTCGTAGGTGAACTTCTCAGGACATTTGCCTAGGTAAGCGTCGAGAATGCCCTGCAGGCCGACCTTCCATTGGTTGCTGATTTTCTTGGCGTCGCTCTTGGCTATGGCAGCAACGTATGGCTCCAGTAGCGAGAAGAACTCATTAAAATTGTTCAGCGAGTCGCCGTAGAGCGAGCCAGGGAAGGGCATAGCATCCTCAGGACAGATGCCGTGGGTTTTTAGTGTAGCCAATACGTCCTCGGCCGAACCTCCCTGTGCGAACTGGCAGTCACCATGGTAGCGGACAACCTGTATGGCGCGCTCCAAATAGGTCTTGTTGGCGACGAACGACTCGCAGAGGTCATAGGTCTTGCCTGTAGCCTTCAGAATTTCGGCCTCGAAGTACGACAAGGTGGAGTAGTTCCAGCAGGTACCCGAGCGGTTCTGGTCCTTGATGCTGGTGATGGGAATCTCCTTGATGATTGTAAAGACTGGTTTGTTCTTGTCTTTAGGTTCGGCTTTCTTCTTAGCAGCCGAGGCACTGAGGGTCACAAGAGCCATGAGTGCGAATGTTACGATTTTCTTCATTTTTTTGATGTATTACGATATTACGATTTTGCCATGAATTCTTCGAGCTCTGCGGGATGATACGGAATGCGCTTCTGTCCGAGGAAGCGGCAGCCGTCGGCAGTGATGAGCAGATCATCTTCGATGCGGATGCCGCCGAAGTCCTTGTATTCCTCCAGCTTGTCGAAGTTTAAGAACTCGGCGCAGTGCTGTTCCTTGCGCCACAGATCGATGAGATGAGGAATGAAGTATATGCCCGGCTCGTCTGTAATGACGAATCCTGGCTCTAATCGGCGTCCCATGCGCAGGCAGTTGGTGCCGAACTGTTCCAGGTTGGGACGTGTCTCATCGTCGAAACCAACGTAAATTTGTCCCAAACCCTCCATGTCGTGAACGTCCATACCCATCATGTGTCCCAGTCCGTGAGGCAGGAACATGGCGTGGGCACCTGCAACGACGGCCTCGTCGGTGTCGCCCTTCATCAGGCCCAGTTCTTTCAGCCGCTCTGTCATCAGACGGCAGACAGCAAAGTGAACATCCTGGTACTTCACACCAGGTTTGGCCACCTCAAGTACGTAGTCGTGGCACTGTTCGACGATGCTGTAGATTTCTAACTGCCGCTGCGTGAATTTTCCGTTCACCGGCATGGTGCGGGTGTGGTCAGAACAGTAGTCGTTCAACTCACAACCGGCATCGCAAATGACGATACGTCCGTCTTCCAACATAGCGTCCGACGGCGAGCCGTGCATAATCTCACCGTGCTGAGAGAAAATTGTGCCGAAGCTGTTGCCCTGAGCCAGTGAGCGGGCAATTCCGTCCACTTGTCCGGCGACAAAACGCTCCGTTACGCCAGGGCGAATCAGCATCTGTGCCGTGGTGTGCATGACGTAGCCTACGTCGCAAGCAGCCTCGATGTAGGCAATCTCCTCGGCGCTCTTCGAGGCACGCATCTTCACGACAGCCTTAATCAATTCCAGACTGGCGGCCTCTTTCTGCTTTGAGGGATGGATGCCGGTTAGGTCCATAATCTGGATTTTTATGTCGTGACGATAGGGCGGCAGGAAGTGAATTTTCCTGTTTTTCGCAACAGAGTCACAACATACCTGATTTAGCTGCGCCATCGGGGCAGTCTTGGTAATGCCCACTTCGGCTGCGAGGGTGGCTACGGAAGGCACGAAGCCCATCCAGACAATATCCTCGATGTCGATGTCATCGCCGAAAAGCCACTCCTCGTCATTGTCGATGTCGATAACGCCAAAGAGCCCCTCACGGTGCTGACCGAAGTAGTAGAGAAAAGTGGAATCTTGACGAAACGGTGTGTAACCGTTAGCCGGATAGTTAGCAGGAGATTCGTTATTGCCAGGAAGCAGAATAAGTCCCTGACCTACCAGCTTTTTCAGTTCCGCGCGGCGGCGGATATAAGTATCTTTGCTGAACATAATTCAGGTTTTTAGCCAATTTGGCAGCAAAACTGGAAGCCCTCCAAGAGGAAGACTTCCAGTTAGTATCAATTTATTCATTTTATTTTCCGTTCAAAGCGAGGCTCACCTCAACGGCGATAGATACGGTAGCACCTACCATTGGGTTGTTGCCGATGCCGAGGAAGCCCATCATCTCAACGTGAGCAGGAACAGAAGAAGAACCTGCGAACTGAGCGTCAGAGTGCATGCGCCCCAGGGTGTCGGTCATACCGTAAGAGGCGGGACCAGCAGCCATGTTGTCGGGGTGCAGCGTGCGGCCTGTACCACCACCAGAAGCTACTGAGAAGTAGGGCTTGCCAGCGAGCACGCGCTCCTTCTTGTAGGTACCAGCAACGGGGTGCTGGAAGCGGGTGGGGTTGGTAGAGTTACCAGTAATCGACACATCGACGTTTTCCTTCCACAGGATGGCAACGCCCTCGCGGACATCGTCGGCACCGTAGCACTTCACCTTGGAGCGCGGACCGTCGGAATACGGAGTCTCCTTGACCACCTTCACCTCACCGGTGTAGTAGTCGAACTGTGTCTGTACGTATGTGAAACCGTTGATGCGGCTGATGATCATAGCGGCGTCCTTGCCCAGACCGTTCAGGATAACGCGCAGGGGCTTCTGGCGAACCTTGTTGGCCTTCTCGGCAATCTTGATGGCACCCTCAGCAGCAGCGAAGCTCTCGTGACCAGCCAGGAAGGCGAAGCACTCGGTCTCCTCGCGCAGCAGACGGGCAGCCAGGTTGCCGTGACCGATACCCACCTTGCGGTCGTCGGCCACAGAGCCGGGGATGCAGAACGACTGCAGGCCGATACCAATGGCCTCGGCAGCCTCGGCAGCACTCTTCACACCCTTCTTGATAGCGATGGCAGCGCCACAAACGTATGCCCACTTAGCATTCTCGAAGCAGATACCCTGTGTGTCCTCACACATCTTGTAGGGATCTACGCCAGCCTTGTCGCAAATCTCGTTGGCCTCTTCGATGCTGCTGATTCCGTTCTCTTTCAGAGCGGCCAGTACCTGGTTGATACGACGCTCGTAGCTCTCGAAACTAACTTTTCTTATCATAATTCGTGTCCTCCTTTATTCTTTGCGTGGGTCAATAGCTTTTACGATTCCCTGCTCAGCAGTGGTGCGACCGTAGCTGCCGGTGAACTTCTTAACTGCCTCGTTGGCGTCCATGCCGCCTTTGATGGCCTCCATCATTTTACCAAGGTGTACATACTCATAGCCGCAGACCTGATTGTCCTTGTCTAAGAACTGCTTGGTGATGTAACCCTCGGTGAGCTCCAGATAGCGTGTGCCCTTGGCAACAGTGCCGTAGAGTGTACCAGTCTGCGAGCGCAGACCCTTACCCAAGTCTTCCAGACCTGCACCGATGACCAGACCGCCCTCAGAGAAAGCACTCTGCGTGCGACCATAGACAATCTGCAGGAACAGCTCGCGCATAGCGGTGTTGATGGCGTCGCAAACAAGGTCGGTGTTCAGAGCCTCGAGGATGGTCTTGCCCGGCAGGATCTCGCTGGCCATAGCGGCAGAGTGGGTCATACCCGTGCAACCGATGGTCTCGACCAGTGCTTCCTGGATGATACCGTCCTTCACATTGAGCGACAGCTTGCAGGCACCCTGCTGAGGTGCGCACCAGCCGATTCCGTGAGTGTAACCTGAGATGTCCTTAATCTCTTTTGCCTGAATCCATTTACCCTCCTCAGGAATAGGAGCCGGTCCGTGGTTAGGACCTTTTGCAACAACGCACATGTTGTTGACTTCGTTAGAATACTGCATATTCTTTGTTACTTAATTAATATTAATAATGTGTAAATGTATGGTCTGTCTCGTTTCAAGCGACAAAGATACAAAAAATATACCTAAAAAATTGCTATGTCTGTATGACTTTAACCAAATTTATCATCTGGAAGTGAGAATTTGCAACGCTAATGTGTCAAAACAGAGGCTAAAGCGGAACTCAGTATCGGAATTGAGTATTTATTCAACAGAGAAATAATAGTCCGATTATTTGGTTATGTGGACATTTCTTCCTACCTTTGCAAACCAAAGTGCAATACTTTTGTTTTATTTGCAACTGATATGAAGAAGGACAGTATATTGATTCTAAGCGGTGGCATGGACAGCGTGACACTGCTTTACGACCAGCGAGAGCGGATAGCCTTGGCAGTGTCGTTTGACTATGGTTCCAACCATAACGCTCGTGAGATACCGTTTGCCCGCCTGCATTGTGAGCGGTTAGGCATTGAGCATTTGGTTATTCCTCTGCAGTTCATAGCCCAGTATTTCGAGAGCTCGTTGCTGCAAGGTGCTGACGCCATACCCGAAGGCCATTATGCCGATGAGAACATGAAGTCGACGGTGGTTCCGTTTCGTAACGGTATTATGCTTAGCGTAGCCATCGGACTGGCTGAGAGCCGAGGGCTGCAGCATGTGATGATGGCCAACCACGGTGGTGACCATACCATCTATCCAGATTGCCGGCCAGATTTTGTCCATGCCATGAGCGAGGCTGCCCGTACAGGAACCTATCCGGGGATTACGCTGCTCTGTCCGTTTACGAACCTGACCAAGGGGCAGATTGCGGCACGGGGACGTGAACAGGGTATCGACTATAGTGAGACATGGTCGTGCTACAAAGGCGGCACAAAGCATTGTGGCCGTTGCGGTACATGTGTAGAGCGGAAAGAAGCATTGGCTGAGGCGGGTATCGCTGACCCGACGGAATACGATGAATGACACTTGTCTTTCGAGCCTCTTGTCGGATTCGAACCAACGACCCCGAGATTACAAATCACGTGCTCTGGCCAACTGAGCTAAAGAGGCGGGTGGGCAAGCTTACTGTATCGCGCCGCTACAACCAAGTACCTTTGCTACGTTCCCGTCCTGGAGGGTTCCGAGGGAGCTGGCCGTACAGGACTTGCCCATTTTGCTCGAAAAGCGGGTGCAAAGGTAAGCATTTTAAGTGAGATTTGAATAGTAGTCACAGAGAAATCAGCACAATTTAACGTATTTTAGTTATCGAGGTTTGGTAATATGGCTCCTTTTGTCTACTTTTGTAACGAATTAAGCAAGAAATACTCGAATTTTCATGCCGATTGACTACAACAATTTTGAAGAGCGTGAGGTGTCCTTTCCGCCAGCACATACAGCGGAGCATCTTTTGAACCAGACAATGATACGGTTGTTTGGGTGTGAAAGGTCACACAATGCCCATGTAGAGCGGAAGAAGAGCAAGATGAGTTTTTATCTTGACCATAAGCCTACTCGCCAGGAAGAAAAAGAGATAGAGCGCCGCATGAATGAGTTGATAGAAGAGGACCTTCCTGTCACCTTCTCTTTTGTGAATCGTGATGATATGCCCGAGGAATTGTCTGGCTCACGACTGCCAGAAGATGCATCTGATGTTATTCGGCTGGTAAGTATTGGTGACTACGACGTATGTCCCTGCAATGGGAAACATGTGCGGTCAACGGGACAGATTGGACGCTTTGAAATGCTTGGTACCAATTGGGACGAGATGGAACGATCGTTTCGAGTACGTTTCAAAATTGTCTGAATAGTCCTAAAACTTTAACTTCATGAAGACCGGATAGTGGTCAGAATAGCTGAAGTCTTCTTTGTAATAGGTCAGGCCTTCCATTGAATCGTCATGGAAGATGTAGTCAATTCTGAACATCTTTTTACCACGATAAGTGTACATCCAGCCGCTGCCGCACTCCTTGAAGCCGTCTGTTAGGTCGCCAAGCATCGTTTTATACGTGTAGGAGTAGGGCACATCGTTAAAGTCACCACAGACAATCAGCGATTGGTCCTTCTTCAGCCCCTTACGTGTCTCCGAAGTAACAGTCTCAGCCTGATAGCCTCTAACCACCATGCCAGAGGTGTAATTACCATAGATGAGTTTTAATAGAGCATTGCTTTTTATGTCTGCGCCAGGATATTGTTGCTTGGCGGCTTTTCTCAATGTACGGTTTACGCCAGTGGTTTCCAAGTGGACGTTTACAACGCGAATGAGCTTTCCGTCTACATCCACGTCAGCCCACATGGCACTTTGGTTGCTGTCAAAGGATATCTTCTTATGCTTTTTAATAGGGTAGCGGCTATATATCACCATATCGCCCTGTCCAACAGCCATGTGCGGGAAGATTTCCTTGTAGCTGTCAGAGTTGCGCTTGTCACCACTTGATTCATTATACTCCTGCATACAGAGAATGTCGACTTTCTTCTTCTTCATCTGAGCCAGGATGTCTTGCGCAATAAAACCCGTTGTTTCGCGGTTGAACATGGCTACGTTATATGAGGCAATCGTGATACCTTTTTCCTTGTCTGTCTCAGAGCCTTGGATACCAATCTGGAAGATGGTTCCAATATAGGGGATACAGCAAAGAAGTGTAATGAACGGAATGACTGACCAGTGCCAACGACGCCGTGCAAGCCAATATACCAAAAATATAAAATCTGCTACAACAAGGAGGGGTAGTGCATATACCATCATAGCTCTGGCTGTATTGCCGCCGGGAGGAACATTGCCTCCGAAGATGCCGACAAAGGTAAATACGGCCACAATAAATGTTGCGACAAGTAGCAGGAATGAACAATATTTAAAAAAAGCAAGTTTTCCCATGGAAAAGACTCTTTATTTATTTGATGTATCTTGAACAGATTTCTATCAGATCCTCAACGCGGAACGGCTTTGCCATAAACTCATCACATCCGGCAGCCTTGGCTTCCCTGATGTTTTCGTCGAAAGCATAAGCACTCAATGCTATGATAGGAACTTCGTGGTTAACCTCTTTGATAATGCGAGTGGCGTCTAAGCCGTCCATCTCTGGCATTCTGATATCCATCAGAATCAGATCCGGATGTTCGTCCTCATTAATGGTTACAGCTTCTATACCGTTGCGAGCACGAAGCAACCTATAACGTCTCTGAAGCACAATACGTACCAATTCGTAATTGCTTTCCTCGTC
>Ga0310786_10006826_pt1 | contig 15055 bp, 11 predicted proteins | sample AusTroGonzalo_MG_FD_203881 | JGI IMG/M metagenome (GOLD analysis project Ga0310786, IMG submission 203881) | Bovine rumen microbial communities from tropical cattle in Woodstock, Queensland, Australia - Gonzalo_03 (v2) (version 2) | ecosystem: Host-associated > Mammals > Digestive system >... | reverse complement strand
TAGAAGATACGTGCGCGACGCACCTTACCAACCTTGTTGACTTCGATCGAGTCGATGAAGGGTGAGTCAAACGGGAAGATACGTTCCACGCCGATACCACTCGACATCTTGCGTACGGTGAAAGTCTTGGAAATACCGGCGCCGCGCTTCTGGAGTACGATGCCGCGGAATTTCTGGATACGCTCCTTGCTTTCGCCCTTTGCGGAATCCTCTTTGATCTTGTAGGCAACGGTGATGGTGTCACCGGCCTTGAAGTCGGGGAAGTTCTTTTTCTCTTGTGCCAATGCCTCGCAGGCAACTTTCATCAAATCCATTTTCTTAACTTTTTTAAAGCCGAAAAATCTTCAGTGCAACGTTGCTGGATTGTTTCTGATCTCTTTCGCAAGAGGTTGCTTCTTTTTCGGGACTGCAAAAGTACAAATTATTTTGGTACGTGCAACTTTTTTTGCAAAAAATTATTCAAAACGGATTTCTCCGAAGCATTCGGGCACGTGAAAAGCTGGCGAAGGGGTGTCGATCGGGTTCCAGCTGAGGAAGTGGGGGACGGCCGTCTTGTCGCCGCATTTGTAGAAATTGGCCCGGACGGTCCGGCCACTGAACTCCGTCAGGTCGAGGTCGACCTGGGCGTAGAGGCGCTTGGGAATGGCGATGGTGATCGTCCAGTCCTGCTCGCCTTCCAGGGTGCCGAAGGCCTTGCTGCCCAGCGTGGATTCCCGGCGGATCTGGCTGATGATGGCGTCGCCGCAGCAGTGGCGCCGGCCCAGGGACGGGCCGTAGTCGAAGGTGCCATGGCCGATGCAGTTCATCTCGAGATTAAAGTAGCTCGGGTCGCGGTCTGAAGGAATCATGAAGAACTCCACGCAGTCGTCCGTGTAGGGAGCGGAGCCGGCATCATAATCGAACATGGCGCGCGCGCCTTGCTCGCGCACGTGATATTGGAGATAGATCTCTGTCTCGGAGTGCATGATGCGGAATTCCGCCAGAGGATGGTAGGGGAAAGCGGGCCAGTTGACCTGGTCGATGGCGTGCCATTCCACTGCCGCTTCGTCGAATTTCGCCTTCACGGCCTCGATGGAAGGCTCGGGGGTGGAGAATGCCACCTTGGCTACAAGAATCATCATAATTGCGAGTTTCATTGTACAAAGTTAGGAAATTCGGGAGATTTTATATACATTTGTAAGATGAAATGAAAAATTAATCAATCAAACAAATACAGACTATAATGAAAAGAGTTTATCGATTCGGAGGAAAGGAAGCAGAAGGCAATGGCCAGATGCGCAATCTCCTCGGCGGCAAAGGAGCCAATCTTGCTGAAATGTGTACGCTGGGCATTCCCGTCCCGGCCGGCTTTACCATCACGACTGAGTGCTGTACAGAATACTATGCATTGGGTGGAGGCTATACCCCCGAACTCCGGCACGACGTGGCAGAAGCCCTGAAGGCGACGGAAGCCATCATGGGCAAGAAATTCGGCGACCCGAAGAACCCGCTGCTCGTCAGCTGCCGTTCCGGCGCCCGCAGCTCCATGCCTGGCATGATGGATACCATCCTGAACATCGGCCTGTGCTCCGCAACCATCCCCGGTATGATCGAAAAGACCCAGAACCCGCGCTTCGTCTACGACGCATACCGCCGTCTCATCATGATGTACTCCGACGTCGTCATGGAGAAAGCCGAAGGCATCGAGCCTGAAGATGGCAAGGCCATCCGCCAGCAGCTCGACAAGATGATGGAAGACCTCAAGGAAGCCAAAGGCTACAAGTCCGACACCGAAATCACTGCAGAAGAACTCAAAGACCTCGCAGAACGCTTCAAAGTCCGCATCAAGGAAGTCCTCGGCGTCGAATTCCCCGACACCGCGGAAGCCCAGCTCTGGGGCTCCATCGGCGGCGTGTTCAAATCCTGGAACGGCAAGCGCGCCATCAAGTACCGCCAGATCGAAGGCATTCCCGACGACTGGGGCACGGCCGTGAACGTCCAGTCCATGGTCTTCGGCAACATGGGTGAGACCTCCGCTACCGGCGTGGCCTTCTCCCGCAACCCGGCCAACGGCGACAACAAATTCTACGGTGAGTGGCTCATCAACGCCCAGGGCGAAGACGTGGTCGCCGGTATCCGCACCCCGAACCCGCTCAACAACGCCACCAAGAGCCCGCAGAACGCACACCTGAAGTCCCTCGAAGACGCCATGCCCGACGTCTACAAGGAACTCGACGACATCCGCATGCTCCTCGAGAAACACTTCAACGACATGCAGGACATCGAATTCACGATCCAGGAAGGCAAACTCTGGATGCTGCAGTGCCGTATCGGCAAACGCACCGGCCTGGCCGCCCTGAACATGGCCATGGACATGCTCGAGGAAGGCATGATCGACGAGAAGACCGCCGTCACCCGCGTTTCCCCTGCACAGCTCGACGAAATCCTGCACCCGATCCTCGATCCGGCTTCCGAGAAGAAAGCCACGGTCGTGGCCCACGGCCTTCCGGCCTCCCCGGGTGGTGCCGTCGGTACCATCGTCTTCTCCAACGCCGACGCCGTGAAGGCAGCCGCCGAGAAGCGCAAAGTCATCCTGGTCCGCGAAGAGACCTCTCCGGAAGATGTGGAAGGCATGCGCGCCGCCGTCGGTATCCTGACCCAGAAAGGCGGTATGACCTCGCACGCCGCCCTCGTGGCCCGCGGCTGGGGCAAATGCTGCATCGTGGGTTGCGAAGACATGAAGATCAACCTCGACAAGAAGGAAGTCTGGTTCGCCGGCTCCGACAAGGTCTATCACGAAGGTGAATACTTCTCGCTCAACGGTGCCAAGGGTGCCGTCTACGCCGAGAAGATCGAAACCATGGACGCTTCCGACAACCCGCGTTTCGTGAAGTTCATGGCCATCGCCGACAAGTTCCGCAAACTGGGCGTCCGCACCAATGCCGACAACCCGGAGGACACGCAGCGTGCCCTGAGCTTCGGCGCAGAAGGCATCGGTCTGTTCCGCATCGAGCACATGTTCTATGGCCGCAACTCCGAGACCCCGCTGGGCAAGCTCCGCAAGATGATCCTCTCCAAGACCGACGAAGAGCGTGTTGCCGCCCTGAACGAACTCGAGCCGTACATCAAGGCCTCTGTCAAAGGCACCATGAAAGTCATGGACGGCAAGCCCGTGACCTTCCGTCTCCTCGACCCGCCGTTGCATGAGTTCGTGCCGCAGACCGAAGACAAGAAGGCTGAGCTGGCAGAAGAGCTCCACATCTCGAAGCGCGACATCGAGAAACGCGGCGAGAGCCTCCACGAAGTCAACCCGATGATGGGCCACCGCGGCGTCCGTCTCCACATCACCTACCCGATGATCTCCGAGACCCAGTTCCGCGCCATCTTCACCGCCGCCATCGAACTGAAGAAAGAAGGCCACAACCCGATGCCCGAGATCATGATCCCGGTCACCATCTCCGAGCGTGAGCTCCGCTTCCAGAAAGCCATCTGCGAGCGCGTCCGCGCCGAGGTAGAGGCCCGTCTCAACGAGCACGTCGACTATAAGTTCGGTACGATGATCGAGATCCCGCGCGCTGCCCTGACGGCCGACCGCATGGCCCGCACCGCCGAGTTCTTCTCCTTCGGTACCAACGACTTGACGCAGATGACCTTCGGCTTCAGCCGCGACGACGTGAGCACCTTCATGGGCGACTACCTGGGCAACAAGATCCTCGACAGCGACCCGTTCAAGACCCTCGACACCAAGGCTGTCGGCAAGCTCGTGGAGATGGCCGTGAAGGCCGGCCGCAGCACGCGCGAAGGCCTCAAGTGCGGTATCTGCGGTGAGCACGGCGGTGACCCGGCATCCGTGAAGTTCTGCCACAAGATTGGCCTGAACTACGTGTCCTGCTCGCCGTTCCGCGTTCCGATTGCCCGCCTCGCTGCTGCGCAGGCTGCTATCGAAGACGAACAATAACCCTTTTTGACCTGAAGCCCTTCCGTGTGAACGGGAGGGCTTTTTTTGTGACATGAACCTGATGCAAAAAGTGCTGGTCGCGCTCAAGGGTTTCCTGATGGGTGCGGCCAATGTGGTGCCGGGGGTCTCCGGTGGCACCATGGCCCTGATCACGGGCATATACAAGGAAGTCATCGAGGCCCTGAACAGCCTGATGGAAAAAGAGACCTGGCAAGCGCTCTTCAAGGGCGATTTCAAAGGATTCTGGAAGCAGATCCACGGCACCTTCCTGCTCTGGCTGGCCATCGGCGTGGTGCTGAGCGTCTTCTCGCTGGCCAAGCTGATGACCTATGTGCTGGAGCACCATCCTGTGCAGACCTGGGCCTTCTTCTTCGGCCTGATCGTGGCCTCAGCCATCCTGATGTTCAAAGATATCAAAGGGTGGGGGATCAAGGAAATCCTCTTTACGCTTGGCGGCGTGGCGCTCGGCCTGCTGGTGTGCAACCTCTCGCCCACGGAGACGCCCGACAACTGGTTCTTCATCTTCCTTTGCGGCGCGATCGCCGTGTGTACGATGATCCTGCCGGGCATTTCGGGCAGTTTCATCCTGGTGATCATGGGCAAATACGACTATATCATGCAGGCCGTGGCCGACCTCGACTGGCCCGTGCTGATCGTCTTCGCCCTGGGCTGTGTCGTGGGTATCCTGGCTTTTGCCAAATTCCTGCACTGGCTGCTCGACCGTTTCGAGAAACAGACCATGCTGGTGCTGCTGGGCTTCATCCTGGGCTCGCTGGTGAAGGTCTGGCCCTGGTCCAATGAAAGCGTCAAAGCGCTGCCGGATCCTCATTATGGGGCGGCAGCGCTCTGGGCTGTATTGGGTGTCGTGCTGGTGCTCGGCGTCGAACTGCTCGCTACTCGTAGCGCAAAGCGTCAATCGGATTGAGGTTTGAGGCCTTCCGGGCCGGATACCAGCCGAAGAAGACGCCGGTAAACACGCAGACCAGGAACGACAGCACGATCGAGAAGGTCGATACGGCGGTGTTCGTGCCAAAGAGGGCGATGACCTTGGAGGCCAGGATTCCCAGCAGCACGCCGATCACGCCGCCCGCCACGCTGATGATGATCGATTCGATGAGGAACTGCAGCATAATCTGACGCCCCTTGGCGCCGATCGACATGCGCAGGCCGATTTCCCGTGTGCGTTCAGTGACAGATACGTACATGATGTTCATGATGCCGATGCCGCCCACGATCAGCGAGATGCCGGCTACGGCAGCCAGCAGCATCGTGAGCATGTCCATCACGGAGCTGAGCGTTTCCATCATTTCCTGCTGCGAACGGACGTTGAAGTCGTTCTCCTGGCCGATGCGGATGTTGTGGTTCGTCTGCAGGATCTTGGTGATCTCGTCGATGGCCTGGTCGGAGTATTCTTCCGAGAGGGCGGAGCAGGTGATACCTTGTATATAATTGATGGCCAGGATGCGTTTCTGGACCGTGGTGTAGGGGGCGATCAGCAGGTCGTCCTGGTCCATGCCCATGGAATTGTAGCCCTTGGCTTCGAGCACGCCGATGATCTTCATCGGAATCTGGTTGAAACGGATGGTCTGACCCAGCGGGTCGCTGCCGTCCGGGAAGAGTTCGTCGACGACGGTCTGGCCGGCGACGCAGACCTTGGCGGCATGCAGGATGTCACTCTCCGTGAAACAGGTGCCGCTGGCAATCTCATAGCCGCGGATATCGAGGTACTGCTCGTTGACACCGTAGATGGTGGTCGGGGTATTGTTCGAGCCCTTGATGGCCTGGCCGCTGGCCTGGACCGTCGGGGTGATCTTGTCGACATAGCTGCTCTGGCGGACGATCGCATCGTAGTCCTCCAGTTTGAGGGTCTGCATGCTCGAGCCGCTCTGCCGGACACCGCCGAAGCGGCCGTTGCCGGGGCTGACCATGATCATGTTCGAACCCATCTGCCCGATCTCGGAACGAATGCTCTGCTTGGATCCGTTGCCGATGGCCAGCATGGCGATGACGGAGGCCACGCCGATGATGATGCCGAGCATGGTCAGGAAGCAGCGCATCTTGTTGTTGAGCAGCGCTTTGATGCAAATCTTGAACAGGTTGGTGATATCCATGGCTTAATCCTCATCTTTCGGCATCGAAGCCAGTACTTTTTCCGCTGATTCCAGGTGCTCGTTGCGGACATCGCTGGTGATGCGGCCGTCGCGCAGCGTGATGGTGCGGCTGCTGAAAGCGGCCAGCTCGGGGTTGTGGGTGACGAAGATGATGGTACGTCCGTCGCGGTGGAGGCGCTGGAAGAGGGCGAGCACTTCGTAGGATGTGCGGGAGTCCAGGTTGCCCGTGGCTTCGTCGGCCAGGATGATGACCGGGTTGTTGACCAGGGCGCGGGCGATGGCCACGCGTTGCATCTGGCCGCCGGAGAGCTGGTTGGACTTGTGCGTGAGGCGGTCGCCCAGGCCGACTTCCTGCAGGGCCGCGATGGCGCGCTCCCGCCGTTCGGCGTGGCTGACGTCGCGGTTGTACATCAGCGGCAGCTCCACGTTCTCGATCGAGGTGGTCTTGGGCAGCAGGTTGTAGTTCTGGAAGATGAAGCCGATCTTGCGGTTACGGAGCGTCGCGCGCTCGTTCTTCGACATCTCGCGGACGGAGATCCCGTCGAGGTAATACTCGCCGGAGGTCGGCACGTCGAGGCATCCCAGGATGTTGAGCAGCGTTGATTTGCCGGAGCCGCTCGTGCCCATGATGGTCACGAATTCTCCCCGGGTGATGGTGAACGAGACGCCGCGCAGCGCCTTCACCACCTCGTCGCCGACGTGGAACTCACGTTTGATATGGTCGATCCGGATGATCTCGTCCATGGCTACTCGGTGCGTTTGTTGTCACCCTGCTGCGGCGGACGCGGCATGAACGGGTTGTTGCCGCCCGGCTGCTGCATCTTCTTCGGATCGGGCATCTTGCCGTCCGCGCTCACGAGCCGCGTGCCGGTAACGACGCGGTCGCCGATTTCGAGTCCTTCCAGGATCTCGGTCTGCACGCCGTCGCTCACGCCCGTCTTCACGTTGACTGCTTCCAGCTTGCCTTCCTTCAGCTGCCGCCAGACGGTATTTTCCTGGTATTTTTCCCCTTCCGGCGTAAAGCGGAGCGCCCGGACGGGCACCGCGATCACGCCGGTCTTGTCGAGCGTGAAGATGGTGATGTTGGCCGTCAGGCCCGGCATCAGCTTCAGCTCGGGGTTCGGCGCGTCGATCACCACCTGGTAGGTCACCACGTTCGAGGTGGTGGTGGCCTGCAGGCGGACCTGCGTCACGCTGCCGTGGAACGTATCTTCGGGATAGGCGTCGACTTCGAATTCCACCCGCTGTCCTTCCTTGACCGCGCCGATGTCGGCCTCGTCCACATTGGCGATCACGCGCATCTGCGTCAGGTCGTTGGCGATGGTGAAGAGGGTCGGGGTGCTGAAGCCGGAGGCGACGGTCTGGCCTTCATCGACCGCCCGCGAGAGCACGACGCCGTCGATGGGCGAATAGATCTTCGCGTAGCCGATGTTCTTCTGCGACTTGTTGTAATTGGACTGGGCCTGCGAATACGCAAACTTGGCCTTATCGTAGCTGTACTGGGCTTGTTCGAATTCCGTGGCGCTTACCAGTTCTTTTTCGTAGAGGCCCTTGATGCGCTCGTAGTTGCGGGTCTGGTAGTCAAATTCCACCTTGGAGGAATTCAGGTTGGCCTTCGCGGATTCGAGCTCGGTCCGGAGCACGCTCATGTCGAGTTCGGCGATGAGCTGTCCCGCCTTGACTTCAGAGTTATAATCCACGTAGATCTTGTCGATGATGCCCGATACCTGCGTACCGACTTCGACCTGTTTCACGGGCTCGACGGTACCGGTGGCAGTCACGCTGCTGGAGATGGAAGTCGGCTCGATTACCGTGGTCTGGTAGACGAGCACCTGCTTGTCATCCTTGCGGTGGAACAGCAGGAAGGCAATGGCCAGGACGAGGACGGCCGCGACGACCCAGAGGATGGTTTTCGTTGCTTTTTTCATATAGAGTATTATTATAATTCGATGGGTTCGTTCATGTAGCGGGCCAGGATCTTTTCGGCGAGCACGGCCTGGTATTTGGCCTGGAGCAGCTGGGAGGTGGCGTTGAGCAGGTTGTTCTTCTCAGTCAGGAGTTCCACGGTGTTCTTGATGCCGGCGTCGAACTGCTCGGAGACGAGGCTGTAGCTTTCCGTGGCGGCCTGCTGCTGGATTTTCGCGGCGAAATAGCGTTTCTGCGCGGAGATGGCGTCGTTGCGGACGGATTCGAGGTCGGCCAGTAGCTGCTTGCGGGTGCTTTCGTCCTGCAGGCGGGCGCTCACGAGCTGCAGCTGTGCCTTGCGGACGTTGGTCTTCACCTGCTTTCCGTTGAAGATCGGGATGCTGAGGTTCAGTCCGAGGCTCTCGCCCAGCTTTTCACCCAGCTGGTTGAAATAGGTGGTGCCGGTGCCGGAGTTCCAGCCGGTCGAGATGCCGGCGCTCAGGGAAAGGGAGGGGAGACCGGCGCCTTTGGCGATCTTGACGCCCAGGTCGGCCGATTCGATGCCGAGTTCACTGCTGCGCAGCTGTGGCAGCGTGGCCGCTGCAGCATCGTAGGCCTCGACCAGGCTCGGGATCTGTGCGGCGATCACTGCGTCGTCAATCTCGGGGAAATCGATGTGGAAATCGTTGTCGAGTCCCAGTTCCAGCAGCTGCTTGAGTTTCAGGCGCGACGACTCGAGCGTGTTCTCGGCGGCCACGGTCTGGTACTGGTCGCTGGCCTGCTGCGATTTGAGCTGGGAGAGTTCGACGCGGGAGATGCTGCCGGCGGCAAAGAGCTGCTCGCCACGTTCCACCTGCTTCTTCGACAGTTCTTCGTTCTGTCGGGCCAGGTCGAGGGCTTCTCGGTTGTAGAGCACCTGCAGGTAGGCCTGGGTCACCGACAGCTCGATGTCGAAGCCGGCCGACTCAACATTGAGCTCGGCAGCGTCGCGCTGGACCTGCTGCTGTTTGACCGTATTCCGGAGCCGGCCGCCCTGGTAGAGGGTCATGCCGGAGTTCAGGCCGAAATTGTTGGAGAAGGAGGTAAGTCCCGATTTCTCCATGTAGTCGTTGAAGGTGCTGACGTTGCGGAAGTTGGCGCCGAAGCTCGATGAGAAGTTCAGGGTGGGGAGCTGGGCGGCGCGGGCCTGCTCGAGCGAGGCTTCTGCCGTTTCCAGGCTGACTTCCTTGGTTTTGATCTGGATGTTGTTCTGCAGGGCGTATTCGATACAATCGCGGAGGGTCCAGGCTTTCGTGTCTTGTGCGCGGAGCGGGAGTGCGCTGAGAATCAGAAGAAGAAGGGCGAGGACGGTGCCTGCAAGGTTCGGTCTGTTCATTGCAATGAGATTAACATTCTATTAGATAGAAAAAACTGCCGCTGGTTTAACGCACATATCATGAATATTCGTACCTTTGAAGATAAATCTCACGTAAAATCATGAAAAATCTTTCCTTCGTCCTGCTGGCTGTCGTCGCACTGACCCTGCTGGCATCCTGCGCCGGCAGTTCCGACGTGCCCACAGATCTTTCCATCGTTCCCAATCCCGTCAGCATGCAGCTGGGTGGCCGTGGCGCCAAAGCCTCCGCAAATATCCGGACTCAGGTGGACGCGCAGCTGGCTCCGGAGGAATATGTGCTCACAATCCAGGACGGCAAGATCACGATCATTGGCGGCACGGAAGCCGGCATTTTCTGGGGAAAGCAGACGCTGGACCAGATCAAGGCCCAGTGCGGAAAGAAGCTCCCCGGCGTGCTGATCCAGGACAAGCCTGCCTTCAGCTACCGCGGCGCGCATCTCGACTGCTGCCGGCACTTCTTCACGGTCGACGAAGTGAAGCAGTATCTCGACATCATGGCTCTGCACAAACTCAATGTCTTCCACTGGCACCTGACCGAGGACCAGGGCTGGCGGGCTGAGATCAAGCAGTATCCCAAGCTGACGGAAGTGGGTTCCGTGCGGGCCGAGACACTGGTGGGGCATTATGGCTCAGATGAATACGACGGCACGCCCTACGGCGGTTTCTACACCCAGGACGACATGCGCGAGATCGTGCGCTATGCCGCCGACCGCCACATCACCGTGATCCCCGAGATCGAGATGCCGGGCCACGCCTCCGCCGCGCTGGCCAGCTATCCCGAACTGGGCTGCCGGGGCGCCAACTATCCCTATAAAGTCCAGACCACCTGGGGCATCTTCCCCGAGGTCCTTTGCGCCGGCAATCCCGAGACCATCACCTTCCTGGAGAACGTCCTCGACGAGATCTGCGAGATCTTCCCTTCGGAATACATCCACATCGGCGGTGACGAAGCGCCGCGCGAGGAGTGGGAGAAATGCCCGAAATGCCAGGCGCTCATGAAGAAAATGGGCTTCAAGCGCGAGGCCGAGTTGCAGAGCTACATCAACAATGTCATCGAGCAGTATCTTGCCGGGAAAGACCGCAAGATCATCGGCTGGGACGAGATCCTCGACGGCGGCGTGTCGCAGAGCGCGACGGTCATGTCGTGGCGCGGTGCCAAGGGCGGCATCGCGGCGGCCAAGATGGGCAACGACGTGGTGATGACGCCCAACAGCCACTTCTACTTCGACTATTACCAGACCCAGGGCCGCGAGGCGAATGGCGAGCCCCTGGCCATCGGCGGCTACCTGCCGCTGCGCAAGTGCTATGAATACGATCCGTACGACCAGCTCGGCGACGCGGAGAAAGCCCACATCAAGGGCATCCAGGCCAATCTCTGGACGGAATACATCGCCACCTTCGACCATGTGCAGCACATGATTCTGCCGCGCATCGCCGCCCTGGCGGAAATCGCCTGGAACCCGACCGGACGCTCTGACTACGACGCCTTCGTCGGCCGCATCGAGAAGGGTCTGCTGCCCCTCTACGACGCCCGTGGTTATCATTACGCCGACTATGCCTTTAAGGGCATCGAATAAACTGAAAATCCTTTATCCTATACTGTTATGAAAAAACTATTCTTATTTCTGGCAGCATTCGTGCTCGTCGTGAGCTGTTCGACAAAGAAACCCGTAGAGGTGCAGATTCCCAAGCAGAATGTGGAGCTTACGGGCAATGGATTCCAAATCTTCCGGCTTGGGGCCGACCTCAAGATGGTCATGGTCCAAAGTCCTGATGCAAGCGATGAATGGATGATCCGCGCCAGCGTGCCCCTGATGAAGGTGTCGGAAGATCCGCTCGGTGCAACGGCGATCAATCTCAACCTGCTCGACGAGAGCGGCATGAAGGTGCGCGACGGCTTCTTCCTTTCGGCAGAAGACCTGGGCGACCTCATTCCTAAATACAACGCCGAGAAGAATGTCGAGAAGACCATCATCTTCTCTGCCGACGAAGACTCCCGCAAGTACTTCTCCTACAAGGAAGCTGCCGACCTGCTCAGCCGCACCAAGTCTGTGGCGATGAACGTCAGCATGCTCCAGAGCCAGCCCGAAGTGGCCGTGCCTGTTGCCGACCAGAAGAACGAGCCCGTCACTTTCAATTCCCTGATGGAGAAATACGGTGTCTACGGCCTGCTCTCGCAGTACGACCGTGCGCTGAAGAACAAGGACAAGAAGAAAGCCAAGAAGATTGAGGATGAGCTGTATTCCATCTGCAAGAAGGTGAAAGCCGATCCGACTGTTCCCGAGAGCGTGGCCAAGCGTTTCCGCGACTACATCGAGGACAAGGAAGACGAGATTGAGGACAAATATTGATGGACGATTTTTTGAAGAAAGTATTCGACCGGCTGTCGGTCTGCCTGACCTTCGCGGGTGAGGACATCGACGATTTCCTCTGGGTCCTCGACCAAGACGAAAAAGAGGGCAGGGCCCCGGCCGACGTCGAAAAGATGCGGACGCTCTACCGCCAGATCAAGGAGCAATACGGAGAAGACGCCGAAGCCCTCCGCGCCGGCATGGACCCCGAAGATGCCCTCGACCTGGCCACCCACATGGTGGAGCTCTATCAGTCCCTTTTCGACTACCTCATGGCCGAAGACCCCTCGAAACTAGGCGAACGTCCCGACACCGCCGATTTCAACGCGATGTTCGATCTCTTCAAAAAGAATTCGGAACTTCCCAGTTAATTTTGTACCTTTGCGCCCTCCCCGAAATGGAGGGCATGGTTCCGTAGCTCAGCTGGATAGAGCAACAGCCTTCTAAGCTGTGGGTCTCGGGTTCGAATCCCGACGGAATCACGAAGCGCTGAAAAACAGGAACTTGCTCGGCAAGTTCCTGTTTTTTGCGTGTATAGCCGAGGCGAAAGCTCGCTTTCGCCTCGGCTATACATGCAAAAAACCAGGATGCCAGGCCAGCCTGGCATCCTGATTTTCAACGCTTCGGCAAAAGAAAGATTCCCTCCGGGAATGCGCAGGCATCTTCGATGCCGAGCATAATCCCGAGCCCTGCTAGAGAATGCGCAGGCGGCTCTGCCGCCGAGCATAATCCCGATGTAACCGTGTCACGGTTTGGCGGGGCGCCTCAATGAGTGTAATCGTTTGCCGCGGTACCCCAGTCCAGAAGGCCGTATAGCAGCGATAGCACGCTCAGTCTGCTTTGGATAAGCAGACTGAGCGCACTATCCATCGCCTCCGACCATTCTAAGCCAACTAATCGCGGCAGACGATTACATTCGTTCACCCATGGGATTTACCGCAACTCAAATTCTACCAAGCCACGGATATCCTGGGCGGAGGCGGCGATGAGGGCCTGGAAGACGCCTTTTTCAGCGATCCATTCGTGTTTCGATGCATCAAAGAAACTGAGGGCATCCTTGTCGATGGTGAAGGATACGTCGGCTTTCTGGCCGGGCTCCAGCATGACTTTGGCAAAGCCTTTCAGTTCCTTGACCGGACGATCAACGGAGGCTTCAACGTCAGCGATGTACAGTTGGACGACCGTTGCGCCGGCCCTAGAGCCCGTGTTGGTGACCGGGACCATCACCGTAACGGATCCGTTTTCTGTCATAGACTTCTTGTCCAGGCTGGGCTCGCCGAATGTGAAGTCGGTGTAGCTCAGACCGTGGCCGAAGGGATAGAGGACCCCGCCATGCAGGTCGTACCAGCGATAGCCCACATAAATGCCCTCCGTGTATTCCATGTCCAGCACCGGCATCCCGTCGATGAGTGAAGCGCGCGCGATGCCCGGATACTGCCGCTCGGTCCGGACCGGATTCTTGTCATACGACACAGGAATGGAGAACGGAAGGTGGCCGGAAGGATTCACGTCGCCGGAAAGGACATCCGCCAGGGAATGTCCGGCCTGCGTCCCCAGGTACCAGTCCTGGACGATGGCCGGCACTTTATCCGCCCACGGCATGGCCACGGCATTGCCGGAGATATTTACCACGACAAACTTGTCCGTTGCTGCCGCAAGTGCCTCGATCACAGCGTCCTGCCCGTAAGGAAGCCCGTATTGGATGCGGTCCTGCCCTTCGGAATCCTGCTCCGGGGCCTTGTTCAAGCCGCCGATGAAAATCACGTAATCGGCTTCCCGGGCTGCCTTCACGGCATCGGCGATGAGGGTGGCGGGATTGCGGGATTCGCGGAGGTCCTGGCCGGTGGAGACACCGTTGTAATCGCCGCCGACATCGCCCACATAGCCGCGTTCCCAGATTACTTCCGTGTTGGGATAGCGCGCCTTGATGCCGTCGAGCGGGGATACCTCCAGCTTGGCTTTCAGGGAGGAGGATCCGCCGCCTACCGTCATCATCTTGACGGCATTCTCTCCCACGACCAGAATGCGCTTCGGCTGCGCGGCCAGCGGCAGGACGGCGCCGTCGTTCTTGAGAAGGACGATGGACTCCGCGCCGATCTTGCGGGCGGCCGCATAGTGCTCCGGCGAGGTCTGGCTGCCGAAAGGACGGCTGCGGTCCATCGTCGTCCGGAAGATCATCCGAAGGATGCGTTTGACACGCGCATCCAGTTCAGCGGTCCCGATCTCGCCTTTGCGGATGGCCGCTTTGTAGGGTTCCGCAAGATAGTAGTTGTCGTAGGCGTTGGTCTTGCCCATCGTCAGGCCGTCGGTCCAGGAACCGTATTCCAGGTCCACGCCGTGCCGGGCCGTCTGGAGCGTGTTGTGCACGCCGCCCCAGTCGCTGATCACCACGCCGTCGAAACCCCATTCTCCGCGCAGGATCTTGTCGAGCAGCACTTCGTTGGAGCACAGGTGTTCATTGTTGTAGAGGTTGTAGGCCGCCATCACGGACCAGGCGTGGCCCTTCTGGACCGCCGCTTTGAAGGCAGGAAGATAGATTTCGTACAGCGTGCGGTCGTCTACGATGGTATTGGCAATGTGCCGGTTTATCTCGCTATTGTTCAGGGCGTAATGTTTCACGCAGACAGCAACGCCGTTGGCCTGCACCCCTTCGATATAGGGGACGACCATTTCGCCGGCCAGATACGGGTCTTCGCCCATGTATTCGAAGTTGCGGCCGTTCAGCGGGAAGCGGTAGATATTGACGCCCGGACCGAGCAGGACGCTCTTGTTCCGGTAGCGGGCTTCTTCGCCGATGCTTTTGCCATACAGGCGGGAGAGGTCGCGATCCCAGGTCGCGGCCAGGCCGCTCAATGCCGGGAATGCCGTGATGGAGTCGTTCGTCCAGCCGGCCTGTTCCCATTCGTCCCAAAGCACTTCGGTCCGGATGCCGTGCGGGCCGTCGGTACACCATACTTCAGGAATGCCCAGGCGCGGCACGCCGGGCGAGCTGAATTTGGATTGCGCATGGACCATCGCGATTTTCTCGTCGAGGGTCATCCGCTGGAAAGCGTCTTCTACCCGTGCCTCAATGGGCTGGTTGTCATCAAGATAGATGGAGATGTCCGTTGTAGGGTTTTGCGGGGACTTGCCACAGGCGGTGGCAAGGAGGGCGAGCGCAAGGCCGAGGAGGAGGGATTTATATTTCATATTTGTCAGATGTTTTTTCAGCAATAAGCCAACCATCTGACAAACTTACATAAAATCCGGTGATTTTACGCCCGTTTAAATAAAAATCAAGACCGCATCTTATCTTTGTTGGCGAGCGGACATCGCCTGGTGGCGTGCCGCAAAGTACAGTATGTTTAACGGGCTT
>Ga0310786_10006825_pt1 | contig 15058 bp, 9 predicted proteins | sample AusTroGonzalo_MG_FD_203881 | JGI IMG/M metagenome (GOLD analysis project Ga0310786, IMG submission 203881) | Bovine rumen microbial communities from tropical cattle in Woodstock, Queensland, Australia - Gonzalo_03 (v2) (version 2) | ecosystem: Host-associated > Mammals > Digestive system >... | reverse complement strand
TGCAAAGGTACAATAATTTTCCGATATTTGCAAATCTTTTGGCAAAAAAATGTGCATAGCAGCATATTACACGCCTATTTGCAACCTCGAAAAGGCAAATCAATAGTCAATCATCCGTTCGCGACGGATTGTTCGGCGTATTCCTTTGCGGATGTTCGCCCAAAGCACGTGCTGCGCGTACGCGGGTGCGTATTGTTTAAGGAATCGTGCGTTGGCAAACCGTCCTTGTAGTGTCATAATCTTCCGACGCCAAACCGGTAACTGCTTTACACGCTCACGCTCGTCATAACGATCTTTACCACCTAACTCATATTCCTTGACGCGACATTGTCCCTCTTGCAGCACACACTCCAAGAACTGCTGACATCTGATTGCTGATCGCTGATTGCCGACTGACTCATACAGCGGCAACTGCACACCGGTCACATAATCCACGACGTAAGCAATCAATTGCCAGGCTTCCTGAACATGGAAACGGCACAAGTTATCCCGCAGATAGCCGTCATACAGCGCTTTTTCCTCAGCCGACAATGGGTAATAATCGCGCTTGACAAGCAAAGCGATATCCAAGATCTGCTTGAGCGGCGTACCCGATCCGCAGAAATGTTCCCACGCATGCAAGAACACAAACAATATGTTAAACGGCTCGCTCGGCGTCAGAATCAATCCATCCAAAGCTGACTGCTGATCACTATCAGTCATCGCCGGAACTTCCAATGTCTGCCAATACGCTTCCTCCTCCGGCGTCGGAAAATCCATTGCCACACGGTGTAGCTCTATTGCATTGCCGTCAGGAAAGACGATACCATAGTGCTTCAATTCCTCATATTCCTCCTCATGGTGAATAGCCTCTGGAAACGCCTCACGCAGCGCCTTGCAACCGGCGTGGTAGTTTTTGATACCCACCCAAATATCCGCATCGCCCCAGCTGCGCAGATAGGGCTTGGGATAGAGATCCGCCAAGCCGAATCCTTTGAGCAGCACTGGTTCAACACCTGCCTTGCGTAGCGCCTCGACGGCTGCCTTGATACGAGGCAACCAGAGCGTCTGCTGCTGCATCTGATACAGACAGACCTGCTTCATCTGCACACCCAAAGCCTTATCCGGTCGTTGCCCGTCAGGCAATCGAAGTGCTGCATCATACACGAGCGGCTCCACGCCATGCACACGTGCCTGCTGCATCAATATCTGCCAATCGGGAGCAGACTGCAAAGCCCTACTCCCGCCATCAACGGCGTTACGGAGCAAGGTTAGCAGGTTGTCGTAATCAGAAAGATTCATGACTGATTTATTCTGGAGCATTGTCCGCCATCGTGTTGGCTACAGCGGAAGAGACATTCACATGTTTGGCAATACGTTTCTGACGTTTCTGCCAACGCTCACGCGCATATTGCTGCATGTCGGTGATGACATCGTTCTCATCAATGATCTCAAAGCCGAAGATCGTCTCAATGATATCTTCGAGTGTGATGATTCCTTGGAAACAGCCGTACTCGTCAATCACCAGTGCAATCTGGCTTTTCTGTTTGAGCATGGCATCAAAGATGTCGGAGATAGACGTATCCTCATTAAAGTACGGCAATGAGCGTTTGATGTCGCCAAGCTTGGTGTCGAAATGATCTTCCGCCAGATCTTCCAGCGCATCGTCGCGCAGCACGTAACCCGTGATAAACTCTGGCGATTCGGCATAGACAGGGATACGCGAGAAATGGTCGTAGGCGTCGCTGTCGTAGTATTCACGCAACGTCATTTTCTCCGGGGCTATGGCAGCCACCACACGCGGCGTCATTACCTCAAACGCCTTAATCTCATCCAGACGGATAATGTTCTGGATGATCTTGTTCTCGTCTTGTTCGATTACACCTTCCTCCTCGCCGACATTGGCGATGGCGCTCACTTCCTCACGCGAGACAACATTGTCACCTATCGTGTCCTCCTTGCGGAACGCCTTGGTAACATAGTGCACCAGCAATACAAACGGGAACATAATGACAATCAATCCGCGTATTGTATATGCCGTAAATGACATCAGCGACTTCCAGTACGTCGTGCCGATGGTCTTCGGAACAATCTCTGCAAAGATCAGAATCAGCAGCGTCACAATGGCGCTGACCAAGCCGACCCACGCATTGCCGAACACCAGCGTAGCTTGCATACCGATGCCAACCGAACCGACGGTATTGGCTATCGTGTTCAGCGACAGAATCGCAGCCAGCGGACGCTCTGTATCCAACTTGTATTTCTTGAACAGTACAGCCGCCTTATCGCCTTCGTCCTCACGAAGCGAGATGTAAGATAGTGTGGTAGTCATCAGCACAGACTCCAGCGTGGAGCACAAGAACGATACCAACAGCGTGATGACTAAAAACAGTAATAAAAGTCCCATATAGCAATGCCGTGTTCCCGTAGGTAAGGCATTCGGGGACAAAGATACAACAAAATTTGCATATTTGCAAAAATATTCGCAAAAAATTTGCAAAATCCATAAAATTGTTGTATCTTTGCATCATGAATTCGTCAAAAACAAGTCCGTGGCTGTGGATTCCGACGCTTTACTTCGCGGAGGGAATCCCGTATTTCTTGGTCAACAACATCTCCGTGATGCTCTTCACGCGTATGGGTGTGCCTAACGGCGAGATGGCTCTGTTCACCTCATTGCTATATCTGCCGTGGCTCATCAAGCCGTTCTGGAGTCCGTTTGTGGACATCTTCCGTACCAAACGCTGGTGGATTATCTCCATGCAGATTCTGATGACTGCGGCGTTTGTACTGCTCACGCTCTCTATGCCGCATCCCTCGCCGGAGACGATTGCTGCCGGCAACACCTCCATCACGCTGTTCACCGTGATGCTTATTCTGTTTTTCATCACAGCGCTCGCCTCTGCCACCCACGATATTGCTGCCGACGGATTCTACATGTTAGCCCTCACTGCGCATCACCAGGCAGCGTTCGTCGGAGCACGGTCGGTCTTCTATCGCTTGTCAAGTATCTTCGGTCAAGGTGTGCTCCTTGTCATCGCCGGACTACTTGAAACCAAGACCGGCAATATCCCTCTCGCCTGGCAGCTGACGCTGCTGTTCACCGCTATCATCTTCGCTCTCGTCAGCCTCTGGCACGCGTTTTTCCTGCCCAAGCCCGACGCCGACCACTCCAGCCTGCAAGGCGCCGAGCGTTCGCCGAAGGTGATATTTCGCGAGTTCGGGCGCACGTTCGCAACATTCTTCCGCAAAAACGGCGTGTGGTTGGCGATACTGTTTATGTTGGTGTATCGGCTGCCGGAAGCGTTCCTCATCAAGCTTATCAACCCGTTCCTCGTCGGCACGCAAGCGAATGGCGGACTCGGTATGAGCACGGAGATGGTGGGCTTCGTATATGGCACGATCGGTGTGCTGTTCCTGATGATAGGCGGCATTGGCGGCGGACTGTTTGCCGCACGCGTGGGACTGAAAAAAGCCATGTGGTGGATGGCAGCGGCAATCACCCTACCCGACTTCTGCTACGTCTATCTCAGCACCAGCCTGCCGGATAACATCATCGCCATAGCCGGTGCTCTGGCTGTAGAGCAGTTCGGCTACGGATTCGGATTCACAGCCTATATGCTCTATATGATGTATTTCGCCGAGGGAGAGTTCAAGACCTCGCATTACGCGCTGTGCACAGCTTTCATGGCGGCATCGATGATGATCCCCGGCTTGTTCGCCGGTTATCTGCAAGAGGCGCTTGGCTATCAGAACTTTTTCTGGATGGTGATGGCTTGCTGCCTGGCAACGGTCATCGTCACCTTCCTCGCCGAACGAAAGATTGATCCCGACTACGGCAAAAAATAAGTAAATGACCAAATAGTAAATGAGAAAATGGTAAATGACCAAATGGTAAATATAGAGATCATGGCTCCCGTCGGCTCGTACGAGAGTCTGGCGGCTGCCATCAAGGCGGGTGCGAACAGCGTTTATTTCGGCATTGAGCACTTGAACATGCGTGCGCGCTCGGCTGCAAACTTCACGACCGATGACCTGCACCGGATTGTTGAGATCTGCCGTGAAGCGGGTGTCAAAACCTACCTGACAGTCAATACGGTCATCTACCCCGAAGACATTCCGATGATGCAGACTATCGTCAACCACGCCCGCGAAGCCGGTGTGGATGCAATCATCGCTTCGGATATAGCCGTGATGCAATATGCCTGTCAGCAAGGTGTTGAGGTGCACCTCTCCACCCAGCTGAACATCGCCAACACCGAGGCGTTGAAGTTCTACGCACAGTTTGCTGATGTCGTTGTGCTTGCGCGCGAACTGAACCTCAAGCAGGTGGCTGCCATCCATCGGGATATAGTGGAGCAAGATATCCGTGGCCTTCATGGCGAACAGATTCGCATCGAGATGTTCTGCCACGGAGCACTCTGTATGGCTGTCAGCGGCAAGTGTTACCTCTCGCTGCATAACCTGAATAGTTCTGCCAACCGCGGCGCGTGTGCACAGATCTGCCGACGCGCATATATTGTCCATGACAAGTCATCAGACGTCGAGCTGGAGGTTGACAACCAGTATATCATGTCGCCCAAAGACCTGAAAACCATTCATTTCCTCGGGCAGATGTTGGATGCCGGTGTGCGCGTATTGAAGATCGAAGGTCGCGCTCGCGGTGCGGAATATGTGCACACCGTTGTCAAGTGTTACCGCGAAGCCGTCGAGGCTTGGCGCAACGGTGAATACTCCACTCCCGCTATCGAGCAGAAGATCGCCCAATGGGACGAACAACTTGCCACGGTCTTCAACCGCGGGTTCTGGGACGGTTACTATCTCGGACAACGTCTGGGCGAGTGGACGAACAACTACGGAAGCAAAGCCACAAAGCGCAAGGTTTATGCCGGTAAGTGCACAAACTACTTCAAGAACATCGGCGTGGCGGAGTTTCTGTTGGAAGCTATCCCCGAACTGCATGACGGCGACGAGTTGCTTGTCACCGGTCACACAACCGGCGTTTATGAGGCTATCGCCAGTGACATGCACATCACCGAAAACGGCCAAGACATCAGCACCCCGCTCGTCAAACAAGGCACGCTCTTCGCCATCCGCACCACGGAAACCGTGCATCGCGGTGACAAACTCTTCGTTTTGGAACACACCACTGACTGCTGATTGCTGCCACTCACCGCAGCAGTCGATACAAGATCTCTATCGGATGAAGGGCTGTGACGCCCGTACCGTCATGAATCTGCGTGCGGCAAGATATACCCGGGGCTGCAATCAGCACCGGATGATCTATTGTATTGTTTTTCACCGCTTCACGTACCGCCGGGAAGAGGATCATCTCGCCGATGGCTATCGAGGTGCGGTAATGTGCCTGTTCATAGCCGAACGAGCCCGCCATTCCGCAACAGCCGGAAGGTATAACGTGAACACCAGTATTCTTTGGCAAGCGCAGTAACTCCGCCGTCTTCTCCACCCCGACCAACGCTTTCTGATGACAGTGACCGTGCAACCAGATCTCTGCCGGCATATCGCTGAACATCTCACTATTTATACGTCCCGCCTCTACCTCGCGCATCAGGAACTCGTCGTACAACAAGCAGTTTTGCGCCAACTCGTTCGCCAACTCTCGCATCTGCCCATCCGCCATCAGTTCCGGATACTCGTCACGGAAAGTAAGGATACACGACGGCTCGATGCCCACCAGCGGCGTCTCGGCGCTTACAATGTCTTTCAGCAGACGAATATTCTTTTCCGCATAACGCCGCGCCTGTTTCAGGCAGCCTTTCGATATAGCCGCTCTGCCGCTCTGCACATGCCGGGGAATAATCACCTCGTATCCTAACCTGTTCAACAGATCGATAAACGTACGAACCACCCCGGGCTCATTATACTTCGTAAACTCGTCCAAAAACAGATAAACCTTTCTCCCCGCTAACCGCTCACCACTAACCGCTAACCGTTCTACACGCGGTATCCTCCGCTCCGGCGCGAAGCCCGCGACACGCTTGAGCATAGCCGAAGTCAACCTATTGGTTGCAAACCAATTATACACATGCGGCACAATTGCTCCCAGTGCCTGTATATCGGCATTATGTGCCACCATCCATGTGCTAAACGGTGTACCTTCCTTGTCATAGATTGCCTGTAGCACCTCCGCACGCAGACGCGTCATATCCACGCCCGACGGACATTCTTTCTTGCACGCCTTGCATGCCAGACACGACTGCAACATCTCCTTCACCAGCTGATTGCTGATCGCTGATGGCTGACTGCTGACAGCTGCCTGCTGCAGCCACTCCCGCATCACGTTTGCCCGTGCACGCGGCGTCTGCAACTCATCGCTACTGACCTTGTACGTCGGACACATCGTGCCGCCTATCAGTAGCGACTTCCGGCAGTCGGCAGCACCGTTGCATTGCTCCACTCGACATAGCAGCTCATCCCCGCTAACCGCTAACCGTTCACCGTTAACCGTTACTCGCAGCCCCTCATCCATCTTCGGCGTATCAACGATCTTGTGCGGATTCAGCAGTCCCTCCGGATCCCAGCAGTACTTAACCTGCCGCATCAGTTCGTAGGTCGGCTCGCCGTATTGCAGCGGTATGAACTCCCCGCGCAGACGGCCGTCGCCGTGCTCACCGCTGATCGTGCCGCGGTGTTGGCGAACGAGCAAGGTCGTCTCATGCGCAATCTCGCGGAACAGCCGTCGCCCTTCATCTGTCTTGAGGTTCAGTATAGGCCTCAGATGCAACTCGCCGGTGCTGATATGTCCGTAGAACACACACGTCGTACCGAGCCTGTCAAGCATCTTGCGGAAGTCGCGCATATAGGCGGGCAGACGGCTTGGTGCCACGGCGGTATCTTCGATCACGCCGGTCGGCTTAGCATCGCCTTTCTTTCCGTTCAAGATGCCCAAACCTGCCTTGCGCAGATTCCAGACCTTACTTACCTCATTACCATACACGCGCGTGCACACACTCACTAGTCCTGTTGCCATCAGCGCCTGCTCCGTCTCCGCCGCCTGACGGTCAAGATCTGCGCGCGTCTCGCTACGCAGTTCGGCTATCAGTAGTGCCGGAGGATCGCCTTTAATAAATGATTGCTGACTGCTGAATGCTGAATGCTGACGGCTTAACTCTATAATCTCCCCATCCATCAGTTCGACGGCTGTCGGGTGATGACGCAGCGCTGTCAGGTTCGCCTCGAACGCGGCGTCCAGACTCGTGCAATGCGCGCAGACAACCATCACCTCCTTGGGCGGCAACGGATCAAGCGACACTTTGATGCGCGTCAGGAACGCCAATGTCCCCTCGCTACCGGCAATCAGCCGGCAGAGGTTGATCGTTCGCTCGCGCAGAGGCTTGCTCTCGTCGCAAAGCCCTTCTATCACTTCATCGATCGCATAACCGCAACTGCGGCGCGTCAACTCTTTGTCCGGATAAGTCTCGGCTATCAACGCCCGCGTCTCTGCATCCAACGCCCACCGAATCAATTGCGCATAGATCCTCTCCTCCGCTCTTGGCTCTCGGCTCTTGGCTCTTGACTCTTGACTCTTGACTCTTGGCTCCCAAAACTCCTCCCCAAATCGTTCTTCCAGCTCCGCTATCGTGTATTCGGCAAAATGCACCTTCGTGCCGTCAGCCAGCACCCCGTCGGCTTCCATCACGTGCGGCCGTGTGCTGCCGTAGATCAGCGAGTGCGTGCCACAAGAGTTATTGCCCACCATCCCGCCTATACAGCAGCGGTTTGAGGTCGATGTCTCCGGACTGAAAAACAACCCGTAAGGTTTTAAAGCGATGTTCAGCTCGTCGCGCACCACGCCGGGTTCTACCCACGCATAACGTTCCTCGGCGTTAATCTCCAATATACGGTTCATATGCCGGCTGATGTCCGCCACTATTCCCTTGCCTACCACCTGCCCCGCTATCGATGTACCGCCGGCACGCGCGATGACGCACGTGCCAAGGCGTCGTGCCTCGGCTATCAATGCACACAGATCGTCCTCGTTCTCTGGGTACGCCACGCCGTACGGTATCTCGCGATACACACTCGCGTCTGTAGCGTACGCAACCTTGTGCAAACTGTCTGTCAGGATCTCTATCATCGCACCATTCTTTTCCGTCCACAAAGTTACAAAAAAATAATGATATTTGCAAACTTTCACGAAGAAAAATTGCACTTAACCGCAATTTAGTGCCAATTTGCACCAAACTACGCACATCCTTGCAACAAACAGCGAACATCCTTGCGCCAAACTACGCACAGCCTTGCGCCAAAATGCGGTTAAGATTTCATTGTGCCGTTCTTGTTCCATTCTTGTTCCATTCTTGTTCCTTCATCAATCCTTCCACGTGATTGCAATGTATGCTCAATGTATGCTGAATGTATGCTCAATATATGCTCATTGTATGCTGACTATACTATTACCCTACTCTTATGCCAATATCACCCTCCCAATCCGGCTATGCGTTGCCATTGTTAGTACTCAACCAATTTACAACCAATACACAACCAATATCTAACGTTTTATTCGTCTGTATTATATACCATGTATATAATACTATAGATGTGTATCGCTTGGATAAATCATAAAAATACACTGACGATATTGGCGATGTTGACGATATCGCCAATATCGCCAACATCGCCATGTCTTCCCTATCTGATGTGTGTGGACGTTTTTGCATTAGGAGGTCAATTTCCATGTTATAACGAATCTACGCATTGAATTATCACGAAAACACGCAACAAAACACCACAAAAACACTCAACGCTCTTGCAACTTTTTATACAAGCTGATGCTTTGAATTGCAGTTTTTATACAAGCCTACATTTTTTACACAAGCTAAAGAGTGAGCGGGGAGATTTTTATACAAGCTAACATGTGTCCAGACCAGGATTTACACAAGCTGAAGAAAATTTATACAAGTTAATACTTTTTACACAAGCTAAGGAGGGAAATGGTAGGGAAATATGGCATTGCAGAATTTGTGTATTTTTACTTACAGCGATTATAGGAAGATGTCAACTTTTTTAGGAAAGTGTAAACATTTTTCAGGAAGATGTCAAGTCTTTTAGGAAAAGTCATACAATCCTCAAATAGTTCTGATTTAATGCAACCGCGACGGATTGCATGGTATTCTCTATCTTGTCTTTGGTTAACTTGCATTGCCACAAGACAATTACTTGCCAACCGGCGTGCATCAGTTCGTCATAGTTCCGTTGGTCGCGTGCTCGGTTACACTCTATTTTGTTTTGCCAGAACTCTGTATTGGTTTTCGGAAGAACAAAATACTTACAACCTGCATGTCCGTGCCAGAAACAACCGTTAACAAAGATAGCCGTTCTGTACTTGCGCATGACTATATCCGGCTTGCCGGGTACACTCTTGACGTTCAGCCGATACCTGTATCCGTGTGACCACAACCATTTCCGCACAAGTATTTCCGGCTTAGTTGCCTTACTGCGGATATGCGACATGCAGCGGTGACGTTGTTGTGGTGTTAGATGGTCGGGCATAATGGCATTATTCAGCGGATTGGCAATTGACCAGTTCGGTCATGGAGATGGGGAATGGATCACGACCGAAGATATTATCCATCTCGCCTTTGGAGCGGAGCAAGGATTCCAGTTTGCTAATGTCTATTTGCATCTGTGCCAAGTCGCCATCGATGAGTTGTTCGCTTAGATGGAACATGAAATAGAAATCATGATGCGGATTGGAATAACCTTTCTTCTTTAAGTCCTCTTTGCTCCACAATGTCGGGCTGGTTTCTGCCAAGCGATACTTGAATTGTCCTTGTGCTCCATAAAGTAGCAGATATTTGGCACCGACCAATGCCGGTGATATCTCGACCGAACCTTTGGCGTTTCCTACGCGCACATTGTAGAGTTTGTTTTCGCGTATCCAGTTGAGTTGTTCTTCGCTGCGATAGTAGCCGATAATAACCGTATCTTGCAGACCGAATCGCATAGCAACCGGTTGAGGCAATTCCGGCTCGTTACCTAAGGTATAGTTGCGGTCGATATAGAAATCTTGGTCGAGCATATCCAACAAACGCGCTTGGTTAGCTGCTATTTGCGGGTATTGGGTTTTCTCCAGTGCCAGCGATACGATGTTCTTATCCTCAAAAGGTGTGAATACTTTACCGATTAGATCGCGGAAATGTGCGGTCATGTACTCGTTGAGATCCACACCACGCGAACGCATAGGATAGAAGCGATAATGACGACCGAGCACGCAGCGTATCTGCTCGCGGAACTGCTTGCGTACTTCGTCCTTCCATGCCGTTTTCTCCGCTTGGCGATTGCGCGCATAGAGCGAAATGACGAAGAGGAAGTTGACGTTATAGCGGGACAGCAACATTGTGTCACGGTCAAACAAACGGTCTTTGAACTGATACTTGATTTCGGGATTGTTTCTGCCGATCACATTCGTCAGCTCTATCTCGCGGTGACTATAACTATAATCGCCTTGTTTCATCGCCGCACTGATAAAGAAGTTTGGGATAACATTGTAACCTTCGGTTATATCGTCGCGCAAACGCACTTCGGGTTGCTGGTCATTGAGCCACAGGTCGATATTGTACTGCACGATGTTGCGCGCGTACGTGTATTGCTTATATATAGATGTCTCTCCGAGTTTGGCTCCGAGTTTGTAGTACTTACTATCGCCGATATAGTACGTCATCTGCTCATCGTCCGCTTCTATCAAGCCCGGATAGGTATAGAGGTGATCAACCAGTTTGCCGTCTTTTTGCTCCTTGAAGTCAGTTGGTAAGCTTTCCTTACTATCTCCAATCAGTTCGTCAATAATCGCTTCGAATACAACGTAGAAATTCTTGACGAGCAAGTATTCCTTCAGTTCCGCAGAAGTGGTTATTTCTGTACGATGAGCAAAGAACGCATAGCACAACTGCCACAACTCCAGTGCTTTATCGGAGAAATACTTGTATTTAATCTGCCGCAAACGAATAACACCGCGACCTTTCAGGTAACTCTCGAACTTAGCACCGGTAATGAGCGGAAAACCGACGTTGATCATTACGGAGAAGCCGTATTCCTCGTGGATATAGTTGAGGATACTATAGAAGATTATCAGCAGTTCCTCGTCAAAGTTGATCTTCCGTTTCTTATTGACCGGGTTGATATAGATAGGCACCTCGTCTTGAATAACCGCTTCGGAATGGCTAATCGTCCGTGTCCAATTGATTTTGTTGAAACCGGAGTGGATGTTCTTGAGGATGAATGTAATATACGATTGGTTATCCTTGTTGAACTGGATGAGCGAAAGCAGAATATCCAAGAGTGTGTTGGTACGCTTGCGCATTCCGCGACCTACTTGCGAGATCTTACGATGGTATATGATATCGCTGTCCTTGTGCGTACGTTGATAAACATCTACTGCGCGATAGATCCACACTGCAAACTCATAGAGGAACTTACGTTCTTGTTCATCCAGTTTGCTGCGATCCACATGAATGATATCGCTCGGGGCGTACTTGCCAAACACCTTGCCTTGTTCGTCCATAAGGACTTTGGGCAAGATGAAGACGCAATCTTTGAGTTTTGTGTTGTAGAAATAGCCAACGTAGCTTAGTGAAACCAAGCCTTCCACGTTTTGCAACGCGTCCACGCCGTATAGCACGTCACGCACTAAATCGGCTTCGTATTGGTATTCCTCAACAAGGATTCTCATTCGTCAAGTGGTCTTCCTTCAAGTTCGAGATTGAGCAGTACTTGCTCTGCCAATTCCTCATTCAAACCACCCTCAAAGAACTCTTTGAATGAGATGGCTTTCTGCGTTTCTTGTTTTCTAAATGCCTTTTGGCTGTCAAGATCGTAATCTTTGAAGACATCGTTCCAAAGGTAGAAATACACTTTGTTAACCAGTGTCTCTGCATCAATAACACCATCTGTTTTCTTGACGAAGAAATAGCCCAATTGCTTGTCCTCGCTATTGGTCAGTTCGAATACCTCTTTGTTAATGGCTTTCAAGAACTCCCACCAATCGTATTCAGTTTTGTTGACCTTAATCTTATAGTTCTTATCAGGCACATTCTCAATAGGCACATATTTCCAATCCCAACGGCGTTTGAACGCGCTGTCTATCGGGAATAACGATTGGTCGCTGGTGTTCATAGATGCCCAGATGAAGAGGTTGGATGGCAGCAACATGCTCTTGCCATGACGAATTTCTTCCGGCACATTTTCGTAACCGAGCAACTGGCTTTCGATATAGTTGCCAAGGTCGGTGTCCGGAATGATCGGATACTTACTCTTGCCTTCATCGTCGCGGTCGAGCAATTGGAACAAGTCGCCAAAGATCTGTGCGCAGTTGCCACGGTTGATTTCCTCGATAACGAGATAAACCGGCTCGTTCGTTTGCCATGCACGGATATAAGCGTTGGTGAAGGCTTGGGGTGTGAATTTATAGACAATCGTTTCTTCGAAGACTTCTTGTCCGTTATTCTTCACGATGTCACCGGCCACATTACGTACTGCACGTTTCGCCATCGTCGGCTTGTATGCGCCAATGAATGTCGAATAGTCGCTGTCGGGATGGAAGGTAGTACGGAAAACATTACCATTTTTTTCGGCTTCTTCTGTTGCCTCTTTTATTCCGTGGCTCTTACCGGTTCCCGGTGCACCATAGAAGATAATTTGATTTGTTTTGTTACTACTTAGAGCAGCTTTTAGATATGTGCCACATAGTTGAGAATGCTGCACAAGATTCGGGAATAACTTCTCGTATATCTTTACATTATTAGGAAGCAAGATGTCAAATACACCCCACATACTTTCGCCCATATACATGGTGTAATCTTCGTTGTCATCCAATAAAGCAGGGGAAAGTTTATTGATGTTATTTTTAATATCATCAAGAATTCTGGCTTGTGGTAATCCTCCGATATAGTATGTGTTATTATCTTTGACTAATAATCCGCTTGTAGCCAATGCTCCAAGTAAAATATCTAATCTGGTTTTCCAAATCTCATTATCATTGTAAGATTTAGAAATATAGTTTTGCGTTTCTTCTACAGTAATAGAGGACTCTTTTTCTAATAGCTCTACAATAGGTGCTAATAATGGGGCTTTATAAACGCCATTTTGGAAGATACCTTGTTTGCTAATAATAACAAAAGCGTATTCCTGGATTGTGATTTCATTATTTAACAATAACTCACCAAGAGTGGTTAACTTAAATAATGATTGCGATTCATTTATCGCCAATAATCCCATCTTACGGCAATACGTAATAAAAGCAGGGCTTTGCTCTTTTCCCGATTTCGTATATACCGGTTTATCAATACTAGTTACTTTAAACTCACTGGACTCTCCTGAATATACAGGATATGTGAATCTCTGGAATGCAGCTCCGAATGGGACGCCTTTAGATTTTGCATATTCAACACCTTGCTCTGCGAAAGCTGCTATTGCTTTCACAAAAACGTCCGTAATTTTTGGTCCAATGTTAATGAGACCATCTACTGTTCCAACTTGTAGTGCCATAAGACAATCAATTTATATATGGTAACAATGTTTTTATTAACTCTTTAAGGACAGGGACAACGATAGAGTTCCCTGCATGACGATAAGCGATACTATCACCAACAACGATATTGAAACTATCATCAAAGCCCATTAAGTTCATACACTCACGTGGGGTCATCTTTCGACCTACGGCATCTACCATGCCTTTGCCGTCTTTGAAATCAAATTTTCCTACATAAATGCGCTCATCGGTATAGTGGTGAGGCTTTGGTTTCTCAACTCGGAAATCACCAATCCAGTTATCTTGTTGATAGGCAGTTTCACAGCCTATAACGTCCTGATTGACACGTGAACGTCTTAGATTCTTTTCGGGAGAGGTGATCCATTCAAAACCCTTCTTACCCAAATAGTAAATATCGCTAACTTCTCCTTTTTCAAGATACTCAGTACTCTTGTGTTTCAGTTCCATTTTGGGAGGGAATGAATAAGGAGTAGTATATATATCATCGCGGAAACCAATCAAGAACAACCTACTTCTCAACTGCGGATGATTATAGTCTTTCGCATCCAAAATTGCCCACTCAATATGGTATCCAAGAGATTGCCACACGTCAAACATTACTTTCCATGTTCGTCCGTGATCGTTCTTAGTAACATTCTCTACATTTTCGTAAATGAAGATCTTAGGCTTCGATTCACTAATAACTCTCGCATAGTCATAAAACAGAGTTCCTCGAACATCCTCAAGACCTAACTTCTTTCCATAATTAGAGAAACTTTGACAGGGACTACCTCCAACCAAGATATCCAAATCACCGCTATATTGATGAGCATCTAAGAAACGTATATCTTCATGCCATTTATCTTCCGTGATATCATAGTTTGCAAAGTAGGCATCTTTCACATAATTATGTTCCGGCATATTATCGTACCGCTCTTTTACATACCGCTCACGTTCTATCATCGAGCAATTCGGTGTCAATGCAATTATTTGATCTTGGGTAAGCGTTAAGACATGTTTTACCTTGCTCTTGCGGTTGTCTTTATAGTATTCAACAACTACCTTGGATTGAGGATTCATGTCTCGCTTTTGGGCCAACCCATAAAGGATGTCCGTTTCTTCTTTCCTAAACTCCTTGCGCACTCCTACACGATTGATATAATCCTCACAATATGCAAATAGTTCATGGTCATTAAGACCATTGGTTAAAACATACAAGTCTCCATACAGGAGCGGTAACTCTCTTTCCCCATTATCGCACGCGAAAAGAATTTCATGTGTTAACTTTAATTGGTGTAGAGCATGTTCAAAAGCACCTATACCACTAAACAAAGTTCCTACTTTAATTGATTTCTTAGTCATTTTGCCTGTCTTATCTCAAGTGTCCGATTTTTGCGGACATTTTATATTGCAATTTCTTAGAATCAAAAAACCGAATAGCGTGGGCTATCCGGTTGATCTCTTGAGGAGAAAAAGCACAGGCCAGTGGGGCAAACAACGGAGTCGGCAAACTCGGCAAGAATACCCCACTAAACCTATGCAACACACGGATAGCGGGGACATATTCTCCTTCTTGCCATTTAAGTTTGC
>Ga0310786_10006824_pt1 | contig 15058 bp, 29 predicted proteins | sample AusTroGonzalo_MG_FD_203881 | JGI IMG/M metagenome (GOLD analysis project Ga0310786, IMG submission 203881) | Bovine rumen microbial communities from tropical cattle in Woodstock, Queensland, Australia - Gonzalo_03 (v2) (version 2) | ecosystem: Host-associated > Mammals > Digestive system >... | reverse complement strand
ATCGTCAAGAACAATATTCTTGATACTGGATTTAGTGTTGCAAGCATTTAGCAAACTGATTAGTTCCTGATACTCCTCTACTCGGAAGATATTCTTCTTCTCTGCATTGTACAAAGCATTACTTCCTTTGAAAGGAAGTTTCTTGCCTAGCACATTAACAATTACAGTTTCGTCTGGATTAAGAGTCTTGATACTTGTAGATTTGCCAGTACCACTCTTACCCAGGAGCATAACTACATTTGCCATTTTACTAATTGTTTAACTTTGTTTATCATATACCTAAAGAAAATCCTATTTTGTCTAGGTTCAAGAGATGCCATATATCTATATACTTCTTCTAGAGCAGGTTTATCATCAGGTGGAGGCAGTTCTTTGAATGTGCAAGTAGCACCATCAAAATATAATGCTATTAATCCACCCATTTCACCGTCTCTGTTTACACACATCTCCAAGAACCTAATGTGGTCCTTGAACTTAGTGATGTCATATCCCATATATTCTTTGAGACCAAATTTAAAGGGACTGAATAGTCCCATTAATACATTAACATCTCTCTGAACATATTTACTATCGCTAAGTCCAGCACCACTTGGCCTAATTCTGTTGAGCTTGAAACTGTCATTGCTTTCATTTTCTGTAGATTGCTGCTGAATAACTATAGGAGTAAAGTTATATCTGTTTCTTAGATACTTTGCCAGATATTCACTCAACTTATCAATCACCTCTTTCTTACTCAATCCCCTTTCAACATCTATCAAACTGATATGGTCTATTACCACAATTTTATATTCAAAAGGGTCGTTGGCTTCATACCTATCAAAGACTTCATCTTCATTAAAAGATACTGTCTTTTTAAATACTTGACCATTCGCCTCCGCATACTTTTTACATTCATAATATATACCAGTTGGATTGGAAGTAGGGCTAAATACAATACATTTCTCAAAGAAGTCAATATATTGTACATATTCACTAGATTCTAGTTTATCAAGGACCTCTTGAGGTACGGGTGTGTCATTCTTACTACTTCTTAGATTAGACGGAGATATTCTTAACCTATCTAACCTAAACAGTAACCAGCTTTGAAACCTATTTAATATTCTCTCATCTGTCTCTTCTAGATTGAAATAAAATATCTTCAATCTCATAATATCTTGATGCTCAAAAGCAAACATCAGAGCTTCAAAGAGCAGATTAAGAACAAACTGAGTTTTTCCACCCTTGGTATAACTCGTTATACCATAATAAGTTCCTTGTTCTAGACCAATAAAATCATTGGAAAACCTAACAAAAGGAGATGGAATACTATTAATCTTACCATCAATAAGATTCTGTCTCCTCCTCCTTAGATTATCCATTGCTCGTTCTCTAAGAGTCATCGCATTTCAGTTAGCCAGTCAGTATTATCTACTTCAGTGTCATTCTCAAGCCAAGTAGCTAACTCAGACACTTCCTCTCTATAACCATTTCCTTCTTCATCCACTTTATCCTCGAACTTTAAAATAAAATACTTTAAAATCCTCATAAAAGTATAGTTTCCATTGAAATGGTTTATATATCTTTGAGTAGCGTCTATAATCTCATCATCTGTCCACTTTGCTCCATACAGCTTAAAAAACTTCTGTAGTCTGAGGCCAACTTCTCTTTTGTTGCCTCTCCATGCTGCATTTCCCGTTTTAATTCCTTTAGGAAATAAAGCTCTTAGCTTTTCAGCAAGGGCTTCACATCTTTCTTTACTTGGGATATTATCTTCAGATTCTAATAAAACTGCAGATAATTCATCATCCCAATGTGGAGTAGGAAATGGAGTATCATTTCTTTTAGAAAGAAGTTCTCTGTTCTGCATATCTGCAATTAATCCATAGATGTTATCACAGGATTTACAGACAAGCATACAGAGAACTTCCTCCAACTTCAAATTATGGGCAGTACATTTTTTCTCATCAATTACTAGCTTCATACTCTCTAATGTACTTAGTATCAATATTCTCTAAAGCATTCTTTAAATATTCTTCGTCTCTAGTGGCTCTGTAATAAATAATGTATTGCTCCGGAGAATCAGCACGCAAAGTTCTTCCAAACTTCTGAATAAAAGCTCTTTCTTCACCATCTAATTGAACAATTATACCGGCTTCAATATCAGTAAGATTAACTCCTTCTTGTAGCATTCCTACTGCAAATAGACTACTAATCTCCTTATCATTGAATTTCTGTATAATCTCAGCAACATTCTTCTTCTTGGAATGAATAGCATTTACTCCTCCAAGTTCTTCTGCTTGCTCAATGTTGGTACAGAAACAGATATATCTTTTATTATTCAGTTTAGTTAGTAATTCTCTTGCAACAGCAGTCTTCAATGTACCAAGAAATACCTTTCTCTTTGAGCCACATTGAAGCCACTTATTCTTCAGCATATCATTCCTACAGGACATATATCTTCGCTTATAATAATCGAATTGCTCTGTAAGATAATCATACTTCTGTTGTGCTGTACAAATAATTACTAACTTGAGATTTGGATAGACTTTTTTATTTCGTATGAATTTCCATCTGTCTCTATAGTAACAATTAACCGTTACCCTTTTATTTGCTTTACCCCACTCTTCTACAATAGTTTGATTGTAGTTTGTGTTATCTAATACTAGTGGAATTAAGTGAATTTTGGGTTCAGGTAAAATGTTGGACTCAAAGGCATCCTGCAGTCCCATTTTAATAGATTTAATAGGACCACAGGACTCCTCTAACCTCCATAATAGAGAATCTTTTAGAGTGGCAGATAGAAATACCCTATACTTAGCCCACAAAGTATCAAATATTGATAGTCTCAACTCGGAACCTAGATGATGTGCTTCATCAAATATGATTGCATCCCATTCAGTGTTTTCCATTTTCTTTAGAGATGCATAACATATGATTGTAGCAGTACCGAATCCAAAGTTCCATTTAACTAATTCAACATTCCAAGTCTTTATATGAGCTAACTCAGCCACAACAATAAGTACTTTAAGTGGGTCTACTTGAGTTTCAGCAAATTTAGCACATAAATCTATTGCTAGTTTTGATTTGCCTACTCCAGTAGCAGCTTGAATAGCAATATTGCTGTAGTTCTTGAGGGCGAGGTTTATCGCCTTCTCCAAGTCTTCTCTTGTTGTCATTGATATTCTTTTTCTATTCCGTGTATAAGATCGAATGCCTCTTCGCAGGCTTTATCCATGTCGTCACAGTCAAGTCCTGGGGAAAGAAAATCACAAATCACAGCCACATAATAAAGAATTTCTTCAAGCCCATTACGAATATCCGCTAAATCAGCTTTTATTTTTAAGTCTGGTTCTCGAAGACTTGATAGGAGTTCTTTTCTTGCATCATTTGCTCTCTTTACTGATTTTACCAAGGGAAGAAGTGCCGCTCCCAGCATTGCGTCTGCTACACGACCATAAAGTTCTTTATCCATAATACAGACTTTTCTTTTATTAATATTCAAAATACTTTTTACCTCTCCAAAAGAGTTTGTAATACCAGTGTTCTTTTACTCCACACTGATTTTTAAGATACTCTCTTACACAAGGTACTGGACATATCCATTTGAGTTTCTTATCTATCTTAATAGGAGTATTCATTACTGGCAATTTCATATCTTCTTGTAAAGTAAAGGGTCGAGCTAAAAATACTGTGTGAAGATTTTCTGCTTCTTCCCTTGCTTCTTCTTCAGAGTATCCCTCATTAATGTAGTGTGCTATGGCAGCATTAATGGTACCATCTGAAGAAACCCTTCTCCACTCAGCATCCATTGACCTTTTAAAGGTTTCAGCTTTAACCATTTTACACCGTTTAAAGGCATCTGATGTGTAAGTAATATCAAGCCAAATGAATAATTTAGGGTAATATACTAGTGCCCAACTTCTAAGCGTACTTAAATCATAGTAACTGCTTAGCCAAAGTTTATCAATACCAGCCATTACTTATTATAAGCTCTAAATTCATCAGGAGACATAACTTCATACTCTACTTTACCAATAAAGTCTTTAAGAGTATATGCATTACAATAGGACATTGCAGAGCGAAGAGCTGCAGTTACTTTATAAGCAAAAGAATCAAGAGTTTCAGTCACTGGTACCCATAATGCTGTTCCTTCAGGATTAGCCTTTACTTTACCAAATCTATCCTCTTGACCTTGTACACTAGACTGACCATAATAAAGACGTTGCTTTTCAAAAATTGATTTATAATTTTCTACTCTAGCTAAAACATCTCTTTGTTCTGAAGAGTTTCCCTCATCACATTGAGCAAATACTTTACCCATCATAACATAGTCAGCACCAAGCGCTAGTGCCTTAACTGCTCTACTAATAGTAGATATACCACCATCTGCAACTATTTTAGTCCTAAAGCCTCCAGTATTATATTTGTTATCTCTAGTAGAGTCCCAGTCCAGTACACTCTTGATATCTTTTATTTCTTCAAGAATATAAGGGATGCTGGCATGGATACCAGTTTGAACAGATGTAGTACAACCTGAACCTCCACCAATGCCAATTCTCACATAATCTACTTCTGCCTTACAGCATTCGATATATGCATTAGGATGGGCAATGTTCCCTATCATTACAATAAGGTCCTTACCATATCTTTTCTTGGCATCTTTAACGCAGTCATATAGTTCTTTCATATGGCCATTTGCTACATCAATGAGAATGTGGTATTTTCCCCTAGGAGCATTATAAGAGTTAAAGTAATGCTTGAACTCATCTAAAGTAACAGCATACCAATTGTCCTCCATAAAACTCTCTATGTTTCTCTCATCATCATGCCTTACTGGATAAATGGGAATAAATTTACTATCCTTAAATGTTTTCCAATTATTAGGTCCTAAAATACAAGTCATTGGAGCAACAAAAACAGGTAATTTATCTCCATAGAAAGGATTAACATCTCCCCTATGCTTAATTTCTGAAACAGGAGCAGGGAGCAATCCTATCTCATCTAAACTATACATCGTTTTTGTAAATGCAGTCATTGTAAATTCTTTCAGTTAATAGATAATCTACATTGGCAAACTTTCTCCATTCCCAAAAGTCTTTGGAGTCAATTTCGCCAGTAATATCATATAATGAATCTCCTATTCTTGTAGCAAAATGATTGTTAACAGGATGATACATTATGGTAGGATGTTGCTGTTTAAATCTTCTAAATCTTCTACTTAGAATAACAGCAAACCAGTAGCAACAGCCCTCAGTAAATACTTTAATAGTATCTGGATTTTGGAACTGCTTTATGAAATCAAGAATTTCCTTTTTCATATTCTTCAATGAGATTGTGTAGATACTTTGCCTCCTCATCTAAATAGTAGGAAATTCCATTTTCATCTACTTCTTCTAATTTGTTAAGTAAATTCTTCGCTGCAAGAATGATTGATTTGATACTCATAATGTTTTAATTTAATAATTGGTAGTGGAGGTGAGATTTGCACTCACTGTTTCGACTTTATAAGAGTCGTGCTCATACTCAATTAGCATCTCCACTATAAACCATCCTATTATCTAAATCCTACACAAAAATAATAGGATGGCAATTACCATGGATTCAAAAAAAAATGTATCGCTATAAAAAATTATGATTAGCATGATCAATTATGAAAAAATTATCCATATTTCACAACATGGTTGTAGGATTTAAGTGGGCTACCTCAGACTCGAACTGAGACGCTCTTAGAGCAATAGTTCCTAAGACTATCGTGACTGCCTTTCCACCAGTAGCCCAAAGTACCAGAGGTGAGAATCGAACTCACACGGACATTTCTGTCCAGCAGATTTTAAGTCTGCCGTGTCTACCTTTCCACCACTCTGGCACTGATTTTATTCGGACAATAATTTATCTACATATGCATTATTATGAATAATTTGACATTCACAGTCTGCTGTAATATTATCTGTTGCTACTTTAGCAGCTTCAAGAATTTCAGTCATCCTTGCAAATGATTTCATATAATGCTTATGATATTTATTTTCGGCTCTTACAGTGGCTAATTTAATACCTGTCTCAATATTAAATTTGTCTTCTTTAGCACATTTAGCTACTCCATCACTAGTATATGCTTCAAGTGAAGCAACCATTCCATTGCTAAATCTACAAGCCAGCACTGTATGAATCGTACAAACGACCTTATTATCCCCAATAGTATATGTAGGATTAGAGGTCTTAATAAAATACTTTTCTACTAATTTAATCATCTTGTTCATTATTTTCAAACTCATCGTCTCCTACATAACCAATGCGAACTTCTCCGCCATTAATTATCATTATAATACCAGCAACTATGCCTATTATTGCTATTACTCCTATAAAGGCAATTAGCACAAGAGCAATTGAGAGAATTTGTAATATTAGTTCCATAATTCATTTAATTTGTACCACTTTCTTTCTAATTTGAACAATTACCTTGTCATCGGGCTGAAACCCGTTAAAGTCGTAGAGAAATACTGTAACTCCGTTAGGGCCATTCAGCGGGGTTCTTCCTACTGTCTTCTCTGTCGTCACTCCTTGCCCAGCCATCCACTCTGCTCCCCATTTTGCAAAGTGGCGGGCGATTTTTGGAAGGTCTTTTAGCCCAATGTAGTCGCAGTTTTTTGTAACGATACTATCTCCATCTCCAATTTCTCCCCAACCATCAAAATATCGTTGAATTTCCTCCTCCAGCCCATCCACGGGTTGCTCCGGGAGGGAGTCAATGAAAGCGAGCATTTCGCCACACATCTTCGCTTTGCCTTCATAAAAAATAGATAAGTCCGTATCGTCGACCTTAAATTCATCCTGCCTTACAAGATACATTTCTTTCAGCCGCTCAATCTCGGCGCGTATTTTAATCAGTAATTCATTCATATGGGTTGTTTTCTTCAGTTACTTTAATCGCAAGTCCTTTCTCAATGAGTCCGCGATAGTCAAAGTGGTGAGCATTGAGCCAATCCTTCTGTTCAAGACTCAATATGCAGGTTGACTTCTTGTCGCCCAACCAAAGTACGGTGTCCGATATTAGGATAAACTCATTTATCTCCTCCTCAGTCATACTTGACATTGGACGGAGATATGGTTTCACCTCATCAACAACAAGTGGGGTTAAACATCCCTGTTGATATAGCAGATATTGACCTTTTAACTCTGGGTACCTTTTTCCAACATAGGACTCAATTCTTACAAGAACTCCTACGATACCGTCATCAAACTCTTTATCTAAATCGGCAAGAACTTGAATTCCATAAGGCAATCTTGCACAAAGATCCTTAAGCAATAGTTCTTTATCTTCTTGTGTCATTCTTCAACAAAATCTTCAAATTCATAAGGATTATCATCAAGAGAACGCTGTCTGAACGTTCTGCAAAGCATTTCCCTGTCCATTCCATCATAGAACGAATAGGTTCTGAACTCTTCCATCAGACTTTCATATGATACTCCGCACAGACAGTCATTTGGGTGGCACACTGAATTATAGTCGTTGTATTCCTTATACAATACCCAGTTGTAGACATCGTATTCCGGAACCGATAACCAATATGCGAAAGGTTCGTCACCATAATACATGTCCGTCGCAGTTATGTATTGGGGATATAACGTAGTTCCTTTGGGTATCATAGCGAGTTTATTTTGTCAATTACTTGTCCTAGAGCGGTATTGAAACCGTTGTCAAACTTGTCTTCGTTATGCTTATAAACCTTTGCCTCTAACCACTCCAAGAGAAAGTCCTTGCGGATGTACTCGACATCGCTTTCAAGTTTTTTCTCCGTGTCCCACGTGGCAAAATCAAAGTCCCCGCTGAATCCTGGGTCAAGGTATATCTTATCTGGTGCTTTCATAACTTATTTAGTTCATCAAATAATTCTTTTAACAGTTGATACTCGTGTAGCTGTTTGTCAGAATGTACTTTACAAGTTTCATAGTCAGCTACAACATTTTTGAGAATTTTCATCTGCTCCTTGCTAGGCTTCCAAGCAGGACGGATGGATTTGAGAAATTGAATATCTTTATCAACCATTTCATAATATGATTTGATTGACGCACTGTTTTTGTCAAGTTCAAGATGCCGAATGACACGGGATAATCCTCTCTCATCCTCCTCGCTCCACTCATTTGAACAGAGTTTTGCTACATCCTCATTCTTCTTTTTAAGATTCAGAGGAAGGGATTTGAGCCAAGTTTTTACAAGTTCTGTATAACTATATCCTAATGGAAGATGCTTTATTGATTCATCAAGAACTTCAAGTGCCTCTTTTAACTGAATCTCATCTTCCTTGCTCCACTCTTGCTTCGGCTGGAGATTGAATCTTTCTGGTAAAAATTCGAGCCAGTCAAGCTCTTCTTTATAGCATTCTCCATTATGGGTGGAATAACTTTTAGCGATTTCGACAGAATCCTTTACTCTTTCGAGCATATACTTATCTCTTTCGCTCCACTCTGCGTGGCTATATTTATCTGCCCACTCCGCAAAGTGTTTTGCAATACGAGAAAGTTTCGCAAAAGATACCTCGGGATACTGCTTGGAGACGCGCTCAACTTCTTCGCCGAAATTCTCGCGCCACTCTGCGGGCTTCTGCTTACCAGAATCTATGGAGAGTTTAGACAAATCATCACACAAATGATAAATGTCATATTCACGATTTGGCAACTTTATTTCATAAGCATCACAGAGAGCTTTGAATCTTTTTACATATTCTTCTTTGGATACATTCTCTGCGGGCTTCTGCTCTTTCTGCTTTTCCGAAGAGAAATCAATCCACTTTGAGACAGGATGGTTAAGGTGATGCGGTTTATCCTCGTCATCACAATTAGAAATCTCCCAGCCTTCACCAACATAGTATCTACCGATAAAGTAGTTTCCTGCTTCATCCTTGCATAGAACCTCTCTTGGATTGTCAGGAAGAGAATCAGCCACTTTATGCCACGAGTTTCCGCATTTTGCATCTGACGTGCAATCTAACGGAATAGAATCGGCTGATTTGGAATTCTCTTTCTGCTTTTTGAGCCAAGCAAGCATATCCCAACAGTCTGTGGAATACTCGAATTCATCAACGTGCAATTTGATAAAATCTACAATGCTCTTCCTTATCCTCTCATCTTTGCTCTCGGCGAGTTCTGGGAAAGTGATTTTAATCCAACCGCGAACCCCGTCAGGTGTATTATCAGCATCTAATGCTTCATGTAATTTCTCTTTGTAGTCCATTTTTGTAATATTAATCTGTTAAAAAAAATAGGGGGCAAGATGCCCCCCTTAATAAAGATATAAGCCAACAACCCCTATTACCAACTAACTAACACTAACCCATATGCAAAAGACATCAGAAACAATGACAATTTGTTGTTGGCTTATATCTCATTATAGAACAGAAAGAATTGCTTCAATAATAGATTTAATCTTTGCTCTATCCAGATAGATTCCTTCTGCAGGAGCGCCTCTTTTGACATTCTTAGTCATAGGATTGAGTTTTGCCTTATCTCCTAAAATAAAGACGGCCTTTTCAGGATTATCCATTAAATTAGGACGAATGTGTTTGTAGTACCTAAATTTAATAGAATCTTCACTTCTGCGTAACTCTTGGGCAAGATAAGTGAAGCAATAACTAATATTCTCAGAATGCTCAGAGATGTGTCGGATAATCTTATTATCCTCTCTCTTTGTAAAGCGTTTTCTTGTAGCCATTAGTCATCAATGATTTGATAGGTGAAACTTTTGCCTCCAAAGTGCTGGCAAGTGCGGGAGAGATGAAGAGTGAGGCGCTGCTCTTCATTCATTTTCTTCCACTCTTTTGGATTCTTAAACCACTCTGGGCAAGCAGAAGACACCATATAATCATAGGCATCTTTGCACATTGTGATTTTGCGAGTAGCAGTGGAAGGAAAAGTAGGGATAAATTTGTATTTTCCCTTCTTGAGTACTTTGTCCCCCTCATTGTGCTTGAATTTCTGATTAGGGAACAAATCTTTCTTAGTCAAGGCGTATTTACGCACTTCAGGCTCTCCACGCAGGAGAGTACCTCCCTCCATATAAATGGTCAGGAGGATTTTGGGTTCAGTATTCATTGCTGAAAAAAAAAGAGAACCCCCAACAGATATCACTCTGTTGGGGATTAGGTAAAACTACAATCATATACTATTTGCTCCACCCCCTAGTGTGGTCTCCTTGCCTCAATGCGCATAAGGTCAATTCCTCAATAATTTCACCATCACGGGTTTTATAAGCTTCACCTAATAGTTTTCTGAGAGATTCACTCCAAACCACTTACCGATATATAGGTGTAACATTGATTATAGAGAAAGGGTAACTCTGATTGTAGTTTAAAGTGTGTTATAATACTTGTTGTAATACTCTGAGAACTCCATATGCTCCCTATCTAATGCCTTCTGCATATAGTGAACATATAGTCTGTAGTTCTTTGTGGCAATTCCCAATCTAATCAGGAATTTGTCAATGATGTTTAGTTTAATCATCATTTTTGTCAATCACGCAATCCTTCTTAAAGAGAACCCACACAATTTTCTTGAGAGCAGGAATATAAACTTTCACCACATCTTTAGGGCGCCTATTTCCAAGTATAAAGATATTCTTTTCTGTAGGCTCTTCAAGAATAATTCCTTTGCGATCTCTGGGTAGAAGTTCAGTAGGAGTGATAATATCAGCAGATACTGAGTCTATCCAATCTTTGCATTCTGTCTTCTCATTTACTTCTCTGTTGTAGCTGAAATCTCTGATTTCATACCACTTAGATACATAACTGTTAATGTGTGACTTTCTGTAGAACTCTTCTTTATCTCCCACAAAAACTACTTCTGCATTTTTAAGTTCTTCTGTCCATTTCCTGTGGATTGCCCCCCAATACTCATGAGTTTCAGGAGTATCACACCATGCAAATGCGCCCATTAACCAGTCGGTAGGTCTTTCACTACGAGTGTCTGGTAATTGAGGGTTTTGTTCGTCGACATTTTTGAAGTAACGGATAAGAGTATCCTTACCATAATTTTCTTCCAGCCAATTGAAGAAGTCTCCCCAAGTTAGCTGAATTTTTACTTTTCCAACCATGATTGTTTATTAATTAATAGTTATTCGTTGCAATTCCACTCTCTTAATGCTTCATCTGGAGTAAATCCATGGTCCATTAAGTATTTAACCTCTTCTTCTAAGCCGTACCTTGCTGCTTCAGCAAGTGCTTCTTCGTATGTATAATATGACATATTGATTGTTGTTTTGAGATAGAAGTTATTTGATGTGAGGGAAAATACAGTTATATTTTATTTATGAGAGTGGTATCACCCTCTTGATACAAGAGCCTAAAAAAACAAGAGTGGTCATAAGACCACTCTTATACACTTGAGTATCAAGTAATTAGATATCCCAAATTAGAATAATTCTAAACTACTTAATCTCAATACGCTCGATGTCAGCATCCCCCTCACGGCTCAGCGTGATAACAGTTGCCTTCGTCAGGTCAACACTCTCACCAACCTCAGTAGGCTTCGAGGTGTTAGACACGGGCATAAACTTCATGCCGCCAGACTTGAGCATAAAGCACACACTGTGGCCAAAATCAGAAGCCACAACAGTAGCAGAGGCAACAGCCTCAATGTCAGAAGCGGAAAAACCGGAACGACCAGACTCTTCCCACTTACCACGGTAGAGTCGAAGGGAATCAAGAATACCCATAATAGATGTTAGATTTAAGATGTTAGATAAAAAAGTAATAGAACGGTTAAACTTGAGAACAAGATAACCAGAAGGAGGGACAAGTAAGTACCAAGAAACAAGACCACAAGACAACAACAGACAACAGCCAGACACAAGACACAAGACCTCCAGACAACAGTCACCCACTTAGACACAACAGACAAGGCCAGCCTCTTTGACACAACATACAAAAAAATAAGACAACAGACAAGTAACTACACACTACACACAAGATACAACAGCCTCTAGGAGAGGGAAGGTAAAAAATAAAAGGAGGGATAAACCCCTCCTTATAATCCTAAGACTATTCTCCCAAATACAGGAGTTTGTCAGTCTCTTGATCACCCCTTTGCAGGTGAACAATCACACACTTCTCCTTGTTGAGCACACTGTCAACAGGGAGATCAGCACACTCTCTGGAGAGAGAATAGAAGCAGTATCCATTAGGAGTGGATACACGAGCAGACTTGCCATACTGAGCAGGCACAACTTTGATTTCCTCAATTTCATTGAGTTCACTCTCGCTGAAGTTCTCACGAGAGACCTCTTCCCAACTCTTGTTGTAGAGGGTCTTAGAATCTAAAAGTCCCATAATTGTTTGTTGTTTAAATGTTTGTTGTTTGTTAATTGTTGTAATGATGTAACTTAGAGCACAATAACTTTAGGAGTAACCACAACTTTACTTTCCTTGGGTTTCACAAAGCACACACACGGTGTGCCCCCAAACCTCTTAATCTTATAATATCTTTCATAAGAGGTTTTGTTGGTCTCATACCAAGTGCCATCAATCAGCACAAGGTAATCAGTCTTGAACTTACCAGTCTTGGACTCATAAGTCTCCTTATCAAACTTGATAGAGGAGTACTTAACCATGACAGTGTCTTTCTCAGAAACTTTGGTATTCTGAGCACCTGCAATAACACTTGCTACAAGCATCATTGCCCCAATGAACATTTTCTTCATATTATTGAAGGGGTTTGTAATTACTGGTTAATAGGTTTAACTTCAACAACTTTCTCCTCTTTGAGAACAGAGTAAACATCACACTCCAATACTATTTCTTTGGTAAGATATTTAGTAGGAATTCTGTAGTACTTATTAGAGCCATGAATAGACAGATTTCTGTTGGAGAGATCATGGATTGGAATCCTCAATTTAGCCCTACTCCCTTCATACTCAAACTCACAGTTATGCTTAAACAGGAAGGACATGACTCTACCCACTCTCTCATTCTCATCCAGCATAGCTGTTCTGTCTACACATAGAGTCTTAAAGTCTTTACCAGACAGATCTATATGCCAATATCCATCTTCCTCATAGGCTGTAGTACACTTAACTGCCATACTTGCAGTGTGGTCATAAATATCTTTATAAACCACTTCTTTCTTGTGGAGTACCATCTCATCGAGAGCATCAAGAACTTGCTTGAGACACAGGCTCTCCACACCTTCTGTTCTCTCATAAGAGAAGGTGAGGGAGTAGGGATACTTAGCATGAGCAGTGATGAGCCTTAGAACATCAATAGGCTCATAGATAGCATTACCATAAATGGTAACATTGTCAATAGCATTGACAGCAGTGGTGGTAAGAGTAAAGTAAGCCATAATAGTAAATGTTTATGATTAAACTAAAATTCGAGGTCAACCAGAACTTCAAGGTCTTCATCAGTACCATAAAGAAGTTCGTCTTCAACACTTTGCTGAACAGCAAGTTCTTCCTGCATCTGGAATGCAATATTGATAAATAAGTAGTCCATAATATAGAATTGTTAATGCTTGTATTATTATTTGAAAAGTTCCTCAATTTCGTCGTTAAGAACATCAATCTTAGCTCTACGCATAATCTCCATCAAAGCAGTCTTGTCTTTGACAGCATTGACCCACAGAGTCTCACGGATATATTTGTAGGGCACATTGTCAGAGTAATTTCTTTCTCTAATAACAATGTAGCGATTCTTAGAATCCCTACCAATAGTAGTGTTGGTATCTGAGTATTTGATGGAAATCTTATGTGCCACTCTCTCAGTGACATGGAAGGCAATAGTGACTTTGAAGCCACAATCATACAGTTTGAGATTGGCAAACTCAGGAATAGCAATGCCCATAGTGTAGTTAACTTTACTTTTCATAATGGATGTGAAATTTGTTGTTAATAAAGATGTGAATGTCAGACTTGTTGATGTAGAGTTTAATACCAAATACATAAGTATAAGGCCTATTGGAGACAGACACTCTTTTTCTCTTAGGTGTCTCATTGAGTTTCATCTCTTCTAAAGAGACTCTCACAGCATTAATACTTGACATTGTATCTAGATTTAATTAGTTGATATGCAGTTGCATAGTTATCATATGCATCTCCTTCCCATAGAGTGTCAGGTAAGAAATCTTCATATCTCTCTTCCACATAATCAACAGTCTCATCAAGTAAGGCCTCAGTAGCACGAACATACATGTCATACTCAAACATCATTTGAGCACTAGTTTGTTCAACAGTCCAAAGCTGGTCTGATTTGTGTTGAGCTGACCAGTAGAGCCCAAGGCATACAATACATAGTATTGTAATAACCCAATTCTTAATGCTTGCCATATGCTTTTGTAAACAGTAAATTCATAGCTAATTCATCATTCAGACTCATAGTATTACCACGAACTGGATTAGTTAATCTCCCATCAGGAGCAAATCTTGATATTTCTCCATTACTGGAAATCAGAACAGCATCATCATGGTTATATTCACCCTTACCAATGTGCCATTGTAACCATCTAATCTGTTCTTCAGTTACTACAATCTCTGACAAGCCATCGACAGCAACTTCATCAGGATCTTTAAATCTGAGTACCACAGTATCCTTATGAGGAGTAGTGGCAAGGATTTCATAAATACTTTTCATAACTTAATCAGTATAAGGTTCACACTTAGTATACTTGAAGCCTCCATCAATGGGTTCAATTTCACAGTAGCCCTGGAAATATTCACCCAGACTTTTTGGAGCGAATACCCCAAGAAGAGGTACATTGTAACCATAGAGAACCCCCATAACATGGAGAATGTTGGAAGGATCAGTGTCATCAGTATAAACTTCAAACACTCTGAAGGTATCACCGTAAGGATGATACTGACCATTGTGGACACACTCTACCTGGTAGATGTGTCCGTCTGATTGATACTCTTTCATATCTTTGTTGGATTTGAATGTCAGTCAAATCATTGGATTCGCAACTCAAGTGACGGGGGGCATAGCCCCAATCTGGCGAAGCCAGGGGGAGGGATTATGTAAAATATCTCCCTCTCCCCTATCCAAAACAAAATCAAAAAAAATTTCAAAAAAAATTAAAAAAAATTTAAAAAAAATCC
>Ga0310786_10006821_pt1 | contig 15062 bp, 4 predicted proteins | sample AusTroGonzalo_MG_FD_203881 | JGI IMG/M metagenome (GOLD analysis project Ga0310786, IMG submission 203881) | Bovine rumen microbial communities from tropical cattle in Woodstock, Queensland, Australia - Gonzalo_03 (v2) (version 2) | ecosystem: Host-associated > Mammals > Digestive system >... | reverse complement strand
ACAAGGCATCAACCCGTTCCATCAGTCTCCATCCGACATCCGACAGATTCTTACCTCAGAACTCGTCCCGCAATTGCCTCCGCAGGCAGTCGTGGACGAGATTTGTTTTTATGGGGCAGGGTGTACTAAGGAGAAGAGTGTGATTGTTGCCGAGGCATTACGTGAAACCTTCACCTCTTGCCCTCGTATCTTTGTGGGTAGCGATATGTTAGGTGCGGCGCGTGCGCTTTGTCAGCATGAGGCGGGCATTGCATGCATTCTGGGTACTGGTGCCAACTCCTGTTACTACGATGGTACCGATATCGTCAGCAACGTGTCACCTCTGGGTTATATACTGGGCGATGAGGGTAGTGCGGCATATATCGGGAAACGACTGGTAGGCGATGTGCTCAAATGTCAGTTCTCTCCCGAAATATGCGACCTCTTTTTTCAAGAGACCCATCTCGATGGTCCTTCCATTATCAATAAAGTGTATCGCGAACCGATGCCCAACCGCTTTCTGGGGCAGACCTCTCAGTTCTGTCAGCATCATCGTGACAATCCTGAAATCCATCGGTTCCTCCTTGATTGCTTCACACAGTTTTTCATCCGTAACGTCAAGAATTACCACCGTGACGATCTTCCTATCCATTTCGTGGGTTCCATCGCCATGGTTTATGAAGCAGAACTCCGTGCCGCTGCCACCTCCCTTGGTCTTACAGTTGGTCGCATCATCAAGGCACCGCTTGAAGGGTTGGTAACTTATCATAACTAAAACGAAGTTAAAATGGAAGTTAAAAAGGAATTTAAAAAGGAAGTTATGCGCTATGCGCAGGACGATACTATTAGTCGAACCTTTAAAGATTTGGAATGCTGGCAAAAAGCGCATGAATTTGTGAAGGTCGTTTACGCTGTGACACAGCAGTTTCCCGAAGATGAACGTTATGGATTAACATCTCAATTTCGCCGTGCGGCGGTATCGATAGCAGCTAATATCTGTGAAGGTTACCGTAAGTTGAGTCGCGCTGATAAGCTTCGCTTTATGAATATTGCACAGGGGTCGTTGGAAGAATGTCGCTATTATATTATCTTATCGCATGATATCAATTATATCGATTGCGAGACCAGTGACCGGTTAGAGTTCCTTATCAATGGATTGAGTTGGAAACTGAATGGTTACGCAGAAAGTATCAGTAAGAACATAGGAGTCTTTGATGGATAAACTAACGTCCAGCACGCAGTGCTTAACTCCCTGCACAAAGTGCATAACTCCCACGAGCGTCAGCTCGTTAACTCCCTCCTATAACTCCCCAAAAAAAACGTAAATAGTAAATGGTCCAATGGTAAATAATATGATGCTCAAATCTCTCCTTACTTGGCTCCTTGCCTTAGTCCTCATCGCTGGTTCTCTCCTGTTTTTTGAAAGCGATTTCCTTTGGAAGACCCAAGAGTTGAACCTTTTCCTCACCACCCCTGAGTTCTTTAGTCAGCAGATGGTGGTGTCAGGTGGTTTCCTCACCTATGTAGGTACGTTCCTCACTCAGTTCTTAGCGATTCCTTGGTTGGGTGTACTGATGCTTTGTGGGTTATGGTATCTGCTGATGTGGATGACACGTCGTGCGTTCCTTATATCCCACCGTTGGTCCGTTCTGATGCTCATTCCTGTGGCACTGATCCTTCTGACCATTGTCGATATGGGCTATTGGGTGTATCTTCTGAAACTCCGTGGTCATTTCTTTGTGACCACATTAGGTGTTACGGCTGTGGTAGCATTGCTATGGGCATTCCGCTGTTTGCCGTCACGTTTCTATCTACGTTCTGCCTTTATTGTCCTTGCCACTTTGGTTGGCTATCCGCTCTTAGGTATCTATGCCTTGGCCGCAGCTGTACTGATGGGTATCTGGACTTGGCGACTGACCACGAAAGGTGAGAGTATGGTTAACACCATCGTAGCAATCTTGTCAGTTGGTGCCATTCCGTTGCTTTATTACCGTTTCGTGTATCACGAGACCAACCTCGTCAATATCTACTGGACCGAGCTGCCGCTTTTCCGTGTCATCAACGAGCATCATATCTACTACCTCCCATACTACCTCCTCCTTCTGTTCTTCATCGTGATGGCTGTTTGCTATCGTCAAGATAGAGCAGTGAAGCCGTTCATCGACTCGCCTGCTAAAGAGAATATTAAGAAGAGGAAATGGCTCCCCTCTATGAGAGGGGTTGGGGGAGGTTTATTATTCCTCCTCATCGCTTATGGCATATTCCATTTTTGGTATAAGGATGAGAATTTCCACCACGAGCTGAAGATGCAGCGTTGTATCGACCGTGCCGACTGGAGTGGGGTGATGGAAGAAGCTGCACGTCAGCAGGATGAGCCTACCCGTGCCATCGTCATGATGCGCAACCTTGCCTTGAGCCGTCTGGGTCGGCAGGGTAGTATGATGTATCAGTATCGCAATGGTTCGAAACCTGCCGCAGCACCGTTCGGCATCAGTATGATGCAGCTGTTCGGTGGTACCCTTTTCTATTACCAGTATGGACTTTTGAACTACTGCAACCGCATGTGTATGGAGTTTGGTGTCGAATTCGACTGGCGGCCCGAGTATATCAAATATATGGCCAAGTGTGCTATCCTTGAAGGCGACGAGCAGGTGGCTCGCAAGTACCTTGGCATCTTGCACCACACCCTGTTCTTTGATGAGTGGGCCTCTCAGATGGAGCCGCTTGTAGGAAATTCTCAGGCCATCGCACAAAATGCCGAACTCGAACCGATTACCCACATGCTGCACTATCAGAACCAGTTGACGAGCGATCAAGGATTGATTGAGCAGTTCATCATGCGTCAGTTGGCTTACAGCACCGATACCTCTGATCCTTATTTCCAGGAGCAGGCATTGCTTGCTACCCTCTGGGTGAAAGATCCGAGAGTTTTCTGGGCACGTTTTACCGATTATATCCAGTTGCATCCTGGTGTCGACATGCCTATCCATTATCAGGAGGCAGCCTACCTCTTCGGTTCAGAAGAAGGACGTAACCTTTCCAATGTACCCTTCGATCAACGTGTAAAGGACAGTTATGCCAGCTTCACGCAAGTGGCTTCGAAGTACGAGGACCAGGATATCACACAGGTACGCGATGCCCTATATCCGCTCTTCGGCACCACATTCTACTATGATTATTATCTGATGTCAAACCTCCAACCATATTAATAATAATAGGAAGTTAAAATGGGAGTTAAAAAGGAAGTAAAAATGGTAGTTATGCGCAATGCGCAGGACAAAAGATTGCTGATGAATACTCCCTTTGGTAACGTCCAGCACGCAGTGCTTAACTCCCTCGAGCGTCAGCTCGTTAACTCCCATGAGCGAAAGCTTATTAACTCCCAGCACAAAGTGCTTAACTCCCATCTATAATATAAATACTTAAGACAATGAATAAATCTCTTCACGCTTCACTCTTCACGCTCTTACTGGTCCTCACCGCTTGCAATCGCGTTTCAGTCCCTTCGGACTATACCCAGGTGGACTCCCTCCCCAAGATATATCCCGATTATGTCGATGTCACTATTCCTGTCAATATCGCGCCGCTCAATTTCATGCTCGACGCTCCTGCCGATGACATGGTAGCACGCTATAGCGTGTCTGCTGGTTCCGCCAGCGAGATAGCGTTCTCCTCCTCTGTCACACCATCCCTTTCCGATTGGCACCAGCTCCTTGCTGCTGCACAGGGTAAGGATCTGCAGGTCGAGGTCTATGCACGTCGTGGTGACCGCTGGACACGCTACCAACCCTTTGCCATCCACGTGTCTCCGGATTCCATCGACCCTTATATCAGCTATCGTCTCATTTCGCCCTCTTTTGTGGCCTACGAGGTTCTGACCATCAATCAACGTTGTTTGGAGAACTACGATGAGTCGGTCATCTACGATAACTTCCTTTGTAGCGAGAACAGTCAGGGGCAGTGTATCAACTGTCATAACTACCAGCAGTACAACCCCAAACGTATGCAGTTCCATGCACGTCAGAAGGATGGTGGTACCATCATTGCATACGATGGCACCTTGAAGCGTGTGAATATGCGTAATGATTCTATCCTCTCAGCTGGTGTTTATCCCGCATGGCATCCGTGGCTGCCATTCATTGTCTATTCAACCGATAAGACCACGCAGAGTTTCCATACCACCGACCCGAACAAGATTGAGGTGTATGACTCAGAAAGTGACCTTATCACCTATAATGTCGCAACCGATGAGGTATGTAACCTCGAAAACGATACGACCGAATACGAAGTGTTCCCATGTTGGGCACCTGATGGTAAGATGCTCTACTACTGTAGCGCTCATCTTGAACCCCTTCCCCTTGAGGGGGGAGTAGGAGAGGGGCTCGTTTCCAAAGAAGTGGAGACTCTCCGTCGTATAGAGGAATTGAAGTACAATATCTATCGTAAGTCATTCAATCCCGATACCTATGAGTTCGGTCCCCGTGAATTGGTACTCGATGCTGCAGCTCTTGACCAGAGTGCATTGTGGCCACGCGTCTCTCCCGATGGCCGTTTCCTCCTGTTCACCATGACCCACTTCGGTTATTTCCCCATTTGGCATCACGATGCCGACCTTTGGATGATTGACCTCACCGCTCAATCCGTGCTCTCCAGCGAGGATGCCACTCCCAGCGATTCATCAATCGTAAATAGTAAATTGTCAGATAGTAAATTGCGAGACGTAGTCGAGCTTAATTCTTCCGACACCGAAAGCTACCACTCATGGTCCAGCAATGGTCGGTGGATCATCTTCAGCAGTCGTCGTGACGATGGCACCTTCACTCGTCCTTTCATTGCCCATATCGATCAGGATGGTAATGCTTCTCGTCCGTTCGAACTTCCGATGTCACGTCCCGATGCTCATCGTCTCTTCATGAAGAGCTACAACGTTCCTGAGTTCATGCATGGACCTGTCACCATTGCTCCTCAGACCTTCGCTGATATCCTCAAAGGTGAAGCCGTCGATGTGAAATATGCAGGTCATAAATAAGTCTTTTGGAGCCCATAAGTCCCATAAGACTTATTGGCCTTATTAGACTTATAATCTTAATCCCCCAAAAAACGTGAATTAATTCAAATCATCCAACGAATTAATAAATACGGCAAATCGAATTAATTCATGGTTTTTGGGACATTAAAACAAAGCAGCCCGTCTACTTCCTGTAGATGGGCTGCTTTGTTCCTTTAGAACGCTCGCTTACTTCCTTTCGCTCCCTTCCCTTGAGGGTTTCTGTCCCCCGATAACGGGGGAACCGAAGGGGGTGCAAAGACCATTGAGGGGTAGGGGTAGGCTGGCTCCCTTCCTTTGAGGGTAGGGTTAGGGAGGGGCTGGTGGTAGGTTAATTGCCGCCCCCAGCTTGTGTTACTGTGACAGTCCGTTGTCCGAATACACCCTTGATGGTGATGGTGGCAGTACGTTCTTCCGCCGTATTATCTCCTATTGCTGGCAGGTTGTCCGCTGCTGTCACCGTGATAGTTCCACCAGTACCGCTTGGAGTGACGGTAAGCCAGTTGGCACTACTTTCTGCTGTCCATGGGGCATCGAATCCCACGGTGATGGTCTTGGAATTGGACTCTTCATTTATTGGAGCCTTCTGGGTGAAGGAGAGACTTGTTGGAGTGATATTGACAGGTAATCCCACATTCACTACTGCGTCTTGCTTCACCATACCATTGTCACCACCTCCGAATACATTGTTGAGAACATGCGCACCTGGCAGCAGGTTCACCTCTGTCCATACGGATGTAGCCAAGCTAGTGTTATCAGGATCCGTACCACGGCTTGCTCCATAGACCTCACCACCATAGACTTTATTGTACTTAAAGCTGTCATCACCACTATAGGTATCTGGCGCATAACCATCTGGTGTACCTACCGTACCTGTGATATTCACCAGGTTGAGCGTCTGGTGACCTGGACGGTTCTGAGTTACGTCTCTTGGATTATCACCATCATCTGGACGTGTTGGCGGAATCTTTGGAGGACCTACACTGGCGAGCGAACCACCGCCATAGACATTACGGTGGATGATACCACCGACGATGTCCACTTGGGTGAAGCGGGTTACAGAACCGGCTGAGGTACTGGCGTCCGTCTCTTTCATCGTTGAAGGCCTGCCTGTCTGTGGATTAGTATATCTAACCACATCGTCATAGTCTCCATCGTAGTTGAAGTCATACTTGTACTCGCTGATACCCGAACCTGCACCATATACGTTACCACGTGCCAGCCATTGGGTGTCATCAAGGTTGGCAGTTCCAAGCTTGGTCACATTCGTCTTAGCCGTTGTCTCTTGATCGTATGCCAAGCCAATCTCACCGCTGTTGATTGTCACATGGGTGTCTCGACGAACATGTCCATCCTGACCACCACCATAGACAGAACCAAGAATCTTAGGACCTGTCGTAGCCCCATTGGTACCTATCGTTACCTCTGTTTCATTGACATAGCCCAAGAAGAACTCAGGACTGTAGAGATAGCGGGGCGATTCACCGATATTTGGTGCAGATGCACCACGACAACCACCGAAGACGTTACCGTATGGCAGGCCGTCTTTAATGCTCTCCGATGGATTTGAGGTGATATGGCCCACAGTTCCACCAAGAACAGTAACAGTACATTTACCGCTGTTCAGGAATACTTGGCTGAATTGATTGTTGCCGTCCCACAGGTTGTTATCACCTGTCAGCCTCTCACCATATCCAGATGTAGAGTAGTCATCCGGTCCTCCGGCATAGTTACCCTTACCTACAGAACCCAGGGTTCCACCGCCATAGATGTTACGTACCACGTAACCGTCTTTCATCGTGACATAGGTATTACCGAATACCTTACCAGCTGTGATACTATAACAGGTGGCTTCATATTGATCTCCATCCTCTTCTGTTCCTTCTCCAACATTTGTTACAATGGTTCTCCTTTCTCCTGGTATCTTGGTAAGCGTTTTCGTAAACTGTCCCTTACCACTACCACCTCCGTAGACAGAGTGACCAATCAGACCATCGGTGAGTGTCACCTTGGTGTCACCCATCACGTGACCATTCTCACCACCACCATAGACAGCACCAGCGATACAGTCACCACTATCCATATAGGTTGCGGGATCGAGGGTCATATTCTCATCTTCTGTAAAGTCTATATTGACTTCTGTCGAACCGACGTTGGCACAGAAGACATAATCTTCGTATTCTCCTGCGACACCCTTACCGCCGCCATACACATCACCATTGTCTGTTCCATAGTCATCATCCTTGGTTGTACCGATACGTCCGCCATAGATGTTGATGTGAGTAGCTCCAAGATATGCAGGACCATTAGGAACGGTTACATATTCGACCTTATACGGCCAACTCAAGGCAAAGCTGTTGTCCACATTATTGTGTTTTGTTATATTCTTGTAGACAGCGTAGTTGTCAGTTTCTTTAAGATAGAATTTCAACTTATCTTCAGGTATCTCAGTTTCGGTTGCATACCTTGCCTCATCCAGCACATAGTTGATGATACCTACCGATGCCTTTTCACCACCGCCATATACACTCTTTCTAATGTATCCGCCGTGAATGTTCACTTCAGTTTCCTGACCTACACAACCTGCCCATTGCATAGGCGTATAGCCATAGATGGTAGTGATTGTAGTGTTATTCTCACCAGGCAGTACGCTCTTGACAATTGCATTGTAGTTATCAGAATTGATTGTACTACCATAGCCGCCGCCATATACGTCGCGATAGATGGTTGGGGATCCAGTAGCGTTGATCTCACCAGTGTCATTATCGCGGGTACCGCCGATGGTCACGTATGCCTTATCGCGCACAGTACCGAACTCACCACCACCATAGACATTGCTCTTAATAGTACCGCCTGTGATATTGACGGTAGCAGTCTTCACCTGTGCCAACTGAGGCCAAAGTGGGTTAGGGGAGGTACCGTCCAAAAATTCAAGACGTCCCATACTGCCACCAAATACATTACCACCCTTTGTATGTTCAATATTGAGGAGATCTTCAATATCGTTACCGATGGTACCTCCGCTGATGTTGACAGTGACATGACCATAGGTCTTGCCATTCGCATCTTCTGTGAATTGACCGTAATGAGTATTTGTAGCAGGGGCAAAGCCGATACCCACTGATGCCAGACGACCACCGCCATAGATAGAACCAAGCATGGTACCGCCATGAATGTTCACTGTTACATTTCCGCCAACGGAACCAGCAGTCAATGCATCGCCGCTGAAACCACGACCTGCACCGAAGACGTTACCATCGACGTATGAAGTTCCCGTGGTGCCAATGAGGAGATTATTACCCGCATTGTACGTCGTCTCTCCAATTTTAACTTCGCCACCAATGTTGGTTTCAACATCAGTTAAGATGTGACCATCCTCACCACCACCGAATACAGAACCGAAGATGCGGGCATTGCCTGTGATGTGAGCTTGAGCGCTTATGATGTTCGTCCAAGTATTGAAGAAAATACGCTGGTCACCCTTGCCGGCACCGAATAAGTAGCAAGTCACAGGGTGAGCGGCAATCTGGTCTAATGTACGAGGAACACCCAACGTACCGCCTACCATTTTGACGATACACTCGCCTCCAGACTGAGGTACGGTAAGTTCACCATTCGTATCTGTTGTGTACGTACCGACATCGGTATGCTCATTACCACCATAGACAGATGTCAGGATGTGTCCGCCGGTAATCTCTACCAAGGTATTACCACGTACTTGACCTGCTGCACGATGCCATCTGCCTGGTGCATAAGGAATAATACCAGAGCCGCCACCAAATACGTTACCGTAATAGGTGTGACCGTCCTTGGCAATATTAGAACCACCTTCAGCATAAACAGGTAGTTTATATGCAGTATCAAAATAATACTTTCCGTCTGCTGGATTCAGATGTTTATCCTCAAGCGTATTCGCATAATAATACTTACCGCCTATAAGATATTTTGCAAACGGGTCGTAAGATGCGCCACTGTCCTTATCATAGTCCCAGTGTGCACACTCCAAGTCGTAATAAACAACGTCGTCACCAGAGCCGGATTTTATAGGAGGAGTATTTGATTCAAACAAGTTCGTTCCCTGGTAGTTTTCATAGCGTGTGGTAATCTCCCTACCTTGACCAATCTGACAATGATCCTGAATGGTTACATGTGTATCGTACTGCACAATACCACTCAAACTACCGCCATAAACAGAACCCTTGACGAAGGCATTTCCTCCGATGGTCACATTGGTCTGTGACGACAAGGCCAGCGTCTCAATAAACGCATGATATTCGGTATCATCCTTGAAATATTGCCAACTATTATTTGGATCATTTTCAACAGGTACAGTAATCATGCCTTCCTTAATTTGATTATTGGCTATCATACGTCTGGGTCTATGGTCATTATCTGTATAAGTATAAACTCCAGGCAAGATTCCTTTTCCAGCACCAAAGACATGGCCAGTGTCATGTGGTGGTAATGGATTCCCGTCATTATCAAGCAAGAGATGTCCTTCTTCATCAACTCTCTTCATTTGCATGTTATCCGGACCGATTTCGGCATTGCCTCGGATGGTGACGATACAATTTCCACTCCAGTCGTTTGCCAATGCAACAGGCGACCCGCCAACAACCTGATATCTGGCCACTGAAGCAATCTCACCACCGCCATAGACGCTACCTCTCACCTTGGCATTGCCTTGAATGGTGACAGTAGGATTACCACGTACGAGCGCAGAATATCCATGAGTCTTTACACCACTACCGGCACCGAATACGTCACCTTCGATAATCGGTTCATTTGTCGGCGCATTTGTTTCATCTCCTTCTATTCCGATGGTCACCTTCGTATTCTTTTCCACGCGGGCAATCTCACCGCCGCCATAGACGTTACCTCCTACGGTACCGTTAGCGATGATGACGCTCGTACCACCCTCATTATCAAGTTTTCCATCACCATCTGCATCCATTGCACCAGCACCATCAACTCCTACCATGGCTTTCTCGCAAGTGAATGTATCTGCTTGTCCCTTGCCGCCTCCGAACACATTACCGGAAATCTGGGCTGAGTTACGGGCTGGGGCAGGATTGCCATTTCCAGGATAAGTGGTTGTCGTAGCTGTTTCACCTTCAGTCACAGTATAACTCCACTTCTGGGTATCATTATCATACGTGTAGGTATGACCGTCGGATGACTGTGTTTCGCGTTGCCAGTAATCGTTCAGCCATTCACCGGTACCAATCTCTACATACGTATCACCGTCGATATCTGCTAAGTTACCACCACCATAGATGTTGCCAATCGAACCGAGAGCGAGCGTATGAGTAAACCTGCTCTCATTACCTTCTCCAGCAACTGGGGTCAATTCATTATAATTACCATGGTTTGGAGCATGATAGTATACGCCTGCACCAGTCTTATAGACATAGTATTTATCACCTTCCTGATAAATATAATCAGAAGTTGGATTATCATTGCTGGTCTTTTCTCTTTTCCTTACAGTAACATATCCTGGTTGCATATTCACATTGACATGTGGATCGCCCACCACCTTAGCTTGGTAGCCACCACCGAAGATATTGGCAATACTGGTTGCGGAGATGACATTGATGCGTGGACTATTATAAGGAATACCTTTTGCAGCAAGTTCTTCTTTTTGTTGATTAGTAAGGGCATTGTATTGAGCCGATGTCCTGACACTTCTATCGGCATTATATCCGTAAATAGAGTAATCTGCCAGATAGCCGCCGGCATACAGTCCTTCAGAGATGATGATTGGCTCACAGCCGGTTTCTCGTACATTCACAGTGATTGAACCGTTGATAAGACCGCTGGTATTGTTTCCTCCGAACACACGCTGTAATGCCGAACCGTTCGTGATGTTGAGCGTGATATTTGAGTTTACATCTGCATCCTTGGCTCCTCCGAAGATTTCTTTGACTCCTGTAGCACAACTCATGTTCTGAATAACTTCAGCATCGATTTCTGCATTCTTACTCTGTCCATAAGCCTGATCTACCACCAATGGACAGTCTTCATCGGCCTCATCGTAGGAGGATAGTGCTATTGCCTGAATATTACCCTTTTCATTACTACCGCCATATACACGGTGGATGAATCCTCCTGCAACTCTTGTTTCTGCAATGCCTGTACCGTAGCGGTAATATGCTCGTCTATCTGCTGGGGTTGTAGCATCAGACTTCTCCTTCCAAGTATATGGAGAAGACGTTGTGCCAGTACCGCTGTCCAATTCCATGTAGTTCTTGTAACCGACGTTGGCACCTGGGTTTTTATACTCTTTATCATATACGATGTAGTCATCTGCACCGTTACCACCACCAAACGCTTCATGTACCTCGTAGGTACCATTTATTTGCAAGAGGGTAGCAGGTGTGGATGCAGCGTTACCACTTCCATATACCTGATAGATGTTGGTAAATCCACAACCGTCGATGATGACTTCTGCACTTTCAATCGACAAATCCCTTGGTACGTATGGAGCTAAGTTACCACCACCATATACGCCTTGTACATCATATTTCGCCCTTGCGATGGCTACAATCATGTTTTCAAGCGCCGCTTTCTTCTCGTTCTCTGTGGCATTATTATCACTTAATGTCGTTGTATAGGTAGAAACATCAAGGTCTTCATAATCAGTTCCTACTTCCGTAGCAAGCGTCGTCAATCCGCTGTAATCAGTGATTGTGTAAACAGACTGTTCTGACAAGTCTCCGAACTTCGGGTATTTATGACTGATATCATCCTTCTTCGCATTTTGTGTTGCAAACACGTGTACCTTCACGTGTCCCACAGGCGTTCCGCACATATTGTTACAACCAAAGACACGTTTGACAATCGCACCTGTTCGAGAACTTGGTACCATATAATCACTTCTTTGACTGTTTGGATCTACCTTGGTCAAATATGAGCTATATTCATTGGTATAGTCTGCAAACTCCAGACCGTTCAGGCTCACCTTGATATCACCATATACCTTGGCAGGAATAGAGTCGAGTGCTGTGATGCCATTTGGATCGTCAGCTTCTCTCATTTGTTGCCCTAATGCACCGCCATAGGCATGGCCTTTTATCTCACCTCCGAGGAGGACGACATTCGTTGTGTACTTCTCCCCATGCTCGTCATAAGCCCAGTAGCCGGCATTGTTATTTTTGGTTGCATCCCAGTTACCGTAGTTCGTGTGTGCCAAAGCACCGCCACCATAGACGTCATTCCCAATCGTACCATCAAGAATGCTGACATCTACGCCACACTTCACCTGTCCGCTCTGACCACCGCCAAAGACGTTTCCTGCGATAGCGCCTCCCATGATGTTCACATCAGTCCAAAGCGTGGTTGCATAGCTGTCTTCAGATTCATCCGAGTTGTTGTCACCACCACGGCTGGCACCAAAGACACAACCACCGTATTCGTGAGCTTCATAGTTGGTTGCATCTCCAATGTTACCTCCGTAGATATTCACAGTACAGCTTGACCAGTCTTTCGGTGCAAAGTCAGGCATAACACCATTTATAGGAAGTCTTGGAGGACCAACACTCGACATAGCACCACCGCCATAGACATTATTGTAGATGGTGCCACCATAGATATCGACTATCGTATGGCGAGTCACAGAACCAGAAGAAGATCCATGATGTGTACCATTATCCCAAGTTCCCATACCTGAACCTGAACCATAGACATTACCTCTGTGACGACTGTGATATGCTTTATCTGCAGCCGATAAAGATTCGAAGGTATCGTATGATTGACCTATGGTTCCATTGTTGATGATGACATGCGCACTATTTCGTACATGACCGTCACGACCTCCGCCAAAGACTTGGCTGTGGATGGTTGGGCCAGAGCCTGCTACGTAACCATCTTCTTCTGGATTGCCTACAGTCCGTATGCCAATGATGACTTCGGTATTGTTCACATAGCCTAAGAAGAAATCAGGAGCGTATGCATAGCGTGGTGATAGTCTGCCCACATCTTCAGCTGCGGTGCCTCGGCTACCGCCAAAGACCATACCAGTCGGAGTGGCCATACTTGTTACACCACCAACATTACCATAGGTGCCATTCACCGTACCAACTGTGCCACCAGTAATAGTGACACTACATTTACCGCTACTCAGGAAATAGTCGGCCATCGTTGTCGGTTTGTTTGTGCTGGTGATAGCAGCATTGGGATTAAAGTTGTTACTTGGCGACCACAAGTTGTCATTTCTCAGCGTCTCGCCATAGCCGGCTGGATAGTAGTCATCAATACCGCTGGCATAGTTGCCCTTACCTACACAACCATTGTATCCTCCTCCATAGACATTATTAATCACATAACCATCGCTCATAGTGACATACGTGTTGCCATAGACCTTACCTGCTGTCCAGCTGGGGAGATTTACCAGAGAATCTTGTGGATGTGAATCATCACCGCGTCTTCTCAGATAACCCTGATAGGTGCCTAATCCCTTACCGCCACCATAGACGCTGAGGCCGATCAAGCCACCAGTGATGGTTATTTTTGTATCCTCATAGACATGACCATCCTCACCACCGCCATAGACTGCACCCGCAACGCAATCGGCAGTTTCCTTATTTGCGGGATCTGCTGTAGTTGCATATTTGATATTTACCTCTGTCTCACGGACGTTGGCAAGATGTGCCTCTTTGTAGCGTTCAAAGGCCTTGCCTTTGCCTCCTCCGAATACATATCCCTTACCATCATCCCATCCTGTGCCAATTCTACCACCTTCGACATTGATGGTTGTCTTACCGCCCATGATATAAGAGAATTCGTATGGCCAACTGAGTCCGAAACCATAGACCTTTTCAGAGGTCGTTCCAGGGGCATCAATGTCGGCATGCTTATGGGCATTGATATAAGAATACTTCTTGTTGTCATACGTAATATCCCCATTTTCATCTTCCTGAACACTATAGTCAATGACACCAACGCTGGCCATTTCGCCACCACCATATACATTTCTTTTCACATGGCCTCCAACAACATTGACCTCTGTGTTACTACCCACGCAACCGGCATATTGCATAGGGGTGAAGAGATGCCTTGTGGTACCAGCATCAATAACAGAATAATATGCAGCACCATCTTCGGTACTTCCGTATCCACCACCATAGACATGACCATTGATGGTTGCTGTCGTGCCAGTATCTTTAGAGATGCTTCCATTTGTCTCCCTCGTGCCACCAATGGTCACATAGACATTGTCACGTGTTGTTCCAAACTCCGCACCACCATAGACATTGCTCTTGATGGTAGCGTTGCCTGATATGTTGATAGTAGAACTCTTTACTTGTGCCAATCGGGTCCACAGTTCGTTGGGCGATCCGTCAAGACGAGTAAGACGTCCCATCGAGCCACCGAAGACGTTACCGCCTGTGGTATGACCGTTGGCATCTATCACAGTATTCTCGTCATCATTACCGATGATACCACCACTGATGTTGATGGTGACATGACCATGGGTGCCGTTATCATCATCTTCAATGAATTGTCCCGTGTTTGGATCTTGAGCATTTTGGAAGTTGGTTCCTACAGATGCCATACGTCCGCCACCATAGATGGAACCAAGCATCGTGCCACCTGTGATGTTCACGGTTATGTTACCGTTCACATTACCTGCACCAAGTGTCGTACCTGTATATCCACGACCACCACCGAAGATATTGCCATCCACGTAGGAAGTACCCCAAGTACCAATCTTGGCATTTGATTGAATGTTTACAATGATATCACCTTTCACATGGCCATCTTCAGCACCACCGAATACGGAACCGTAGATGATACCGCCAGATACCGTGACATTCGAACTACCCACATTGGTCATGTTGAAGAAACGGTTTCGCAGGTCGCCCTTTCCGCCACCGAAGAGATAGCAAGTTACAGGGTGAATGGCAATCTGTTCCTTGGTGCGTGGTACACCGAGGGTTGCGGTACCACCAAAGTTGACGGTTGTAGAACCATTGACATCGGTCAACTCATTTCCACCATAGACACTGGTCAGAATATGTCCGCCGGTAATATCCAC